>Ga0302347_1002457_pt1 | contig 18714 bp, 15 predicted proteins | sample PhyWR1_FD_202178 | JGI IMG/M metagenome (GOLD analysis project Ga0302347, IMG submission 202178) | Leaf surface microbial communities from wheat plants in UC Gill Tract Community Farm, Albany, California, United States - DLSL W.R1 (v2)... | ecosystem: Host-associated > Plants > Phyllosphere >...
CAGAACTGCCATGACCGCCTGGCGCACATGCTCGATGCCGTGCGCCTTGGGCAGCCGCTGCACGCCGCCACGGCACTGATCGACTACATTCGCAATTTCAGCAGCGCGGCCCTGACTGACAGCGCTGCCGGTCAGGGGCCGCTTGAAGCCGCCGCCAATGATGTACCTGCGGCTGCTCCGGAGCGGGCGCCAGGTGACATGGTCAAGGTCGATGCCGAGTTGCTCGACGGCCTTGGCAACCTGGCGGGCGAGCATTCGATCATCCGCGGGCGCATCGAGCAGCAGGTCAATGACGCGCAGTTCGCGCTCAACGAGATGGAAACCACGCTGGAGCGCATGCGCGACCAGTTGCTGCGCCTGGATATCGAAACCCAAGGGCGGATCTCCAGCCGCCAGCAGTTCGAAGGGGATGCCTACGACGATTTCGACCCGTTGGAAATGGACCGCCATTCGCAGCTGCAGCAGCTGTCGCGGGCCTTGTTCGAATCCGCCTCGGACCTGCTTGACCTGAAGGAAACCCTGGCCCAGCGCGCCCAGGAGGCCTCCAGCCTGCTGCAGCAGCAGGCGCGGGTGAACAGCCAGTTGCAAGAAGGCCTGACTGCCACCCTGATGGTGCCTTTCGAACGCCTGGTGCCGCGCTTGCAGCGGGTGGTGCGGCAGGTGGCGAGCGAGCTGGGCAAGCAAGTGGAGCTGGTGGTCGGTAACGCCGAAGGCGAACTGGACCGCAGTGTACTCGAGCGCATGGTGGCGCCGCTGGAGCACATGCTGCGCAACGCTGTCGACCATGGCCTGGAAAGCCGCGAAATGCGCCTGGCGGCCGGAAAGCCTGAGCAAGGTACCATTCACCTGAACTTGCTCCACGAAGGCGCCGACATCGTTATCGAAATGACCGATGACGGTGCCGGCGTGCCTCTGGAAGCGGTACGGCGCAAAGCCATCAAGCGCGGTTTGCTGGACCCGCAGGCGCGCTTGAGCGATCACGAGATCCTGCAGTTCATCCTGCGCCCGGGGTTCTCCACCGCCGAGAAAATCACCCAGATCTCCGGGCGCGGTCTGGGCATGGACGTGGTGCACGAGGAGGTCAAGCAACTGGGTGGCTCGATGAGCATCGAGTCGGCCCAGGGCAAGGGTGCGCGCTTCCTTATCCGCCTGCCGTTCACCGTGTCGATCAACCGGGCGTTGATGGTGCATCTGGGTGAGGAGCAGTACGCCATTCCGCTGAATACCATCGAGGGCATTGTCCGCGTGCCGCCAGCAGAGCTCGCCGCTTGCTATGAGCTGGACACGCCGCGTTATGTCTATGCCGGTCACGACTACCAGCTGCGCTACCTGGGCGAGTTGCTGCAAGGCCTGCCGCGCCCGGCATTGCTGGGGCAGAGCGTACCGCTGCCGGTGCTGCTGGTGCATTCCAAGGAGCAGTCATTCGCCATCCAGGCCGACAGCCTGTCGCCCAGCCGCGAGATCGTGGTGAAGAGCCTGGGCCCGCAGTTTGCTGCGGTTGCCGGGTTGTCGGGGGCGACGTTGCTGGGCGATGGCCGGGTAGTGCTGATTCTCGATCTGCTTGGCCAGCTGCGCGGCCAGCAGCGACGCCTGGCCCGCCTGCCCGGCGGTGGCCCGCAGCGCCAGCTGCTTGGCCCGGCACCGCGCAGGGCACTGCTGGTAATGGTGGTGGACGACTCGGTCACGGTGCGCAAGGTAACCAGCCGCCTGCTGGAGCGCCACGGCATGAGTGTGCTGACCGCCAAGGACGGCGTCGACGCCATGGCCCTGCTGGAAGAGCACCGGCCGGATGTATTGCTGCTGGATATCGAGATGCCGCGCATGGACGGTTTTGAGGTGGCCACCCGCATTCGGCGTGACGCGCGGCTCAAAGACCTGCCGATCATCATGATCACCTCGCGTACCGGGCAGAAGCACCGCGATCGCGCCATGGCCATCGGGGTCAATGAATACCTGGGCAAACCGTATCAGGAATCGCTGCTGTTGCAGAGCATCGCGCACTGGAGCTCGACCCATGCTTGAACTGATCGCCGGCCAGCGCAGCAGCCTGACCGGGTTGTTGCTGCCCTTGGGTGACCGCACCCTGGTGTTGCCTAATGTGGCGGTTGCCGAATTGAGCGGCCAGCGCAACCTGGTGTGCCAACCTGGCGAGCCGGCCTGGCACCTGGGCTGGATCGACTGGCGCCAGCAGCGTCTGCCGCTGGTCGGGTTCGAGGCGGCTTGTGGCGGCGAAACGCCGTGCGGCGAGCGTGCGCGTGTGGTGGTGCTCAATGCGTTGGGCGACACCGGCTTGCGCTATCTGGCGTTGTTGCTGCAGGACATCCCGCGCTCGTGCAAGCTCGACAGCCAGCTGAATTATGTGGATGTGGCGCTGGGTCGCCTTGAGCTGGCGGCCGTGCAGGTGGGTGAGCAGGTGGCACGGGTGCCGGACCTGGTGGCACTGGAAAGGCTGGTGCGTGACGCAGACCTGCAACCTGACCTTGGGTAAGATTACCCGCGAAAGGGCCGCAACAGACATCATCAGGAACCCAGCCCGGCTCGGGAGGTCTGTGTTTGCATGTATTACGGTGAACGCTTCAACGCCTGGACCCACCTGGTCGGTGCCGTCCTGGCCTGTATCGGTGCCATCTGGCTGATCGTGGTTGCAGGCCTGCAAGGCGACCCCTGGAAGATCGTCAGCTTCTCCATCTACGGCAGTACATTGCTGTTGCTGTACAGCGTTTCCACCCTGTACCACAGCACCCGTGGCCGGGCGAAAGTGATCATGCGCAAGCTCGATCACCTGTCGATCTACCTGCTGATTGCCGGCAGCTACACGCCGTTTTGCCTGGTCAGCCTGCGCGGCCCCTGGGGCTGGAGCCTGTTCGGCGTGGTCTGGGCGCTGGCGGTGCTCGGCATGCTGCAGGAGATCAAACCGCGCAGCGAAGCGCGCATCCTGTCGATCATCATCTATGCCGTGATGGGCTGGATCGTGCTGGTGGCGGTCAAGCCTTTGCTGCGCTCGCTGGGCGTCGCCGGCTTTGCCTGGCTGGCCGCCGGCGGCGTGCTGTACACCGTGGGCATCATATTCTTTGCCCTGGACAGCCGCCTGCGCCACGCGCACGGCATCTGGCACCTGTTCGTGATCGCAGGCAGCCTGATGCACTTCGTGGCGGTGTCGTTCTATGTGCGCTAGTTAAAAGTCGCCCCACAACTGCTGGGCGACAGACAGCGCCACCACTGGCGCGGTCTCGGTGCGCAGCACGCGGGGGCCAAGGCGCGCAGCGTGGAAGCCGGCCGCCTTGGCCTGGTCGACTTCGGCCTCGCTCAAACCGCCTTCGGGGCCGATCAGGAAGGCCAGGGTTGCCGGTTTTTCATGGCTGGTGAGCGGTTCTGCCACCGGGTGCAGGACCAGTTTCAAATCCGCATTGCTGCTGCCCAGCCATTCGGCCAGGGTCAGCGGCGGGTGGATGACGGGCAGGGTCGAGCGGCCGCATTGTTCGCAGGCACTGATCGCCACCTGGCGCCAGTGGGCCAGGCGCTTGTCGGCGCGTTCATCCTTCAGGCGCACTTCGCAGCGTTCGCTGACGATGGGGGTGATTTCGTTGGCGCCCAGCTCGGTGGCCTTCTGGATCGCCCAGTCCATGCGCTCGCCGCGCGACAGGCCCTGGCCAAGGTGGACGTGCAGCGGGGAGTCGGCCTGGCCGGCGAAGGCCTGGTCGAGGTTGACGCGCACGGTCTTCTTGCCCACTTCGAGCAGCTGGCCGAGGTATTCCTGGCCGCTGCCGTCGAACAGTTGCACGGCGTCGCCGGCGGCCATGCGCAGCACGCGGCCGATGTAGTGGGCCTGGGCTTCGGGCAGGTCGTGCTGGCCAATGCTCAGGGGGGCGTCGATGAAGAAGCGGGACAGTCTCATGGATCAGCTCGGACGGAATGGGCTCATGTGACACTGTGGGAGCGGGTTCACCCGCGAATGCGGCGGCGAATCCACTATCGCATTCGCGGGTAAACCCGCTCCCACAGGGTTTGGTGGCAGGCTTGCGGGAGTTAACCCGGGTCGCGGAAGTCAGGGTGGAAGTTTGCGGGAACCGCCACGCTGACGCTATCACGGGTGGCGATGTCGATGCCTTCGCTGGCCACTTCGGCGAGGAAGTCGATCTGCTCCGGGGTGATTACATACGGTGGCAGGAAATACACCACGCTGCCCAGCGGGCGCAACAAGGCGCCACGGCTCAAGGCATGCTTGAACACTTTCAGGCCACGGCGCTCCTGCCAGGGGTAGGCGACTTTGCCAGCCTTGTCCTTGACCATTTCGATTGCCAGGGCCATGCCGGTCTGGCGGATCTCGGCCACGTGCGGGTGATCGGCCAGGTGAGCAGTGGCCGTGGCCATGCGCGTGGCCAAGGGCTTGTTGGCCTCGATCACGTTGTCCTGTTCGAAGATATCCAGGGTCGCCAGCGCCGCCGCGCACGCCAGCGGGTTGCCGGTGTAGCTGTGCGAGTGGAGAAACGCGCGCAAGGTCGGGTAGTCGTCGTAGAAGGCCTGGTACACCTTGTCGGTGGTCAGGCAGGCGGCCAGCGGCAGGTAGCCGCCGGTCAAGGCCTTGGACAGGCACAGGAAATCTGGCCGAATGCCGGCCTGCTCACAGGCGAACAAGGTGCCGGTGCGGCCGAAGCCTACGGCAATTTCGTCGTGGATCAGGTGCACGTCGTAGCGGTCGCAGGCTTCGCGCAGCAGCTTGAGGTAGACCGGGTGGTACATGCGCATGCCGCCCGCGCCCTGGATCAGCGGTTCGATAATCACGGCGCTGATCGAGGCGTGGTGCTCGGCCAGGGTCTGCTCCATTACCTGGAACATGTTGCGCGAGTGCTCCTCCCAACCCATGCCCTCGGGGCGCAGGTAGCAGTCGGGGCTCGGTACCTTGATGGTGTCGAGCAGCAGCGCCTTGTAGGTTTCGGTGAACAGAGGCACGTCGCCCACCGACATCGCGGCGATGGTTTCGCCGTGGTAGCTGTTGGTCAGGGTGACAAAGCGCTTCTTGTCCGGTTTGCCGACGTTCTGCCAGTAGTGGAAGCTCATCTTCAGCGCCACTTCGATGCACGACGAACCGTTGTCGGCATAAAACACCCGATCCAGCCCGGCCGGGGTCATGGCCACCAGGCGCTCGGACAGCTCGATCACCGGCTGGTGGCTGAAACCTGCAAGGATCACATGCTCCAGCTGGTCGACCTGGTCCTTGATGCGCTGGTTGATGCGCGGGTTGGCATGGCCGAACACGTTGACCCACCAGCTGCTCACCGCATCCAGGTAGCGCTTGCCTTCGAAGTCTTCCAGCCACACGCCTTCACCGCGCCTGATCGGGATCAGCGGCAGCTGCTCGTGGTCTTTCATCTGGGTGCAGGGGTGCCACAGGACCTTCAGGTCGCGTTGCATCCACTGATCATTGAGGCCCATCGGCACTTCTCCTGGCTTTGCGGCGTGGTTCGACCGCGTAAGCCTAAGCAATGCCGCAGGGCAGGACAACCGCTGCCGTTCAATGGCGCTGTGTGCCGGTCCATTCAAGCTTGCGGATGTGCACGGTACCGGCCTGCGAAGTGGAGATGGTCAGGCGGCGGAACGGCCCGTCGATCACCTGGTGGTAGGGCTGCGTGGCGATGGGGCCGGGGCGCAGGTCGCGAAAGCCGCTGCCCTCAAGTGTGAGCCAGTAGAAGTTGCGTGGTGCCGGTGCGATTAGGTCGTAGTTGTGGTTCCCGGCATCGAACAGCATGTGCAGGTCGTCACCGAGGAAGTCGCTGACCACGTAGTATTCCAGCCGCAGGCACTCGACCTCCTGGGCGAAGGCGATTTCCACATCGCTGTGTTCGCCGATGACCAGCTCGGTGCCGTCCTCACCCTTGAACGCCTCATGAAAGCCGCTGGATGAAGTGCTGTTGGAGCGGATACTCAGCCCGGAGGGCGTGAGCAGGGTCTGCTTGTGCGGCAACGACTGGCGGTCAACTTGCTGGAAATGCTCTTCGAACATCATCTGCGTGCCCTCCTGGCGGGCTTCTGGCCATCTTCGCCAGCATCGCCTGCTGCCGTGTGAAACGGCTACTGGCAAAAATGTCAGTTGCCTAAAGCACTTGATGTCACTGCGCTGGCAGGGTTGGCGGAGGTGACGTATTCTTAACGCATCTCCCCGGGGCATTCCTGCCTCTCCCGTCTCTGCAACTTTTTACTCGGAGTTCGCCATCATGGCTGCTGCTTGGGTGCGCCTGTGCGCGTTGGTATTGATCGGTGTGTCCAGCGGCGCCGCGCTGGCAAAGGACAAGACACCCACAGCTATTGTGGTGGGCGGCGGCCTGGCGGGCCTGACAGCGGCTTACGAGCTGCAGAACAAAGGCTGGCAGGTGACCTTGCTGGAAGCAAAGGCGGGCATGGGCGGGCGCTCAGGCCTTGCCACCAGCGAGTGGATCGGTAACGCCAAGGCGCAGCCAGTGCTCAACCAGTACATTGACCGTTTCAAGCTTGAAACACTGCCGGCGCCCGAGTTCGTGCGTACCCCCGGTTACCTGATCGACGGCGAGTACTTCAGCGCCACTGACCTGGCCACCAAGCAACCGGCCACCGCCGAGGCGCTCAAGCGCTACGAGAAGACCCTCGACGACCTGGCACGCTCGATCGACGACCCGATGAACCCGCAGGCGACCAGCACGCTGTTCGCCCTCGACCAGATCAACGTTTCCAGCTGGCTGGACAAACTGCAACTGCCGGCCACCGCCCGTCAGCTGGTGAACCAGCAGATTCGTACCCGCTACGATGAGCCGTCGCGCCTGTCGCTGCTGTACTTCGCCCAGCAGAACCGTGTGTACCGCGGCGTCAGCGACCGCGACCTGCGCGCCGCGCGCCTGCCGGGTGGCAGCCCGGTGCTGGCCCAGGCTTTCGTCAAGCAGCTCAAGACCATCAAGACCAGCTCGCCGGTGACCGCCATTGTCCAGGACAAGGACGGCGTCACGGTCAAGGTTGGCAGTGTCGGTTATCAGGCCGATTACCTGGTACTGGCCGTGCCGCTGCGCGCGCTGGCCAAGATCCAGATGACCCCGGGCCTGGACGGCCAGCACGTGGCGGCGCTGAAGGGCACCAACTATGGCTGGCGCGACCAGCTGATGCTGAAGTTCAAGACGCCAGTGTGGGAAAGCCGCGCACGCATGTCGGGTGAAATCTTCAGTAATGCCGGCCTGGGCATGCTGTGGATCGAGCCTGCGCTGAAGGGTGGCGCCAACGTGGTGATCAACCTGTCCGGTGATAATGCCCGCCTGCTGCAGGCCTTCGGCGACAAGCAGATGGTCGACCAGGTGCTGATCCGCCTGCACGCGTTCTACCCGCAGGCACGTGGTGCGTTCACTGGCTACGAGGTCAAGCGTTACAGCGTCGACGCCGGTACCGGCGGCGCCTACCTGGCCTATGGCCCGGGGCAGATCAGCAAATACTGGCGCCTGTGGGAGCGCCCGGTGCAGCGTATCACCTTTGCCGGCGAGCACACCGATGCCTTGTACCCGGGCACCCTGGAAGGCGCCCTGCGCAGTGGCCAGCGCGCCGCCAGCCAGGCGCAGGACCTGCTGGCCGGCAAGTCGTTCGACCCGGCCAAAGCGGTACCGGTTGCAGCGGCCGCAGCCGGAGCTGCAGCAGCCAAGGACAGCAAGGGCGGGTTCTTCTCCAATATGTTCGGCGGCTCGTCCGACAAGGCTGACAAGGCACCTGCAAAGCCAGAGCTCAAGCAGGTCGATGAGGCAAAGCAGGACAAGCCTGGCTTCTTCAAGCGCCTGTTTGGTGGGGATGACAAGCCTGAAGTGAAGGCGGAGCCCATCGCCAAGGCTGAGGAAGTGGTACCGGCAGTTGCGCCTGTGCCTGCTCCTCAAGTCGCGCCGGCCGCAGTGGTCAAGGAAGCGTCGGCCAAGCCTGCGGCGATCAAGGCTGCACCGGTCAAGCATGCCCCGGCGCACAAACCGGCGCACAAACCTGCCGAGCCCAAGAAGGCCACTGCCAAGTCCGAGCCTGCCAAGAAGACCGTGGTCAATACCCAGGCCAAAGCGAGCTGATTTACTGACCAGTGCTGGCCTCTTCGCGGGTAAACCCGCTCCCACAGTGCATGCACCACCTGTGGGAGCGGGTTTACCCGCGAAGAGGCCGGCACTGGCAGGCGCGTACTCTCCGTCTATTGTTAATGTTTCCTTAATGGGCAGCTCAGAGAATAAATATCGTATTTATCGATAATCCGAAGCAGTTTTTTCCGCTTTTATTCGATACGTTACGCGCTAATCTGTGCACAGTTTTCACGGGGAAACACGCCAACATGCAACTGCGCAATTCACCTTCTCGCTACGGCGTGGTCAGCATCGTCCTGCACTGGGGCGTGGCGCTGGCAGTCTTCGGCCTGTTTGGCCTGGGCCTGTGGATGGTCGGCCTCGACTATTACAGCCCATGGCGCAAAGCCGGCCCGGACTTGCACAAAAGCATTGGCCTGGTGCTGCTGGCGGTGATGCTGCTGCGTGTGCTCTGGCGCTTCATCAGCCCACCACCACCAGCTCCGGCCAACCACGGCGCATTCACTCGCCTGGCGGCCAAGCTCGGCCATCTGGCTCTGTACATCGGCCTGTTTGCGGTGATGGCGGCCGGTTACCTGATTTCCACCGCCGACGGTGTTGGCATTCCGGTGTTCGGGTTGTTCGAAGTCCCGGCACTGGTCAGCGATCTGCCCGACCAGGCGGATGTGGCTGGCGTGATCCATCTCTGGCTGGCCTGGGGCCTGGTGATTTTTGCCGTGCTGCATGCCCTGGCAGCGTTCAAGCACCATTTCATCGACCGTGACGCGACCCTGACCCGTATGCTGGGCCGCAAAGCTTGACTCTCAACCTCAATTGCAAAGGAAGGAACTAAGGATGTTGAAAAAGACTTTTGCCGCTCTGGCGCTCGGTACCGCTCTGCTCTGCGCTGGCCAGGCCATGGCTGCCGAGTACAAGATCGACAAGGAAGGCCAGCACGCGTTCGTCGACTGGAAGATCAGCCACCTGGGCTACAGCTTCATTCACGGTACCTTCAAGGACTTCGACGGCAACTTCAGCTGGGACAGCGCCAAGCCTGAAGCCAGCAAGATCAGCGTCGACCTGAAAACCGCCAGCCTGTGGTCGAACCACGCCGAGCGTGACAAGCACATCGCCAGCGCCGACTTCCTCGATGTGAAGAAGTACCCGGAAGCCAAGTTCGTTTCCACCAGCGTCAAGTCGACTGGCGACAAGACTGCTGACGTGACTGGCGACCTGACCATGCACGGCGTGACCAAGCCGGTCACCTTCAAGGCCACCTTCAACGGTGAAGGCAAGGACCCATGGGGCGGCGAGCGCGCTGGCTTCAACGCCACCACCACGCTGAACCTGAACGACTTCGGCATCAAAGGCCCGGGCGCGACCTCGCAGACCCTGGACCTGGATATCAGTGTTGAAGGCGTGAAGCAGAAGTAACTATTGCTCGGCAATAAAAAACGCCGCCCATTGGGCGGCGTTTTTATTTGCCTTTGCCGAGGATGAGCCGGCAAAGGCTGGCCTGGGTTTAGCCTTTTCGGGTCAACAAGGCCGGGCGCTCGCCACGCGGGCGGCTTGGCAGGTCATCCAGCTGCTCGGGCGTCGGGAAGCGGTCAAGCTTGGATTCCTTGCGGATGATCACGGGCTGTTTTTCGGGCTGGCGCGGGTTGCGCACGGCCGGCTCTTGCCGGGCAGCATCGTCACGCGCCGGACGGCCACGACCACCACCGCCATCACGACGGGCGCCGCCGCCGTTATTGGCGCGGGGTGGGCGTTTTTCGCCACCGTTGGAAGCACCACCACTACGCTGTTGGCCGCCACTGCGCGCCTGGCCCTGGCCCCCGGCATTGCTGCGTGGGGCGTTACCCTGGCCCTGACCGGCACCAGCACCTGGGCGGCGATTGCGGCCTTGGCCTTTACCTTGGTACGGGCTCACGTAGTCGGCACGGTTACCGAAGTTATCCACATCGTCGTCCAGGAACGCTTCAGGATCGCGATCGGCTGGCGCTTTCGGCGTACTTGCGCTGCTGGCCTGCTGCTGTTGCTGCTGACGCGGCTTCTTGTCGCGCGGCTTGCGCGGCTGCTGTTGCCGGTCGCCGCTCTTTTCCTTGTCGGCCGGCTTGTCAGCAGCCTGCGGCTTGGCCTTGCCTTTATCCTTGCCTTTGTCCTTGCGGCCGCCGTTGGCGTCCTTGCTGCCTTCGCCGCGTGGCTGCTGGTTGCGACCGCCACGGCCGTTGTTTTGCGGGCGTTCACGTACTTCGGGCTTTTCGGCTTCTACCTGGCTGGCATCAAAGCCCATCCAGTCGCCGTCCGGGATACGCTGCTTGGTCACCCGCTCGATGCTCTTGAGCAGTTTTTCTTCGTCCGGCGCGACCATGGAGATGGCCTCGCCCGAACGACCGGCGCGGCCGGTACGGCCGATGCGGTGGACGTAATCTTCCTCCACGTTCGGCAGCTCGAAGTTGACCACGTGCGGCAGCTGGTCGATGTCCAGCCCGCGCGCGGCGATATCGGTGGCTACCAGCACGCGCACGCTGTTGGCCTTGAAGTCGGCCAGTGCCTTGGTGCGGGCGTTCTGGCTCTTGTTACCGTGGATGGCGGCGGCGGTCAGGCCGTGCTTTTCCAGGTACTCGGCCAGGCGATTGGCACCGTGCTTGGTGCGGGTGAACACCAGCACCTGCTCCCAGGCACCCAGGGTAATCAGGTGCGCCAGCAGTGCACGCTTGTGGCTGGCGGGCAGGCGGTAAATGCGCTGCTCGATACGCTCGACAGTGGTGTTTGGAGGGGTGACCTCGATGCGCTCCGGGTTGTGCAGGAGCTTGTCGGCCAGGTCGGTGATGTCCTTGGAGAAGGTCGCCGAGAACAGCAGGTTCTGGCGCTTGGCCGGCAGGCGGGCGAGGACCTTCTTCACGTCATGGATGAAGCCCATGTCGAGCATGCGGTCGGCTTCGTCGAGTACCAGGATTTCCACGTGGGCCAGGTCGACCTTGCCTTGGCCGGCCAGGTCGAGCAAGCGGCCCGGGCAGGCGACCAGCACGTCCACGCCCTTGGCAATGGCCTGGACCTGCGGGTTCATGCCAACCCCGCCGAAGACGCAGGCGCTGACCAGTGGCAGGTCGCGGGCGTAGACCTTGAAGCTGTCATGCACCTGGGCTGCCAGTTCGCGGGTCGGGGTGAGGACCAGTACGCGAGGCTGGCGCGGGCCATGCCGCTGCGACTTGTCGGGGTGGCCGGCCGGGAACAGGCGCTCGAGAATCGGCAGGGCGAAGCCACCGGTTTTACCAGTACCTGTCTGAGCGGCAACCATCAGGTCGCGGCCTTGCAACACGGCGGGAATCGCCCGCTGTTGCACGGGGGTCGGCTGGGTATAGCCCGCAGCCTCGATAGCGCGGACAAGTGCCTCGGAGAGACCGAGGGAAGCAAAGGACATGGGCGATCCTGTTCTCGTGTGGGCTGGGCCCGTAGGGATGTTCTGCCTGGCGCGACGGGCATCGGTGGGATGCGATCGCGTCCGGTCCAGCTGGGCTTTCACTGCACATCCGGGAAACGGAGGGTGGACGCGAAAGCGCGTCAATTGCCGATCGGGATGCCTGTTGCGAGGCCGAGCGTCCGGGCGTGAGCCGGGCGGGAAGGCCCGAGTATAACAGAGCTATCGCGCTGTGCCGCTTTCCTGCTGCTCAACGGCGTTGAGAATGCTTCCGATGTCGCCCGTATAGCGGTTGCTGATCGCCAAGAAGGCCGGTTCCTGCTTGAAACGCCGCAGTTCTTCGGCAAAGGCCAGGGCCAGTGCTTCTCGCCCGGGCTTGCGCACCAGTCCCAGATACTGAGGCTGGCGGCTGATCACCAGCGGCAGTTGTTCGACTTGCTGCTCAAGGCGCAACTGCTGGAGCAGGTAGTGGCCGACCTTGCGGTCGGTGATTGCCAGGTCCACACGCCCCAGTACCAGCTTGCCAAAGTTGGCTTCGTGAGTGGGCGCGGCCTCACGCTTGAAGTGTGGCGCCTCGGTGAAGGCCTTGCCATAGGCGTAGCCGGGGGATGTACCGACGCGAAGACCGGCGAGATCTGCGAGGCTGGTCACGCTATGGCGACGCGAATGTTGCTGGAACAGGACGAACTCCACAATCGACATGGGCTCGGGGGCATAAACCAGGTAAGGCTGGCGTGCCTCGGTCTGGAAGATGTCGAGAATGCCATCTGCCAGGCCTTGCTCGACCATTGCCAGGCAGCGCTTCCACGGCAGGAACTGCCATTCCACTTCGACGCCCAGGCGGGCGAAGACCTGGGTGGTGACTTCGTAGTCTATGCCTTGCGGTTGGCCGTCATGTTCATACACATAGGGTGCCCAGTCGTCGCTCACCAGGCGCAAGCGCTCGGCCAGGGCCAACGGGCTCAGGCATATGAGCAGCAGGATCCAGAACAGGCGGGCGACGTGTGGCATGGCCGGAGATTACGCGCTCGGCCTGGGCAAGGCCAGTGCAGATGGTGTCCTTGTGTGCGGGCCCCACTCAACACCGGGAGGCCCGCAACAGATGTGCCTCGATATCCTTGCGCTGTTCGCCCAGCGACAGGCGCAGCCCCGGGTGGCGCAGGCACTGGCGCAGCCGGTCGGGCTCCATGTGGCCATGGCGGGCATTGAGGTTTTCCAGGGCCTTGTCCCACCAGGCCGGCGCGCAGGCACGGTCGAATTCGTTGGGGTAGGGGTAGCAGCCATACAGCAGCTCGCGGGCAAACTGGCGTTCGTGGCGCGGCAGGGTCAGGCTGAGTGCTTTATAGCCCAGGCGCTGCAAGGCCGGTGGTCGCGGCAGCTGGTCGTTGACCAGGGTGACGTCGGCGAGCGCGGCCTGGCTCAGGGGGGCTTCACCGTGCTTGCGCAGCCAGGCCTGGATCTTGGCACGGAATTGCGCCTTGCGGCTCCAGTAGTGGTGGATGACATCGGTGCATTCGGCCACCGCCAGCGTGCGGTAAGCCGCCACAGCCAGGCAGAACTCCTCGAGGGTGTAGGCCTCGCGTGCCAAGGGATGGAACTCGTCCATCATGGCAATGGAGCGGTCCAGAGTGCTGGCATCTTCGGCCGTAAGGCCGATCACTCCGGAGTTGACCAGTGGCATCTGGCAGTCGGCCAGGCCTCGGGATTCGAGGATCGCCAGCAGGTTCCTGTACAGCAGGCACTTCTGGTTGGCGCCATAGCGGGCGCCGATGGCGTTGCACAGCAGTTGGCCTGGCGCTACCCGGGCGAACAGTTGCAGTGGCGATTTGCGGAAGAACGTATCGGTATCGATCAGGACTGCCAGCGGGTGTTGCTGCAATACCTGTCGCAACAGCACATGCTTGCTGCGGAAGTGATAGCCGTGCGGGGCGTTCCATGCCTGGCGCGTGGCCTCGTCCAGCAGGTGGACGGTGACCGGGAGGCTGGCATAGGGCTGCGGGTTATCCGTGTAGACCTGGATATCCATGGCTTCGCCCGCAGCGCTGTCCAGGTGGGCGAGGGCGCTGACGATGCTGAAGCAGGCTTCCTGATGGTAGGTTGCCGGGCCAAAAGCCAGGTAGACGAGCTGTGGCCGCGAAGGCTGGAGATGCTGCATGGCTGGCAAGACCTGTGTAACCGGAAAATGAACAAGGCTTTAGTCTATGACCAAAGCCTTAATCATTTCTTAAGCAGACTTTGCCAAAAAGTTTCAGCGCGGCAGCTTCAGGTTGTTCCAGATCGCCAGGCTCGGTTCGGCCTGGTTCAAGGTGTAGAAGTGCAGGCCAGGTGCGCCGCCTTGCAGCAGCTGCTCGCACATGCGGGTGATCACTTCTTCGCCGAACGCCTGGATGCTGGCGGTGTCGTCGGCATAGGCTTCCAGCTGCTTGCGGATCCAGCGCGGGATCTCGGCGCCACAGGCGTCGGAGAAACGTGCCAGTTTGCTGTAGTTGGTGATCGGCATGATGCCCGGTACCACCGGGATGTCCACGCCCAGTTTCTGTGCGCGCTCGACGAAGTAGAAGTAGCTGTCGGCGTTGAAGAAGTACTGGGTAATGGCGCTGTCGGCACCGGCCTTGACCTTGTGCACGAAGTTGCCCAGGTCAGCCTCGAAATTGCGCGCCTGCGGGTGCATTTCCGGGTAGGCAGCCACTTCCAGATGGAAGTGATCGACGGTTTCCTGGCGGATGAACTCGACCAGGTCGCTGGCATAGCGCAGCTCGCCACTGGCCATGCCCATGCCCGACGGCAGGTCGCCACGCAGGGCAACGATGCGCTTGATGCCGGCGGCCTTGTATTCGGCCAGCAGGGCGCGCAGGTCGGCCTTGCTGTCGCCGACGCACGACAGATGCGGCGCGGCAGGCACCTTCACTTCGTTTTCCAGCTGCAGCACGGTGTTCAGCGTGCGGTCGCGGGTCGAACCACCGGCACCGTAGGTGCAGGAGAAGAAGTCCGGGTTGTAGGTGGCCAGCTGGCGGGCGACGCCCATCAGTTTTTCGTGGCCAGCGTCGGTCTTGGTCGGGAAGAACTCAAAGCTGTAGCGGCGTTCTTGTGACATTGATCGTTCCTCGAGCAGCAGGCTTAAGGCGGCAAGCTGCAAGTGAAAGCCAGGCCGGTGTGAGCCGGCCTGGCTTGGGCATCGTTGCTTGGCGTTGCCTGCTGCTTAGTAGCGGTAGGCGTGCGGCTTGAACGGGCCTTCGACGGTCACACCGATGTAGTCGGCTTGCTGCTTGGTCAGCTGGGTGACCACGCCGCCGAAGCCGCGGACCATTTCCAGGGCCACTTCTTCGTCGAGCTTTTTCGGCAGCACTTCAACGGTCAGGCGCTCGGCTTTCTTCTCGGCCGACAGGTCGGCGAACTTCTGCTCGAACAGGAAGATCTGTGCCAGTACCTGGTTGGCGAACGAACCGTCCATGATGCGGCTCGGGTGGCCAGTGGCGTTGCCCAGGTTGACCAGGCGGCCTTCGGCCAGCAGGATCAGGTAGTCGTCGTTCTGCGGGTCGAAGCTGCCAGCGCCGGTGCGGTGGATCTTGTGTACCTGCGGCTTGACCTCTTCCCATGCCCAGTTCTTGCGCATGAAGGCAGTGTCGATTTCGTTGTCGAAGTGGCCGATGTTGCAGACCACGGCACGCTTCTTCAGGGCCTTGAGCATGTTGGCGTCGCAGACGTTGACGTTACCGGTGGTGGTCACGATCAGGTCGATCTTGCCCAGCAGGGCCTTGTCGATGCTGGCTTCGGTGCCGTCGTTGATGCCGTCGATGAACGGCGAAACCAGTTCGAAGCCGTCCATGCAGGCCTGCATGGCGCAGATCGGGTCAACTTCGGTGACTTTGACGATCATGCCTTCCTGGCGCAGGGACTGGGCCGAGCCCTTGCCCACGTCACCGTAGCCGATCACCAGGGCCTGCTTGCCCGACAGCAGGTGGTCGGTGCCACGCTTGATGGCGTCGTTCAGGCTGTGACGGCAGCCGTACTTGTTGTCGTTCTTGCTCTTGGTGACCGAATCGTTGACGTTGATCGCCGGGACTTTCAGCTCGCCCTTGGCCAGCATGTCCAGCAGGCGGTGCACGCCGGTGGTGGTTTCTTCGGTCACACCGTGTACGCGGTCCAGTACCTGTGGGTACTTCTTGTGCAGCAGCTCGGTCAGGTCACCACCGTCGTCGAGGATCATGTTGGCGTCCCATGGCTGGCCATCTTTCAGGATGGTCTGCTCCAGGCACCACTCGTACTCTTCCTCGGTTTCACCTTTCCAGGCGAACACAGGGATACCGGCGGCGGCGATGGATGCGGCGGCCTGGTCCTGGGTGGAGAAGATGTTGCAGGACGACCAGCGCACTTCGGCGCCCAGGGCAACCAGGGTTTCGATCAGCACGGCGGTCTGGATGGTCATGTGGATGCAGCCCAGAATCTTCGCACCCTTGAGCGGTTGCTCGGTCAGGTACTTGCGACGCAGGCCCATCAGCGCAGGCATTTCCGATTCGGCGATGATGGTTTCGCGACGGCCCCAGGCGGCCAGGGAGATGTCGGCGACTTTGAAATCGGTAAAACCAGCAGGCATGTTTGCAGCGCTCATGAGAGCCTCCATTCGTAGTGTGCGAATGGGCGCCGTTGTGCGTTAAGCGCCCGCGAGAGCGAGCAACGCCCCATCCGAGCCTGACAGGCCTAGCCTGCTGCAGCGCCCCTCGGACAGGTGGCGGGCATGGCGCCGCTGTGGGCAGCCATGTGAAACGGCGCAGATTATAGCCGTGCTGGGCGGCTTGCCCAAGGTTTTCTGTCGATTAATCGCGACGATAGTCGATGTTCAATGGAGCGATCGCGGCCGCTCTGCCATCATTGCTGGACGTTAGCCAAGCAGGTCAGGAGTACAGATGAACTTTCACACCCGCAAGTGGGTTAAACCCGAAGACCTCAACCCCAATGGCACTTTGTTCGGTGGCAGCCTGTTGCGCTGGATCGACGAAGAGGCAGCGATCTACGCCATCGTCCAGCTGGGCAACCAGCGCGTGGTGACCAAGTACATGTCGGAAATCAACTTCGTCAGTGCTTCGCGCCAAGGCGACATAATCGAACTGGGCATCACTGCCACAGAGTTCGGCCGCACCTCGATCACCTTGAAGTGCGAAGTGCGCAACAAGATCACCCGCAAGAGCATCCTCACCGTCGACAAGATGGTGTTCGTCAACCTGGGTGAGGACGGCATGCCGGCGGCGCACGGGCGCACCGAGATCAAGTACGTGCAGGACCAGTTCCCGGATTCGGCGGTAGAGTGATTTTCCGGGGCTGCTCTGCAGCCCATCGCCGGCAAGCCAGCTCCCACAGGTACAGCGCAGAACCGGGGCCTGGCGCCATCCTGTGGGAGCTGGCTTGCCGGCGATGGGCCGCACAGCGGCCCCGAAAATCCTACGGCTGGGCGCTGACCTTGCGCACCACCCGGCCGATGCTCAAGCCCTGCACCAGGATCGACGACAGCACCACGATGTAGGTGATCGACAGCAGCAGGTCACGCTCCTCGCCCAGCGGCAGCGACAGCGCAAGGGCAACCGACACCCCGCCACGCAGGCCACCCCAGGTCAGTACCCGCACCGTGCCCTTGGGCACCGGGCGCCAGCGGCGCAGCAGCAAGATCGCCGGGGCCACGGTCAGCATCCGCGACAGCAGCACCGCCAGCGCCAGCACGCCACCGGCGGCCAGGTGCATCCAGTTGAACGGCAGCAGCAACAGCTCCAGGCCGATCAGCGCGAACAGCAGGGCGTTGAGCATGTCATCAATGAGCTCCCAGAAGCCGTCCATGTAGCGACGGGTCATGTCGTTCATCGCCAGGTTGCGGCCCAGGTTACCGATGATCAGGCCGGCCACGACCATGGCAATCGGCGCCGAAACGTGCAGCTCGTAGCACATGGCCGAACCGCCGATGACCAGCGCCAGGGTCAGCATGACCTCGACTTGATACTGCTCGACGCTTTTGATCATGCGGTAGGTGGCGTAGCCGATGATGCCGCCGAACACCACCCCGCCGATGGCCTCGCGAGCGAACAGAATCGCCGTGTCGGCAAAGCTCGGCGTTTCTCCCAGCTGGATGATGCCCAGCAACACGGTGAACACCACCACGGCGGTACCGTCGTTGAACAGTGACTCGCCAACGATGGTGGTTTTCAGTGGTTTCGAGGCATTGGCGGTACGCAGTGCGCCGAGCACGGCAATCGGGTCGGTCGGCGAGATCAGTGCACCGAACAGCAGGCAGTAGATCAACGGTACCTGCCAGCCGAACATGGCGAATACCCAGTGCGACAAGTAGCCGATGACCACGGTGGCAATCAGCACGCCGACGGTCGCCAGCAGCCCTATAGGCCAGCGGTAGCTGCGCAAGTCGGTGAGGTTGACGTGCAAGGCGCCGGCAAACAGCAGGAACGCCAGCATCCAGTGCATCAGCAGGTCGTTGAAGTCGATCTGGTTCATCAGCCCTTCGACGCGAGCTTCCAGGCCGGGGAAGCCGACCAGGCTCAGCCCTTGCAGGATCAGCGAAAACAGCAACGCCGTGACCATCACGCCGATGGCGGGGGGCAGGCCGATGAAACGGTAATTGACGTAGGTAAGGAGGGTGGTCAGGCAGATAAACGCGGCAACTAGTTCAAGCATCCCAAATCCTGTAGCAGTGGCTTCCAAGTCGTAACCCGAATGGCTCGGGCAGTTCTTTGATGACCTGGCGAGGGGTTCGGGACACAGGCTTTGACCGGATTCGTTCCAATCGTTCCCATGTAAAGGGGCTGCCGCGCAGCCCAATCGCCGGCAAGCCAGCGCCCACATGTACTGCATCGACCTTGAAAGCAACGCGGTCAATGTGGGAGCTGGCTTGCCGGCGATTGGGCCGCACAGCGGCCCCCGAACCCTATATATTCACAGCCATAAAAAGGCCATAAGGACAACAAGGCGTGTTGGCAACATCTCTGGTGCTCGTCGCCGCCCTGCTGCATGCGACCTGGAATACCCTGATCAAATTCAGCGGCGAGCGCTTGCTGGTGATTGCCAGCATGGACACGGTGGCGCTGGCCTTCGCGGTGCTGGCTGTGCCTTTCGTCGAGGTGCCACCCGCCAATATCTGGCCGTGGCTGCTGGCCTCTGCGCTGGCCGAGCAGTTGTACCGCTATCTGCTTATCCAGGCCTACCGCGTCGGCGATCTGGGGCTGGTCTATCCTCTGATGCGCGGGCTGTCACCGC
>Ga0302347_1002460_pt1 | contig 18660 bp, 17 predicted proteins | sample PhyWR1_FD_202178 | JGI IMG/M metagenome (GOLD analysis project Ga0302347, IMG submission 202178) | Leaf surface microbial communities from wheat plants in UC Gill Tract Community Farm, Albany, California, United States - DLSL W.R1 (v2)... | ecosystem: Host-associated > Plants > Phyllosphere >...
CTGTCTTTGTCGATTTCATATTTGATCGGCGCGTGGTTAGCCGGAATCTCGATAGCGACGTAGATGTCATTCGGCAGGTCTTTGCCAGCCGGAATCTTGCTGTAGCTCATTGGGCGGTGCCCCCGTGTATAGGCCAGTTTACTTGGCCGATTTGGCCAAAAAGTGGCGGCGATTATAGGCGTATTCCTGTAACCGCGTCACCCTTGGCCGATCAGTGCTGTGCGCGGTATTCGGGGTGTTCACTTTGCAGTTGTTTGAGGCGGGCAAGCGTGTCCTGGCGGTAAAACAGGCTGAGTTGTTGATAAACCAGCGGGTAGGCATGATTTAGCAGGTCTGGCGCGCTGAAAAAGTACTCGCTGGTGACCGCAAAGAACTCCGCCGGATTTTCCGCCGCATAGGGGTCGATGGGCGCGTGGTCGGGGTTGTGGTGGTCAAGGTAGTGATTGAGATGGTCGTAGGCCTGTTGCATGGCCTGGGTCCAGTCTGTGACATGCATGCTGCTGTGCAAGGGCGGCATGCCATTGGCGGCGCCATTGAGCATGTCCAGCTTGTGCGCCAGTTCGTGGATCACCAGGTTGTAACCTTCCCAGCCGCCGCTGCTCAGCACGCCCGGCCAGGCCAGTACTACGGGGCCATGTTGCCAGGCTTCACCGCTGTGATGGCCTTCCCATTCGTGCTCGACTCCGCTGGAGTCGCGATGGCGCTGAGGGCTGATGAAATCGTCGGGGTAGAGCACGATTTCGTGAAAGCCCTGGTACCAGTCCAGATCACCCAGATTGAGCAGCGGCAGTTGCGCCTGAGCGGCCAGCAACAGCCGGCCCTCTTCGTTCAGTTCAACCCCGGGCATGGGAGTCAGGTGCTTGTCTTGCAGGAACAAAACGCTGCTGTCACGCAGCCATTTGTCCTGCTCGTCAGTCAGCCCGTCGAGAATGCTCAGGTGCTGGCGCACGTTGTGCCACACGTCAGCGGCTACCGGGTGCTGCGCCAGAATCCGCTGGCGCCGCCATTCACTCAGAGACCACATGCTGGTCGGTCCCTTTCAGGCTTTGGCTTTGGCTGGAGTGCGGCCCATGCGGCTGCGGATAACGCCAATAATCATCGGCACCAGCGACAGCAGGATGATGCCTACCACCAGCAACGACAGATTGGACTTGATAAACGGCACGTTACCGAAGAAGTAACCCAGGGTTACCAGGCCGCCGACCCACAGGATGGTGCCGAACACGCTGAACATAAAGAAGCGTGGGTAGAACATGCGTGCCACACCGGCAACAAACGGTGCGAAGGTACGGAAAATCGGCAGGAAACGCGCCATGGTCACGGTTTTGCCGCCATGACGCTCGTAGAAGTCGTGGGTTTTTTCCAGGTAATCGCGGCGGAAGATTTTCGAGTCGGGGTTACTGAACAAGCGTTCGCCTGCCGTTCGTCCGATGACATAGTTGGTACTGTCACCCAGGATTGCAGCCAGCATCAGCAAACCTGCGAGCAGGACAGGATCCATGCCGCCACCAGCGGCTACCGCGCCCGCGATAAAGAGCAGCGAGTCACCCGGCAAAAATGGCATGACCACCAGGCCGGTTTCACAAAAAATCACCAGAAACAGGATGGCGTAGATCCATGGCCCGTAATTGTTCACCAGCATGTCGAGGTACACATCGAGGTGCAGGATAATGTCGATCGGGTTGAAATCCATGTAAAGCACCTGTGTTGATGACCCGGCTCTGCAGGTCTGTGCGGGGAGGAAAGAGTAGTTAACTACAGAGGATGTAGTTTTTTCGTACTTTTTTAAAGAATCGGATTATACGGATTGAGACGAATTCTGCTGATTGAGTTTGTAGCGAAGCGTGTATTGATGGCGACAGAGCACTCAATTTACCGTTAATAACGGCGTGAACATGTGGGAGCCTGGCTTGCCAGCGATGCAGGCGACTCGGTCTCGCTGGCAATCTCAGTGATACCATCGCGGGCAAGCCCGACTCCCACAGTAGCTAATCGCCCTTGAGCAGGAAATTCTCGCTGGGGACGCCCACGTCCAGGGTTTGTACCTGGGCTTCGTCCTTGAGGTTAACCCCCGACAATTGCCGGCGGCAGGCTTCGCGCATCAGGTATGCCAGCCGATGAGCGGCCATGCCGTAACTCAGGCCTTCGAGCCGCACATTGGAGATGCAGTTGCGATACGCATCGGTCAGGCCGACCTTGGGCGCGTAGGTAAAATACAGCCCCAGGCTGTCGGGTGAACTGAGGCCCGGGCGCTCGCCAATCAGCATTACTACCATGCGCGCGCCCAGCAGTTCGCCGATTTCGTCGGCCACCGCGACACGGCCCTGTTCGACCAGAATGACCGGCGACAACGACCAGCCTTCAGTCGCTGTGTGCTCTTTCATACGTGCTAAAAAGGGCAGGGTGTGGCGATGAACGGCCAGGGCCGACAAACCGTCAGCGACCACCACGGCAACATCGATGCCACCGGGGTTGGCCTGGGCATAGTCGCGCAGTTGCTGCGCAGAGTCGTCATTAAGCTTGCGCCCCAGGTCCGGGCGTTGTAGGTAGCTGTGGCGGTCAGCCGCGGCGCTGTGCAGCAACAGGCTTTCGCGGCCGCGCTCGGTTAGCTGTGCGCTTAAGCCCGGGTGATCAAACGGCAAATGCACTGCATCCCGGGCCTGGGCATGGGCAAACTGAAAGTCGAGCTGGGCCTGGGTCGGCATGCTGGTGCCGGTGCGGCCCAGGGCGATACGTGCCGGGGTCAGGCGGCGTAGCTCCAGCCATGGGTTGAGGTTGTCTGTCGGGGTGTTGGCCATGTTCAGCGCCCTCCCAAATGAGCCAGCGCCTGGCGAAACGCGGGCGGCAGTTGATGGCCGAACTCGATCCGGCCATCGGCCTGGGTAAAGATGCCGACCTTGCTCAGCCATTGTTCAAACTCTGGCGCGGGTTTGAGGCCCAGGGTTTTGCGCGCATACAGCGCGTCATGGAATGAGGTGGTCTGGTAGTTGAGCATGATGTCGTCCGAGCCCGGAATGCCCATGATGAAGTTGATACCCGCCACGCCCAGCAGCGTCAGCAGGTTGTCCATATCGTCCTGGTCCGCTTCGGCGTGGTTGGTGTAGCAGATGTCGCAACCCATGGGCACGCCCAGTAGCTTGCCGCAGAAGTGGTCTTCAAGGCCGGCGCGGATGATTTGCTTGCCGTTGTACAGGTACTCGGGGCCGATAAAACCGACCACGGTGTTGACCAGAAACGGCTTGAAGTGCCGCGCCACGGCGTAGGCCCGGGTTTCGCAGGTTTGCTGGTCCACGCCGAAATGGGCGTTGGCCGATAGCGCGCTGCCCTGGCCAGTTTCGAAATACATCAGGTTATTGCCCAGCGTGCCGCGATTGAGGCTCAAGCCCGCGTCATAGCCTTCCTGCAATACATTCAGGTTGATGCCGAAACTGGCGTTGGCCGCTTCGGTACCGGCAATGGACTGAAACACCAGGTCCAGCGGTACGCCGCGATTGATCGCTTCGATCGAGGTGGTGACGTGGGTCAGCACGCAGGACTGGGTGGGGATTTCATAGCGCTGGATGATAGCGTCCAGCATGTTCAGCAAATCGCATATCGAAGCGATGCTATCGGTGGCCGGGTTGATACCGATCATGGCGTCGCCGTTGCCGTACAGCAGACCGTCGAGAATGCTCGCGGCGATACCCGCGGGGTCGTCAGTGGGGTGGTTGGGTTGCAGGCGCGTCGAAAGCCGGCCGCGCAGGCCCATGGTGCCGCGAAACTGGGTGATGACGCGGATCTTTTGCGCCACCAGAATCAGGTCTTGCACGCGCATGATCTTCGACACGGCTGCTGCCATTTCTGGCGTCAGGCCCGGCGCCAGGGCGCGCAGGCTGTGTTCATCGGCAGCGTCGCTGAGCAGCCAGTCACGAAAGCCGCCCACCGTGAGGTGGCTGACGGTGGCGAAAGCCTGAGGGTCGTGGGTGTCGATAATCAGCCGGGTGACTTCATCGGACTCGTAAGGGATCAGCACTTCTTGCAGGAAATACGAGAGCGGGATGTCAGCCAGCGCCATTTGCGCGGCCACTCGTTCACCGTCGTTGAGTGCTGCCACGCCAGCCAGAAAGTCCCCGGAACGTGCCGGGCTGGCCTTGGCCATGACGTCTTTAAGGCTGTCGAAGCGGTAGGTCTGGGTGCCAACCGCATGAGAGAAAGTTGCCATTCAGGGTGCTCCATAACGCCAGGCGCAGAGCACCTGGCGGGATTCTCAGCGGTTAGTGCAAGGCCTTTTCGGCCTGTTGAATAGCCGCGAATTCCTCTTCCGGCGTACCGGCCACCAAGTGGTGCCGACTGTAGAAAGCGAAGTAAGCAATTAATACTCCATAGATCACCGCAGCGCCAATTACCACGCGCGGGTCCACCAGGAAGCCGGCCACTACCGCGACGCAAGCGAGCACCAACGCGATGCCTGAAGTGAAAATACCGCCCGGTGTGCGATACGGGCGCTCCATTTTGGGGCGACGGATACGCAGGGTGATGTGCGCGGCCATCATCAGTACGTAGGAGATTGTCGCGCCAAACACTGCTACCAGAATCAGCAAATCGCCCTGGCCGGTCAGCGACAGGCCAAAACCGATAATGCCGGGGATGATCAAAGCCAGTACCGGCGCCTTGCTCTTGTTGGTTTCGGACAGTTTGCGCGGCAAGTAGCCTGCACGGGACAAGGCGAAGATCTGACGCGAGTAGGCGTAAATGATCGAGAAGAAGCTGGCGATCAAACCGGCCAGGCCCACCAGGTTTACAAAGCCGCCCATCCAGGTCGAGCCGCCGTAGGCTTTGCTCAGTGCTTCAACCAGCGGGTTGCCCGATGCCATCAAGTGGTGCGCACCGGCGCCGCCCGGACCGATGACCAGAATCAGCAAGGCGAAGGTGACCAGCACCAGCATGGCGCCGATCAGGCCGCGCGGCAGGTCGCGCTTGGGATTTTTGGTTTCTTCGGCGGCCAGTGGCACGCCTTCTACGGCGAGGAAAAACCAGATCGCATAAGGGATGGCTGCCCATACACCGACATAACCGAACGGCAGGAAGGCGCTGGCGCCCTTGGCTTCGGTGACCGGGATATCCAGCAGGTTGGCGACGCTGAAGTGCGGCACCATCGCCACCAGAAACACGCCCAGGGCAATGGCGGCCACGGCGGTGATGATAAACATCAGTTTGAGCGCTTCACCGACGCCGAAGATATGGATGCCGATAAAGATGATGTAGAACGCCAGATAAATCATCCAGCCGCCAATACCGAACAACGATTCGCAATAGGCGCCAATAAAGACAGCAATGGCGGCAGGTGCGATGGCGTATTCGATAAGGATCGCGGTGCCGGTCAGAAACCCGCCCCAGGGGCCGAAAGCGCTGCGGGCAAAGCCGTAGCCGCCGCCAGCGGTGGGGATCATCGACGACAGTTCGGCCAGGGAGAAGCACATGCACAGGTACATGGTGGCCATCAGCAATGTGGCGATAAACATCCCGCCCCATCCGCCCTGGGCCAGGCCGAAGTTCCAGCCGGCGTAGTCGCCGGAAATCACATAGGCCACGCCCAGGCCCACCAGCAGGACCCAGCCGGCGGCGCCTTTTTTCAGTTCGCGTTGTTGGAAATATTCGCTGCCGACCTTTTCAAAGTCGACAGAGGACGCCGCCGGGACGGCAGTAGGTTCGCTAGGCATGGGAATTCACCTGTTCTTTTATAGTTTGAGAAAATATGACAGGGAGTAAAGCAAGAGCTGGGCCAAAGGCCCGGGTTAGAGCATTTTGCTGGCCTGTGTGGGAGCGGGCTTGCTCGCGATAGGATCGACTCGATTTTACTGAAAGACCGAGTTGTCTGAATCGCGAGCAAGCCCGCTCCCACAAAGGGATGGGTGGGGTTAGAAGAAGCCCAGCGGGTTGATGTCGTAGCTCACCAGCAGGTTTTTGGTCTGCTGGTAGTGGTCGAGCATCATTTTGTGGGTTTCACGGCCAACACCGGATTTTTTGTAGCCACCGAACGCGGCGTGGGCCGGGTACAGGTGATAGCAGTTGGTCCACACACGACCGGCCTTGATCGCCCGGCCCATGCGGTAGGCGCGGTTGATGTCGCGGGTCCACAGGCCGGCACCCAGGCCGAACTCGGTGTCGTTGGCAATCGCCAGGGCTTCGGCTTCGTCCTTGAAGGTGGTGATGCTAACCACCGGGCCAAAGATTTCTTCCTGGAACACGCGCATTTTGTTGGTGCCCTTGAGCAGGGTCGGCTGGATGTAATAGCCGGTTGCCAGATCGCCTTCGAGCTTGGCCACAGCACCGCCGGTGAGCAGTTGCGCGCCTTCTTTCTTGGCGATTTCAAGGTAGGACAGGATCTTGTCGAATTGCTGCTCGGAGGCCTGGGCGCCGACCATGGTGTCGGTGTCCAGCGGATCGCCGCGCTTGATCGACTCGACCTTTTTCATCACCACTTTCATGAATTCGTCGTAAATCGATTCCTGAATCAGGGCGCGCGACGGGCAGGTGCACACTTCGCCCTGGTTGAAGAACGCCAGTACCAGGCCTTCAGCGGCCTTTTCAATAAAGGTCGGCTCGGCCTGCATGATGTCTTCGAAGAAGATATTCGGCGACTTGCCGCCCAGTTCAACGGTGGACGGAATGATGTTTTCGGCCGCACATTTCATGATGTGCGAACCTACCGGCGTGGAGCCGGTGAAGGCAATCTTGGCGATGCGTTTACTGGTGGCCAGTGCTTCGCCCGCTTCCTTGCCGAAACCTTGCACCACGTTGAGCACGCCCGGTGGCAGCAGGTCGCCGATAAGTTCCATCAGCACGGTGATGCTCAGCGGTGTTTGTTCGGCGGGCTTGAGCACGATGCAGTTACCGGCGGCCAGGGCTGGCGCGAGTTTCCAGGCGGCCATCAGCAGCGGGAAGTTCCACGGGATGATTTGCCCGACCACACCCAGCGGTTCGTGGATGTGATAGGCCACGGTGTTGCCGTCGATTTCGGCGGCGCTGCCTTCCTGGGCGCGGATGCAACCGGCGTAGTAACGGAAGTGGTCGGCGGCCAGCGGCACGTCGGCGTTCAGGGTTTCGCGCACTGCTTTACCGTTGTCCCAGGTCTCGGTTACGGCCAGCAGTTCGAGGTTTTGCTCGATGCGATCAGCGATTTTCAGCAGGACCAGCGAGCGCGCCTGCACTGAGGTGGCGCCCCAGGCATCGGCAGCGGCGTGGGCGGCGTCGAGGGCTTTGTCGATGTCTTCTGCGGTTGAGCGCGGGAATTCGGCGATGGCTTTGCCGTTCACAGGCGAGGTATTGGTGAAGTACTGGCCTTTGACGGGCGCCACGAATTCGCCGCCGATGTAGTTACCGTAGCGGCTCTTGAACGAGACGATCGAGCCTTCAGTACCGGGTTGTGCGTAACGCATGGTGGGTGTCTCCTGGCTTTATTGTGCTTATGGGAGGACGCGCTGTGGCGCTGCCTGAAACAGGAGCAAGGGCTGGGCCATCTTTGTGAAACCCTTGTAAAACGGGGCTTTCAGGTTTTTTATCGGGTGCGGGGGAGGGTGCATGTAACAGCCGTGGCACAGTCGTTGTGACAATTTGTGCCATTCACGGTACAGACGATGACCGGCGGGTCAGTTGGCGATTGCAATGGTGGGTGCGCTGGAGGATGCTGGGTATTCGGTTTGGACTGGATCTCTGTTGCCGCTGCGGGCGAGTTGCCCCTGTCGAGCGTGAGACCACCGAGACAGAGCGGAGAACAATAAGAAATGCACAGCACCGATTTGCGCCGTCACGCACGGCAAGTCATTGATGTCACCCAGGGCCATCCTCAAGGGTGCGATCCGTCTATGGTTCGCTCCTGGCAACGCTGCCTGGAGGACTACCACCTCGATCCTGCACAAACCATTGGCCCGACCGTGCTGGAGCAGGGGCGTATTCTTGAAGGCCGCGAGCGGTTGCAGCAGGTGCTGAAAATTGCCGGTCATGAAATGAACAGCCTGCATCAGCAACTCTCCGGTGCCGGGCACGCCGTGCTGCTGACCGATGCCCGCGGCGTCATCCTCAACTGCGTCACCGCCCCCTCCGAGCGCAAGGTGTTCGAGCAGGCCGGGCTGTGGCTGGGGGCTGACTGGAGCGAGGCGCGGGAGGGCACCAACGGCATTGGTACTTGCCTGGTCGAGCGCCAGGCCCTGACCATCCACCAGGACGAGCACTTCCGAGGTCGTCATACCGGGCTGACCTGTTCGGCCAGTCCGGTATTCGACCCTCAGGGCGAGTTGCTGGCGGTGCTTGATGTGTCTTCAGCTCGTCACGAGGTTTCGCGCCAGAGCCAGTTCCATACCATGGCGCTGGTCAATCTCTCGGCCAAAATCATTGAGAACAGCTACTTTCTGGGGCATTTCGAAAACCAGTGGCTGCTGCGTTTTCATTTGCAGGCCCAGTCGGTGGGGCTGTTCAGTGAAGGCATGCTGGTCTTTGATGGCGACGGGGTTATCTGCGCGGTCAACCAGAGTGCCTTGAACCTGTTGGGCCATGTGCGCAGCAGTTTGCTGGGGCAATGGGTCGAGAGTGTTTTCGATTGTCCGCGTGACGAGTTGTTCTCCCGGGCCACTACCCAGGCAACCACCAGTTGGCCGTTGTTTACCCGCGACGGTCGCCAGTTGTTTGCAGCGCTGCGCGGTCAGCCACGGCATGCGCCAGCCCCGGTTGCTGTGCAGACTGAGTCCGAGCGCCCGCGCCTGAGCGGGATTTGCCTGGGCGATGAAGCCCTGCAGGTTGATTTTCGCCGGGCGCTGCGGGTGTTTGAGCGTGATGTACCGTTGCTGATCAATGGGGAAACCGGCTCCGGCAAAGAGGCGTTTGCCAAGGCTGTGCACCAGGCCAGCTTGCGCAGCAGCAAACCCTTTGTGGCGCTTAATTGTGCATCGATCCCGGAAAGCCTGATCGAGAGCGAGCTGTTCGGTTATCGCGGCGGTAGTTTTACCGGGGCGCGCAAGGAAGGCATGCAGGGCAAGTTGCAGCAGGCCGATGGTGGCACCCTTTTTCTGGATGAAATCGGTGATATGCCGCTGGCGCTGCAAACCCGGCTGCTAAGGGTGCTGGAAGACCGCCTGGTGGTACCCATTGGTGGTGAGCCAGTGGCGGTTAACGTACGTATTATCAGTGCTACCCACCGCAACTTGCAGGAGCGGGTAGCCGAAGGCAGTTTCCGCGAGGATCTGTATTACCGTCTTAACGGCCTGGAAGTCGCTTTGCCGGCGCTGCGTGAGCGCACGGACAAATCGCAGTTGCTGGACTTTCTGCTAGCTGAAGAGGCGGGTGAACAACAACTGCAGATCAGCCATGGCGCGCGTGAGGCGCTGCTGAGTTTTCCGTGGCCGGGCAACGTGCGCCAACTGCGCAATGTGTTGCGCACCCTGGCTGCGTTGTGTGAAGACGACATGATTCAGTTTGACGATCTGCCGGCCGCAATTCGCATGGCTCCGTCAAAAGCCCCTGAACCTTGTGAGCATCCTTTGGAAGACGCCGAAAAGCAGGCCCTGCTGCTGGCGCTGGAGCTGCACCGCTGGCATATGACCCACACGGCGCTGCAACTGGGGGTGAGCCGCAATACCCTGTATAGAAAGCTGCGCAAGCATGGGATTGAGCGTTGAACTGTCTGGATGCTGACCAGGTTCCTGTGGGAGTGGGCTTGCTCGCGATGCACAATTCGGTTTATTTGACAGACCGAGGCGATGCCATCGCGAGCAAGCCCGCGCCTACATAGCAACATGAATCATCAGGTGCGAAAAACACCCCCCTGCGCTACCCTTCGCCGATGATTTACGAGGTCGACTATGCACATTCATATTCTTGGTATTTGCGGCACTTTCATGGGTTCGCTGGCGGTTCTGGCCAAAGAACTGGGCCATCACGTTACAGGCTCCGACGCTAACGTCTATCCGCCAATGAGCACCCAGCTGCAAGCTCAAGGCATTGAGTTGACCCAGGGCTATGACCCGGCCCAGCTTGATCCGGCTCCGGATCTGGTGGTGATCGGCAACGCGCTGTCGCGGGGCAACCCGGCGGTGGAATACGTCCTCAACAAGGGTCTGCCTTATGTGTCCGGTCCGCAATGGCTGGCCGACCATGTGTTGCAGGGCCGTTGGGTGCTGGCCGTGGCCGGTACCCACGGCAAAACCACCACCAGCAGCATGCTGGCCTGGGTGTTGGAGTACGCGGGCATGGCCCCTGGGTTCCTGATCGGTGGTGTGCCGCAGAACTTTGCCGTGTCGGCCCGTCTGGGTGATACGCCGTTCTTTGTGGTTGAAGCCGATGAATATGACAGTGCCTTTTTCGACAAGCGCTCGAAATTTGTCCACTACCGTCCGCGTACGGCGATCCTCAATAATCTTGAGTTCGATCATGCCGACATCTTCCCGGACTTGCCGGCGATCGAGCGGCAATTCCACCATCTGGTGCGCACTATCCCGAGTGAAGGGCTGGTGATCCATCCGACCACCGAACCTGCGTTGCAGCGTGTGATCGAAATGGGCTGCTGGACCCCGGTGCAAACCACAGGCGAGGGCGGTCAATGGCAGGCGCGCCTGCTCAGCGAAGACGGTTCACGCTTTGAAGTGCTGTTTGAAGGTGTACTGCAAGGCACGGTCGATTGGGATATGACCGGCCAACACAACGTGGCCAATGCCTTGGCGACCCTGGCCGCTGCCCGCCATGTGGGCGTGGTGCCGGGCATGGCGATTGATGGCCTGAGCGCATTCAAAAGCGTGAAGCGGCGTATGGAAAAAGTCGCTGAAGTTCACGGCATCACTATCTACGACGACTTTGCCCACCACCCGACCGCGATTGCGACTACCCTCGATGGCCTGCGCAAGCGCATCGGTGATGCGCCGCTGATTGCGGTGATCGAGCCGCGCTCCAACTCCATGAAGCTCGGTGCCCACCGCGATGGCCTGCCGCAAAGCGTCGTCCAGGCCGATCACGTGGTCTGGTATGCGCCGGCCAATCTGGGCTGGGATCTGGCCGCAACAGTCGCTCCGAGCCCGGTGCCGACCAAGGTCTGCGACTCGCTGGAAGCCATCATTGCCGAGGTTAAAGCACAGGTTAAACCGGGCGCTCATGTGGTGATCATGAGCAACGGCGGTTTCGGCGGCTTGCATGGCAAGCTGGCGGACGCACTGCAATGAGCGGCCCGGAACGCATAACCCTGGCCGTTACCGGTGCTTCGGGCATGCAGTACGCACTGCGCTTGCTCGATTGCCTGGTGCGCGAAGATCGCGAAGTACACTTCCTGATTTCCAAGGCCGCGCAATTGGTGATGGCGACCGAAACCGATGTCAGCCTGCCTGCCAAGCCGCAGGCCATGCAGACTTTTCTCACTGAATACACCGGCGCTGCTGCCGGGCAGATTCGCGTGTACGGCAAGGAAGACTGGATGTCTCCGGTGGCTTCGGGGTCGGGTGCTCCGGCCGCAATGGTGGTAGTGCCATGTTCCACCGGCACGCTGTCCGCCATCGCCACCGGCGCCTGCAACAATCTGGTGGAGCGGGCTGCCGATGTAACGCTCAAGGAGCGCCGCCAGCTGATTCTGGTCCCTCGTGAGGCGCCGTACTCCAGCATTCATCTGGAAAACATGCTCAAGTTGTCCAATATGGGCGCGGTGATCATGCCGGCCTCTCCGGGTTTCTATCACCAGCCGCAGACCATCGATGATCTGGTGGATTTTGTGGTTGCGCGGATTCTCAACCTGCTCAATATCCCGCAGGACATGCTCCCGCGCTGGGGTGAACATCATGTAGGCGGCGATGAATAAGGCACTGCTGGCTTTGTTGGTGGCGGCGCTGGTGTGTGGTTGTGCCAGTGTGCGCACGCTGGATGCCGCAAAACCAGGTGCGCCGATTGTCTATGCGGGCACCCGGCTGGATTTGTATGCGATGCAGGGCGGGTGTTGTGCCAAAGACCGGTTTGGTGCCGAGGCGCCGAGCCACCCCGGCCTGGATCTGCCCGCCAGCGCGTTGCTGGATACGGTGCTGTTGCCGCTGTCAGTGCTGACGGTGCTGGGTGTCGGGTTTCAGGCCAACGGTGGTTTGTAACGGGCAGGGTGGGCGTTATTTGCCCAGTTTGCGCAGTTCATCAGACTCTATTACCCGTACCCCATCCTGTTCTTCCAGCGCCAGGCGCCATAGTGCTCGGGCCAGTTGGCAAGCTTCGATACCGTGGTATTTACCCGGAAGCAGCTTGGACAACGGCCCGGCAATTTGTTCGGCGAGACGTGGTTCAACACGATCCCCAAGCAGCAGCGAAGGACGGGCGATGGTTAGCTGTGGCCAGTCCTGGGCGCGCAACGATTGCTCCATCTCACCCTTGACCCGGTTATAGAACACCGAGGACTTGGGGTCGGCGCCAATGGCGCTGACCACAATCAGATGCCGAGCGCCCATTTCTCGGGCGCGCTTGGCGAAGGCCACCACCATGTCGTGGTCGACTGCGCGGAAGGCCGCTTCCGACCCCGCCTGTTTGATCGTCGTGCCCAGGCAGCAGAAGGCCACATCAACCCGGCCACTGAGTTGTGGCAGGAACACGGCGGGGTCGCCGACTGGGTTTTCCAGGTGCGGATGTGTCGCCAATGGCTTGCGCGAAGGGGCAAGGACGCGGGTGATGGTCGGCTCATTGAGCAGGCGGTCGAGCAGCAATTCACCCGTCAGACCGGTGGCTCCAGCGAGCAGGATATGTGAAGGCGTCAAGTGCATAGTGTTTCTCCCTTGATACATTCAGCTTAGTCATTCCAGGGTTATTTGCTTACTGCAAAGCCTGTTTTGCTTGTTGCTGACGTAAACGTTGCCAGTGGGCCAGAACGCCTTTTGGCGCCCATATTTGTGGCTCGGATGGCTCGTAGCCATCAGCCTGTTCGCGTTCGGCGACGTACTGTGTGGCCAGTTTAAAGGCTTTTTGCAGGTCGTCGGTCTGGTTGAGTGCCTGGGCGAAAAGAGCGTTACCGAAGTAGGTGAAGTCGGCTTCTTCCGAGCAGCCAAAGGACACGCGATCAGCTTGTGATGCGGTCATGATCAAGGTTTTATCATCTTTAAGGGCGGGGATAAAACCACCCGAGTAGCAGGACGAAATCACGATGATCTTGTCACGGTTTTTCAACGGGGCCAGCGCTGTGGCCAGTTCGTCGGCGGGCAGGTCTGCCAGTTCCAGGCGCGGCTGGTCGAGCACCAGTTCGTGTTCCTGGGTGCCATGGCTGGTGAGGTAGATAAAAATAAGATCTTCCGGTCCGGTGCGTTCAGCCAGTGTTTTGGCGGCGCGGTGCAGGTTTTCGCGGGTGGCCATGGGACGGTCGAGCAGATGGTCGCGGTGGTTGACCAGGGTGATCTGGCCGCGGCTGCCAAAACGGCTGGCGAGCATGTCGTTGACGTAGTCGGCTTCGCGCTTGAATACACTTTGCTTGCCGTCGCCCGCCAGCACCAGGCTGTACAGCTCAATGGCCGGTGTGGAGGGCGCAACGCTGGCCAGGGCCTCGTTGAGCAGCGTGCCCTGGTTGAGCAGCCCCAGTTCCAGCGGGTCGGGCAGCAAATTGCCCTTGGCATCGCGCACTAGCTGGCCATTGCGCCACAGACCGCTTTGTACCGTACCGTCGCTGAGGGTCAGAGTGCCTTGGCCGTGATAAGTGTCAGCGACGAACTCGCCGTCATAGCTACTGCCGTCAGCCATGCTCAAGTGGCCGGGACCATTGAAGCGCCATTCGCTGAACATGCCGCGATAGTGGCTGCCATCGATACCGATCAGCTCGCCCTTGCCGGTCAGTGCGCCGTCCTTGAATTCGCCGATCCACACATCGCCATCGGCATTTTCATAGCGACCCTTGCCGTTCAGCTGGTTGTGCTTGAATGCACCTTCGTACTGGTCTCCATCAGCACTGTTGAAGACGCCATTACCCTCCAGTTCTCCATTGACGAACTGGCCACTGAATTCATTGCCGCTGGCATCGCTGCGCTTGCCTTCGCCATGGGGCTTGCCGTGGGAAAACTGGCCTTGATACTGGCTGCCATCTTCGAGCTCAAGATGGCCTTCGCCCGAGAACTGGTCATCCTTGAATTCGCCGCGATAGCTCATGGCGCCTTCCTTGAGCGTGCCTTCCCCTTCGCGCCGGCCCTGCTTGAAGCCACCGACATAGGTGCTGTCATGGGTGGTCAGGCTGCCCTGGCCGCTCCACTGGCCGTGCTCGAAGCCGCCGCGATAGACGTCACCATTGCTGGCGTGCCATTCGCCCTGGCCGTGCCACAGGCCATTTTTGAAGTCGCCGGCGTACCAACTGCCGTTGGGGTAGTCGATACGGCCCTGGCCTTGCAGCAACCCATTGACCACTTCGCCCCGATAGCGCCCGCCATCGGGCAGGCGTGCGTCGGGCGGCAACAGTGATTCACCGTCACCACAGGCCGTCAGCAGCAGGGTTAAAGCAAGGGGGGCAAATGGGCGCATAGCGGGATCCGGATAATTAAGCCTGCGAGTATGCCGCAGCAGTGGAGGCTGTCTATAGGCTCAGATGAAACATCGATGCTATTCATGTGTTGGGCTAAACCAAAGTCGACAAGGCCGGGCCATGCCGGTGGTCGGCAGGACGTGCTTATAATGCGGCACAACAAAATAATGGCTGGAGAGGTGAGATGTTGTTACGCGGCTTGACATGGCTGGTGCTGTTTCAATTGCTTGGCACGGCCCTCAATCACTTGTTCATCCCCGTGCTGCCCGGGCCCATTATCGGGTTGTTGTTGCTCCTGGGCTTTTTGATCGCCCGTGGTCAGGTCAGCGAGCCATTGAGTCAGGCTGCCAGCGGGCTGCTGCGTTATCTGCCCTTGCTGCTGGTGCCGCCTGCGGTGGGGGTGATGGTGTATGCCGCTGATATTGCGGCCGACTTCTGGGCCATTGTCGGCGCGCTGGTACTGTCATTGTTGATCTCCATGGCCTTTGTCGGGGTGCTGATGCAGCGCCTGCTCAAGCATCACAACCATCCCGAGGAGCGGCCATGACTGTTGAATGGCAAGGGGCCTGGGAGTCAGTCATCCATCATCCGCTGTTTGGTATCGGTATCACCTTGGGTGCTTATCAACTGGTGCTCGCGGCCTACGAGAAAACCCGCTGGATCTTCTTGCAGCCAGTGCTGGCCTCGATGCTGCTGGTGATCGGGGTGCTGCTCAGTTGTGGCTTGAGCTACGCCGAGTACCGTAAAAGCACAGATATTCTGAGTATTTTGCTGGGCCCGGCGACCGTGGCCCTGGCAGTACCCTTGTACCTGAACCTGCGGCGAATCCGGCAGCTGTTCTGGCCCATTTTTACTACGCTGGTGATTGGGGGCGTGTTTGCCACCGCGCTGGTGGTGGGCCTGGCCTGGTGGTTCGGGGCCGAGCATATGATGCTGATGACCCTAGCGCCCAAGTCCGTCACCTCGCCGATTGCCATGCTGGTGGCCGAGCAGATCGGTGGTGTTGCGGCGCTGGCGGCGGTGTTTGTGCTGATTACCGGGGTGATCGGGGCGATTTGCGGGCCGGGCCTGTTGCGCTTGGTCGGGGTCCATAGCCCGGAGGCGCGGGGTATGGCACTGGGCATGACGGCCCATGCGGTTGGCACTTCTGTGGCCCTGCAGGAAAGTGACGAGTGTGGCGCCTTTGCGGCGTTGGCGATGAGTCTGATGGGTGTGGGCACAGCGGTCTTCTTGCCGTTGGCCGTGACCCTCGTGGTGTAAGGGTGAAGCTATGACATTGCCGCTGTTTCCTTTGAATACGGTGCTGTTTCCGGGCTGCGTGCTGGATTTGCAGATTTTTGAAGCGCGCTATCTGGACATGATTGCTCGCTGCATGAAGCAGGGCGCAGGCTTCGGTGTGGTGTGTATCCTGGATGGCCGTGAGGTGGGCAGTGCGCCCCAGGATATTGCCGGGATTGGCTGTGAAGCCCTTATCCGCGATTTTCAGAAGCAGGATAACGGCCTGCTGGGGATTCGCGTTGAAGGCGGGCGGCGCTTTGAGGTGCTGAGCACTGATTTGCAGCGTGATCAATTGCTGGTCGCGCAAGTCGAGTGGCTGGACGAAGTGCCCGAGCAGCCCTTGCAGGAAGAAGACCAGGACTTGCTGGCCCTGCTCAAGGCCCTGGCCGAGCATCCGATGGTGGCTGCCCTGAACATGAATACCGAGGTGGCAGGTCAGCAGTCATTGGCCAATCAACTGGCGTACCTGTTGCCCTTTGCTGAAGCGGACAAGATCGAACTGCTGCAGGTCGATGACCCGCAGCAGCGTCTGGACGGGATTCAAGTACTGCTTGATGAGATCCAGGGCGAAGCGCTCAACTGATGTCAGTAGGCGTAGCGCAGCAGTTCTTTGGACAAGTGCCCGAGCATGAAAAAGCCGTAGAGCGCGGTGATTGACGGCAAAATCAGCCACCAGATTTTTTGCGGGATTGGCTCCAGCGGCATAAATCGCTGGCTCAATGCCAGGGCGAAGGCGTTGACGGTAATGGCGAGCAGTGCGCCAGCGGTAATGTCTGTTGGCCAGTGAGCGCCCAGATACACCCGCGACATGGCTACGGTGATCGCCAGCAGGCAGCCCAGCAATACCCAGGTCACGCGCATGCGTTGCGGCTGATTGCGCCCGGCCAGAATCGCCATGGCGACAAAAAACGCAAAGGCGCCTGAGCTGTGGCCGCTGGGCATGCTGTAGCTGGTCAACGGGTCGACCAGCACTTCGGGACGTACCCGGGCGAAAAAGTGTTTGGTTGTGGTATTGGCCAGTGCGGTAAACAGTGTGACCCCGCCAAAGAACCACATCGCCCGCCATTGCCGGGTAAACAGCAGAATGACGCACACCAGTGCCGCCGCCAAAAACTGCGTGCGGAAGTTGCCGATTTGCGTCACCAGCACGGCGGCAGTGTCCATGGCGCTGCTGCGATGCTCTTGTACCAGGGCATTGATGCCCTGGTCGAAGGCGGTCATATGCGGATAGCCAATAAAGACCGCCAGTAGCAGGGTCAGGCTCAGGGCGCCGATCAGCACTGTGGCCCTGGATTGGCGACGGATACTGGCATTGATGCTCAAGCCCAGCAGGGCCGCCAGGCCCACGGCGACAATGGCTGCCTGCGGCCAGAAGCCTTCGGGCAATGGCAGGCGAATGGCCGCACCGGTTGCCCAGCCCGGCAGCAGGTAGGCCACGGCCCAGCCTGCACCGGCCAGCAGGCTGACACCGATAAAGCGCGGGATCGGCATGTCGCACATCCCGGCCACCATTGGCAGCATGGGGCGTAATGGGCCGATAAAGCGGCCAATCAGCAGGCTGACAATGCCGTAGCGATGGAAGTAACTCTCGGCTCCGTTCATCCATTCAGGGTGGGTGCGTAGCAGCGGCAAACGCCGGATATTTTGGTGGAAACGTCTGCCCAGCGCGTAAGACACCACGTCACCCAGCAGCCCGCCGAGAAAACCCAGCAGCAAGGTTTCGCCCAGAGACAAGGCGCCACTACCGGCCATGACGGCAATGGCGAACAGCAATACGGTACCGGGAACGATGATGCCGGCAATTGCCAGGCACTCCACGCACGCCACAATAAACACCGCAAGGCCCAGCCATTGCGGGTTGGCTGTGAGCCAGCCAGTTACGCTATCGAGCCACGGGCCCATGTTTCAATTTCCTTATTCGCTTTTAAGTTTCTTGTGAGAGCAACTGTCTTGAAATCGGTCTTTGTTTTTTTGTGGGGGCGGCGGTGCGACGATTCCACAGGTTGAGTGTCCCCTGCGCAGGGTCATTGCTGTTCCAGGGTGATGTAGTCGCGCTCTTCAACCTGCCCGCGGCGCAGCGGATTGCGCGTGCAATACGCAGCGTAGCCAGCATCGACAAAGCGGTACATCAAATGCTCGTCGCGCCCGTGGGGGATACCCAGGCGGGTAGTCTGGATGATCCGCGAAGGTTGTTCTCTGACGTCATCGACCCACAATCGTTCGGGGTCGAAACATTTGGCATCCCAATTGCCCACCTTCAGACCTAACGCTTTGCACAGCAGGGTTTGCCCGGCGCAGAGTTTTTGCTCCGTACGCGGGTTGCCTTGGCTGTCGGGGTTATTAAGCTGCATCTGCGCCAGGCTGTCCGGCCCGGACAATGCATCCAGCCACGGGTAAGCCGATTTGATCAGCACCGCATTGCCAGCCCCGTGGGCGCTGAAGTTCAGTGAGTCACCACCGCGGGCGTAATACATATAGATATGCCCGCCATCGAGAAACAACGCCTTGCGCTTTTCGGTGTAGCCCAGCGAGGCGTGACTGCCCTTGTCGGCGAGGTAATAGGCTTCGGTTTCGATAATTCGTGCGCTGAGCCACAGGCCGTTGACCCGATGGCGGATGACTTTGCCCAGCAGTTCGCGGGCAACAAGCTGGGCGTCACGATCGAAAAAGGCGTCAGGCAGCATCATTGGCATTTTCAGGACGGTCAGTAGATAGCTGAAAAGGCGCAGATAATAGCAACTCATGCTTAATCGGGGCTGAACACAGTGTATTTGTAGTCCATTTCGACCATCCGCCTGCCACCGCTGTGCGTAAGGCGGCTGGACCGCTATAATCGGCCGCTTTCCTCCCTGCCAAGACCCTTGAGACCATGACTGAGTCCGTTCTTGACTACATGACCCGCC
>Ga0302347_1002461_pt1 | contig 18652 bp, 10 predicted proteins | sample PhyWR1_FD_202178 | JGI IMG/M metagenome (GOLD analysis project Ga0302347, IMG submission 202178) | Leaf surface microbial communities from wheat plants in UC Gill Tract Community Farm, Albany, California, United States - DLSL W.R1 (v2)... | ecosystem: Host-associated > Plants > Phyllosphere >...
GCCTGATTGAGCACGGTCACCTGATCGGCATAATCACCGGCATTACCCTTAACACCCTGACGCATATTCTGGCGCACCAGCTGCACCGCCAGCGGAAGCTGTCCCGCTGCCGCCAGATTTTTCGCCAGCGAACCGACATCCGCCGGTGCGCTCGGTGGATTTTGTGCCAGTGCGCGCAGCGTATTCGAGGCTGCCGCAGTATTACCCTGTTGCAGATAATTTTCGGCGTCCGCCATCTGCGCATTGTAGTTGGCGCGCTGCGCCAGCTCACGCATACCCTGATTCTGACTGCTGCGCGGAATGCGCGAGAGCAGGGCGTTGGCGGTGGACCAGTTTTTGGTTTCGGAAGCAAAAAGTGCCGCGGCGTACAAATCGGCAGAAGATGCGCCCGGACGTGAAGACGGCGCCATAATGGCCTGCGCCTGCGCGGTCTGCCCCTGCGATTGCAGGATGCGCGCCATATCCAGTTTTACCCACACGTTCGACGGCTGACGTTCCTGCGCCTGCTGCAGAATATTCAGTGCGCGCTGCGGATCGTTATTCGCCACCGCCTGCGCGGCCTGACGACGCAATGGTTCGATGACATCCGCTACGGCCGGCGGGTTCATCTTGGCCTGTAGTCCGGCTGGCAGAGTTTTCAGAACCTGATTAGCTTCGGCGGTTTTGTTTTGCTGACGCAGCACATAATACAATCCGGTGCGGGCATCGGCGTTATCGCCCAGCGCGCTGTATTGCTGCTCAGCGCCGGGAAGATCCCCTTTGCGGCGCAGAATATCCGCACGTAACAAACTGGCAGACTGGCCTTTCTCGCCACCGACCTGTGTCAGTGGTGTAACCGCCGCCAGCGCCGCGTCATAACTGCCGGAACCGGCAGCGTCTTTGGCTTTAGCTAATTGCGCATAAAACGCCGAATCCTGCGCCTGATTGCTCAGTTGCGCGCTGTTCGGACCGCCCTGCGCGGCGGCTTTGCTCAGATATTGCGACGCTTCTTCAAAATTGCCGCTGCGCTGGGCGATATACCCCAGACCGGCCAGTGCATCGGCGTCGTTCGGGTTATCGGCCAGTACGCTTTCGAATTTGGATTTAGCGCTGGTGACGTCGCCGCTGTTCAGCGCAGTAAAGCCCTGACCTTTCGCTGCGCCGCCAATGTTTTTCTGGAAATAGGCCATCACGCCGGTGTCATTGGGATGACGCGCCTGATAACCCTGATACAAATCACGGTCACCTTCCTGCGGTGCCATCCACAGCAGCGCCTGACGTAATGAGCGGTCGGCTTCGGTGCTGGAACCGGCCATGGTGCTCAGCAGTTTAATGCCGTCGCGACGGGTGGATTCCTGATAAGTCAGCACTTTGCCCAGACCGAGACGTGCCTGCGTATCGTCCGGACGGGAGGCGATGCGCTGTTGTAATCCGGCAATGGCCTGCGGCTGGAGCGATTTATCGCCTGCCATGGTCAGATAATATTCGGTTGCCAGACTGTCGAGCGGCTGGTTACCGTTAAAAATGGTGCGGTACGCCGATAATGCGCCGCTGACGTTCCCTTGCGCCGCCATCTGCCGGGCAGAAGCCAGCTGAGCGGGGGGAATCGACTGCATCGCTTTGGCGCTGTTCAGCGACGCCAGACGTGGATCGTCCGGCGAGACGGCAGACAGTTTTTCACGCCACTGATTAGCCGACGTTTTATCGCCACTTTGCATGGAATACAGCGACATCAGATACATCGCCTGCGCATTGTCCGGCTCCACCAGCAGCACTTTCTGCAAGGCGTCTTTAGCCAGATCATCGTGCGCGCGCTCATGCCAGTAAGCTGCCTGATCAAACAGGGCTTTCATGGCCGGATTGGTGGTGTCCGCTGCAAATGTAGCGGCGCTAAAACTCGCGACTCCGGCGATCCCTACCAGATAAATAGCCCTGATCACCGCCAGGGACAGTTTATGTTTTTTCATTTTCCAGCTCCGGTAATCGCCAGAGGGTCGCCTGAAACACAGGCGACTTTGATTGTTTTTGTTATACAGCCGATGCTTTTCATTTCTGACCCAGACGTTTAGCCGCATGACGACGCAGGACCACGAACAGGCTCAGGCCAATCACCAGCGAAACCAGGGTGGCGATCAGCGACAGGATCACGATATGTGTGCTGGCGTACCAGAGCACCATCATGTACCACGGCATTTGTCCGGTCGGGAATTGCTGACCAACGGAGAAACTGCGGATGCCATTTTCATCAGTAATGATCGCCAGATCACCGCGCACGTTGGCGTTAATTTTCGGCGATTTCAGATCGTTATGGATTTTCAGCAACTGCTGATCGTCTGTACCGGTAGCGACCACCACCACGTGATCGTTAGACCAGCGCGAGCGGTAACTGACGAAGCCGCGCCATGCGCCGGTCGAGGACAGATACCGGTCGGCATCCACCGGCTGGCGGTACCAGTCACCGGTCAGCCAGGCCACGAGACGCTGGACTTCGGTTGGCGTTTTTACGCCCATCGCACCGGCATTGATGCTAAACGGCGAGTCAGCCAGCAACTGCTGATTGAACGGCGTATCGCCAAGCGTAGTGACGGCCAGAATATCGCGGTCAAACAGCGGGTTATTCTGTTCGTCGCCCTTCAGACCAAAGGCCACCTGAACGTGATTCACCGGTACACCGGTGGCTTTACCGGCGCGTGAGGCGAGATTCAGCAGGGTATGGATTTCATCCGCCGTCGGCGTTTGCGGCAACAGCATCAGTGTGTCGGAGAAATCAGCCAGTTTGGAATACGGATAAGACGCACCGACGAAATACGACAGGTTCGGCAACTGGGCGAAGTGATAGCTTCCGCTCAGATCGATGAAGGATTTCGGGTCGATACGGCTCTTGATGTTATCGCTGGTCAGAATGCTGCACGGCGCATCTTTTTTCGGCTTAATGTCGAAATAAAATTGCAGCTGGTTATCGCCGTAAATCAGGTACGGCGCGAGCTGAATGGTGTAGCGTTCCTGACGGCTGTCACCGCCCAGACGACGCCAGAGGTTCTCGATCAGGCCGACTTTGTTCACCGTCAGGCTGCGCAGATAATTGCTGTTGATGGAGACATTCAGCCTCGAGCTGTCTTCATCAATCCAGTTTTCGGTCGGGAAGCGGTAATCAATGCGCACCGGAATATTGTGACCATCCCACATGAACAAGTCCGGCGCAGCGCGGAATGCCACCTGAATACCGTCGTGATAAATTCCGTTGGAAATCAGTGAATCCTGATCTTTACCCGCCAGTTCACCCAGCGTGACCGGCCGTGACGTATCAATCCAGCGCGGCGCGTCATACGGTTTGCTGGCAGGAATGGTTTGCTGCGCGACATCCAGATGATCGACGCTATTCGGCAGACCGCCGCTGATCAGGCGATACGCGGCCTGACGCAGTTCGTTGTCGTCATTGCCCAGCACCAACAGCAGCTTGTAGACCGGATTAATCGGGTTATCGATGATCTGAATCGATGCGCCGTTGCTCGCCGGCAAGGTCAGCGAACCGATTTTATCCCCAGGCTTGCCGAACAGTATGCCGTTCTGATCCGGCAAATCGTTCAGGATGACCGGGAAATCGACGCTGCGATAATCGGACAACATGCCGAGATAAGAAGAGACCATCGCCGCTGCGCTGACATCTCCAGGTTTCATTGACGACGTGAAGCCCATGGTGATTTTGGACTCCTGCATTTGCAGGCCATCAAAGAACGGACGCGGGAAGTTACCCAGATTGCGGCCGATATTGAGCTGCTGACCTTCCAGACCAATGCTGGTGGTCGGCAAAATCGTGACCCAGTATTTATCCGACTGATCTTTCTCGCAGGTCATGGTGTTGCTGTCATGCACGCGGAAGCTCAGGTTATTGCTGGACACCACCATCGCAGACGGGATATCCAGATCGTAAACATCGCCGCCGTTACTGCTTTGATTCAGTGGCAGATTACCCAGCGGCTGACCGTTGAGCATCAGTTCGAGCGTGGTATCGCGGGCAATCAGCGCCGGAGAAATTTTCAGCGCCAGCGAAAGATGCGCGTTGGTCACCACTTCATCCGCAGGCAGCGTGAAGAGAATGCCTGACTGTAACTGGCCGCCGCTAAGCGTCAGCCCGTTTGGCTGGCCCATTTCTGCCACGGTAATATTACTGGTCACCGGCTGTACCAGCGGGATCACCGGTGCCGGCGTGGCGGCCGGATCGGTAACCGGAGCCACAGGCGCAGACAGTGAGCTGCTGTTATTCACCGGCGTGGTATCGGCCTGCGGGGCGTCAGCAGCCGGAGCAGAATCTGCCGGTGCCGCATTGCTGGCGGGCGTTGTGTTGTCTTCCGGCATTGGTGTGACCGGCGGCAGCCACGATGGCGCAGCGGGCAAACTGGTGGCAGGATCCACCGCCGGAGATGGCGTTTCTTCCGCCTGCGTGAACGGCAGGCTGCTGAACGTCAGCAACAAACCGGTAGTGATTTTCCTGAGCAGGGACGCCCCCGGCACAGCAGAGAAACGGCGCTTTACGGTCGGTTCAGGTAGTCGGTTCATGCTGCTTCACTCTTGCTGGCGGCGTCAGCGGGTTTATCTTTAGCACGGCGTTCTTTCCACGTGTTGTAGAACAATTCGAACACGCAACGGATGATGCTGAGCAGTGATTTGAACGGGTTATCCTGCGGGTATTCTTCCCCAATCCAGGCGTCGGCTCTGCATAACACCACGCGTACCAGTTCACGGCGTTTTGAGAGCGGCAGGTTTTCAAATTGCAGACGAATGCGCTCTTTGTTGCCGCTGACCTGGCTGACCGGGAAGCTCTCGGCGCCGGATGACAGCTGGATTTCCACTTCTTCAATTTCTTCTTCGAGATAACGCACATCCGGCGTCACCAGCTGCACGCCACCCATCGACATATCGATCGTAGTGGTGCGCAGTGAAATCCCGTTGGCGTAATGAATAATCGCCGGGATCGCCACATCAACACGGATGGTTTTACGCACCTGACGGGTCTCTTTCGCCACTGCAATTGCCGCCAGCAGGATCAGTACGCTGAAGCTGCCCCACGCCACATTGAGCGCGATAACGCTGGGATCAATAGCAAAATAATCGTGGAAGATGGCGCGCACTATTCCGTAACCGATACCGATAAACATCAGGATCGCGACAATCAGATGCGGCTTCACAATGTTGAAGTCAAAGAAGCCGACGTCGAGCAAACCGCCTTTGTCCGTCACGTTGAACTTGCCGCGTTTTGGCGCGAGCAGGGTCACAATCGTTGGCAGGATCAGGTGGAACGCCATGACGGTTTCATAAATTTCACCCCAGAAGGTGTAACGGAAACGGCCATTCATGCGGGAGTTGATGTACAGCGACATCACCAGGTGCGGCAGCGCGTAAGCGAAAATCAGGCTGGCGGACGAGGAAATGATGTTCAGGTTAAACAGCAGGAACGCCAGCGGAGCGGTCAGGAAGACCACGCGTGGCAGGCCAAACTGGAAGTGCAACATGGCGTTCAGGTAGCACAGACGTTGCTGCCATTTCAGACCACGGCCAAGCAGCGGATTATCGACGCGGAAAATCTGCGTCATGCCGCGCGCCCAGCGTGTACGCTGAATAACGTGCAGGCCAAGACGCTCTGTCGCCAGACCGGCGGCCAGCGGGATATCCAGAAACGCGGTATTCCAGCCACGACGCTGCATTTTCAGCGCGGAGTGGGCATCTTCGGTGACGGTTTCAACGGCAAAGCCGCCGACTTCTTCCAGCGCCACGCGGCGGATAACCGCACAGGAGCCGCAGAAGAACGTCGCGTTCCAGTTGTCATTACCCTGCTGAACCGGACCGTAGAACAGCGCACCTTCGTTGGGCATGGTGCGGCCAGCAGAAAGATTTCGTTCGAACGGGTCGGGCGAATAGAAATAGTGAGGCGTCTGGATCAGCGCCAGACGCGGATCTTTCAGGAAGCTGCCGACGGTGGCCTGTAAAAAGGCGCGGGTCGCCACGTGGTCGCAGTCGAACACGCAAATCAACTCACCCTTAGTGAGTTTCATCGCATGGTTAAGGTTACCGGCTTTGGCGTGGGAGTTATCATTACGGGTGATATATCCCACGCCGGCGTCCGCTGAGAACACCGCAAATTCGTCGCGCTTACCGTCATCCAGCACGTAAATTTTGATTTTATCTTTCGGATAATCGATGCACTGCGCCGCCAGAACGGTATCGCGAACCACGTCGAGGCTTTCGTTATATGAAGGAATATACACGTCGACGGTTGGCCATAAACTGATGTCATCCGGTAAAGGTTCGATGGTGCGTTTTAATGGCCAGGTGGTTTGCAGATAACCCAGCAATAAAATCAGCCAGACATACAGTTCGGCAAGGAATAAACCGATCCCTAAAATAGCTTCAATTGTGGAATTAAAATGCAGTGTTTCTGTGGCGCGCCAGTAAATATAACGCGTCGACATGATGATAGACATGATCACCATGACCACACTAATGCGGCGGCTTTTACTGATGCCGAGCAGGAATAATAGCCCGATGCTGATCAGGCCAAAAATGTACTGCTTCTGGCTGTCCATCGGCGTGATGATGATGACTGCTGCCACCGGCAGCAGCAGAAGAACAAGCAGGGAAAACAGGAATTTATTCATCGCTTTGGGGTCGCTGTTATCAGTGATAGTTAATAACTGCCAGATTTAGGCGCGGCGTGTAATTCACCATCACCGACTTTAATCCCTAAGATGGCGGCGACTTTTTTGCTGATCAGTTCAATATCAAATGCCGAAGCGGATACCGGACTAAAATCAATAATAGAGCGCTGCGAGGCATTCGCCTCTGGCACGCATTCATCCCTGTGGATTGTGCCCAATAATCTTTCATTTAAACGCTGTTCGAAAAATTGTGTGACATCGCGACTTAATGTACGACGGGTGTCACTTTGATTGACGACGTAATATTCACCCTTCTTATTATTAAGCGGGGTGCCAATTAATTTATTCTTTTCCATTAACGGCAATAAAGATAATGACGCGGTATCGGCAAGCATGACCACAATATGTAAATCCGCAATAGCCTGAACCGCTTTTAATGCCGGACTTGGACCCGGAGGGAAATCAGCAATAATAATTAAACCCGGATAATTCAGGACGGTATTTAATCCGCGCTGTAAAAAATGCGGATCGGTGGCCAGCTGGTGCTCAAATTCAAGACGCTGGTCTTCGTTGACTTCGCCATAAGGTAATACAAACGTATTTGAACCCGCCTTGAGAATAAACTGGCTCCAGTCGGATTCGTTACCCGAACCTGCCACAAAGCCGCGGGTATCGGAAATAGGCACACCGAAATGAAGGCGAAGGGCGTTCTGCACATCAAAATCAATAACCAGCACTTTGCTACCACTGCGGGCGAGCGAATAGGCCAGGTTGGAGGCCACCGTGGTTTTTCCTACCCCACCTTTCGGTGAACAAACGCAAACTAACGGCATGAGGCAATCATCTCTAACAAGGGTTGAAGCGGGGTGTCGCGATGTAAATAAGCGCTGGCAGGTTGCGGAGCCCGCTGTTTAAACATCTGTTTAAAGCGCTGGTTAGCATCAGCTGACGCCGGGGACGCGGAGACCACTGGCGCTGTGCTGCGCACAGGCGCAGGGCTGTAAGCGGGCGCTGAAGGTTGTACCGGCGGCTGGTGATAAACCGTCGCGGCGGGTTGTTGTACTGGCTGAAGCACCTGCGCGGGTTGAACCGGATTCGGTGCGGGTTGTTTTGGCGCTTCAGGCATGGCTTTACGCAGTGAATCGAGTAAACCCGACCCGCTGTCAGGAATAACAGACTGTGCGTGCAATGTTGGTGCCGGATGAACAGGCTGATGCTGTGCGGGCTGAACCGCTGCTTGCGCAGGTGTTGCAGCAGCAGGAGGCAGCGTTTCACGCAGCGCATCCATCAAGCCAAATCCGGCAGCCGGAGGAGCCACTTCAGAAGACATTGGCGCGTGTGCCACGGAGGGTTGCGTTATCTGGCGGTTATCCTGGTGTTCATTCACAGGCCGGGCAGCAGATAGGGAAAATTCATCCGCAGAAATAGACTGAGGGGTGGGTTGCGTCGAACGGCCATTATCGAGAGGACCGGCAGGATCTTCACTGGCGGAAACTTGTTTAATTAACGTCCACTGATTCATTGAACCGGTAATGGATTCACCCGTTGATTTTTCATTAAGCTCTTTATAATCAAGCTTTTCCAACTTCGTCTTATCCATAAAACGTTTAATATCGTCATATTTATTCATAAATCCCGCCCGGTAGGATTATATATATCGGTGTTTTCTGGACGTCAAAACGACCCTGAATGGCCGTTAACAAAGAGTGTGAAAAGTTTAATTTTTTTAAAGTTTTTAGTGGGAATAAGACTCGTCTTAATATATCAGTTCTTTTACAGAATAGAGCAGTTTTTACAAAAAATAGGAATTTCCCGCATAAAAATGAGGGTGATGTAACTGGCTGTCGCAAAAAGGTTTTTGATGTTATTTTACTGCTTGTTTGTCTTAAGGTAGCTGAAAAGATTGTCTTTATTGTGATGTGTAGCGCATAAACTTCATCAGTGGTGCTGAACCTGGTATGTTCTGGCTGTGGTGATATCCGGTTATGCTTCGTAATGTATGTTTTTCGTAAGTTAATTATCTTAACGGATAGTTAGTTTAGAAGTATTTTGGCAAACATGTTGTTTTTTATAGCCAAAATATTGACTCAGACCTCGTAAAAACGCGTTATAAGGTATACTGCGCAGAAGTACCGTTCCTGTTAAGGTGAGCGGGTCAAAACGTGTCTGCGGTTAATGGAGAATAAAGTTGCGGGTCAGGCGTTCATTAACGATCAAACAGATGGCGGCGGTTTCAGGCATTGCTGCATTCACTATCTGTATCTTTATCGTCATCCAGCTGTTTCACTTTGTACAGCAGCGGAGGGATGATTACGCCCAGCAACTTGAAAATATTGCGCATTCTGTCCGTGAGCCCCTGTCGCAGGCCGTACTTGATGTCGATCTGTCAGAAACGCAGGACATCCTTAACACGCTGCAACCGGTGGGTATTCTGAGCCGTGCCGATGTGGTGATGCCGAACCAAATTGCGGCGCTGCATACGCATTTCCCGCCTGGCCGCCCGGTGCCGCAATGGGTTATCCGCGGTTTTAATTTACCGGTGACCATTTCAGTTCCTCTCTATTCTGCTGCTGCCAGCCCAAAATCGCCCAAGCCGCTGGCATTTCTGGTGCTTCAGGCTGATTCCTACCGTATGTATCAGTTCATTATCAGCGCGCTGTCGACCATGCTCACCACTTATCTGCTGCTGGCGCTGATCCTGACAATTTCCGTGAGCTGGATTGTCAACCGCCTGATCGTTAAACCGCTGCGTACGATTGCCCGCGAGCTGGAATCCCTGCCGGAAAGCGAAGTGCCTTCTCACCAGCTGACGCTGCCGCAGCGTCATGAAGACGACGAAATCGGCATGCTGGTGCGCAGCTACAACCGCAATCAGCAACAACGGGAAAAGTTACCGCAAAAGAGTGATGACGTGTCGCTGTGTTCCGGAAGCAGCCTGAATAATGAAGAACAATTCATTCAGCGCCTGCAACAGCGGCTCAGTTCAGCGGAGCCTGAGAAAGGTTTCCACCTGCTGCTGATCGGCATCGAAAGCCTGCGTGATGACGGCCATGTCGATTGCCCGCTGATATCTTCCATTATGGATGTGCTGCCGGAAAACTGTCTGATGGCGCGTCTGAGTTACAACGAATTTGCCCTGCTGGCGGGAGACATTGCGCGTCCCTTTATGGCGATGCGTCTGGCACGACAAATCATGGAGCGCATCAATGCGCCACAGGAAAGTGATGCCGGCAATATGTCGCTGCATCCGACGGGCAGTATCGGTATCGTCCAGCACACAGGCGAATTCCCGGTGACGGCGCAGCAGATGATGTCTAACGCGCGTGCCGCCAGATTGTCCGCTTATCAGCAGGGTAAGAATCAGATCCTGTTCTTCGAGCCTGAGCTGACCGAAAAGATTCAGAAACGCTTATTGCAGGAAAACGATATTCTGCACGCCATGGAGCAAAGCGATTTCACGCTGTTTATCCAGCCGCAGATGAATATGAAAACCGGCGCAGTGGTCGGCGCGGAAGCCTTGCTGCGGCGTAAAATGCCCGACGGCAGTTACGGGCTGGAAAGTGATTTCATCGTGCTGGCCGAAGAAATTGGTGTAATGAGCCTGCTGGGTTACAAGATTCTCGAACTCGGTTGCCAGATCCTGGCGGACTGGCAGCAGCGCGGCATTACATTGCCCTTGTCGGTCAACCTTTCTGGCGTGCAGGTGCAGCAGCGTAATTTCCTGCCGGAACTGCGCAGCCTCCTGAGCCGTTACAAAATCAATCCGGGACAACTGGTTCTGGAAATTACGGAAACGGCGCGGATTGAAGATTTAGATCGCGCACTGGTGCTGCTGAGTGAATTACGCGCAGCAGGCGTATCGATTGAACTGGATGATTTTGGCCTGGGCTATTCAGGTCTTGAATATCTCAACCGCCTGCGTTCGCTGCCGATTGATGTCATCAAAATCGACCGCAGCTTTGTCAGCGTGTTGCCTGAGGACGAAGTGATGGTGAACATTGTGGCGTCCATTGGACGTGCAATGAATATCCAGCTGGTCGCCGAAGGGGTTGAAACCGAGGAGCAGCGTTTGTGGTTGCTGAACGAAAATATTCACCTCGGACAGGGGTATTTATTCTCCCCGCCGCTTTCCAAAAAAGAATTTGAACGCAAATTCTGCCAGCCTTCCTGAACGCTCTGAAGGGCAGGAAACCCCTTCCTGCCGGCACTTTTCTGACTCTCTTTGATTTCTTTACTTACTTAAATCTGAGCTGAATGGTTTCCGCTCTGGTTTTTCATGAGTCGTCATTGCGCAGAGAAACGAAATATTTCCATCATGTTGTGTTGATGTTACTCCAATGCACTCGCCTCATTATCTTTGACCTTAAAAAACCAAGGGCGATGCACTCACTTCAGGATGGGTATTCATGAAAAAATCACTCTTCAAGAGTCTGTATTTTCAGGTTCTTTTAGCAATTACTGTGGGCGTGCTGCTGGGGCATTTCTATCCGGACATCGGCGCGCAAATGAAACCGTTAGGTGATGGTTTTGTTAAGTTAATCAAGATGATCATTGCGCCTGTTATCTTCTGTACCGTCGTCACCGGCATCGCAGGCATGGAAAGCATGAAAGCGGTGGGGCGCACCGGCGCCATCGCGCTGCTCTATTTTGAAATTGTGAGTACTCTGGCACTGATTATCGGGCTGGTGATCGTCAACATCGTGCAACCGGGTGCCGGGATGAACGTCGATCCGGCAGCGCTGGACGCCAAAGCCGTCGCGGTTTACGCCGAGCAGGCACAAAGTCAGGGCATCATTCCTTTCCTGCTCGATGTGATCCCATCAAGCGTGATTGGTGCGTTCGCCAGCGGTAACATTCTGCAGGTGCTGCTGTTTGCGGTGCTGTTTGGATTTGCGCTGCATCGCATGGGTCACAAAGGTCAGCTGATTTTCAATGTGATTGAAAGCTTCTCAGGGGTCATTTTCGGCATCATCAACATGATCATGCGTCTGGCACCTTTGGGTGCTTTCGGGGCGATGGCGTTCACTATCGGTAAATACGGTGTCGGTTCTCTGGTCCAGCTCGGTCAGCTGATCCTGTGCTTCTACCTGACCTGTATTCTGTTCGTGGTGGTGGTGCTCGGGCTTATCGCACGCTTCACCGGTTTCAGCATCTTCAAATTTGTGAATTACATTAAAGAAGAATTGCTGATCGTTCTCGGCACCTCGTCTTCTGAATCCGCACTTCCGCGTATGCTGGATAAAATGGAGCGTCTGGGCTGCAAAAAATCCGTGGTCGGCCTGGTTATCCCGACGGGTTATTCCTTCAATCTGGACGGCACCTCGATTTATCTGACCATGGCGGCGGTCTTTATCGCTCAGGCCACCAATACCCATATGGATATCTGGCATCAGATCACCCTGATTGTGGTACTGCTGTTGTCTTCAAAAGGCGCGGCGGGCGTGACCGGCAGTGGCTTCATCGTACTGGCGGCAACATTGTCGGCGGTAGGGCACTTACCGGTGGCAGGGCTGGCGCTGATTCTGGGCATTGACCGCTTTATGTCTGAAGCGCGTGCGCTCACCAATCTGGTGGGTAACGGCGTAGCGACTATCGTGGTGGCAAAATGGTGTGATCAGCTCGATGAAGGGCAATTGAAAGCGACATTGAATGGCCAGAAAGGTCTGACAGAGGCTGAGAAGTCTGCTTCAGGTTTTTGAATGATGGCCTGATGATGGAAGAAAATAGTGTTAAACGTTTATAAAAACGTATTTATTTAGCCTCAAATTCCCCTAATATCCACCGGTTGCTTGATGTAACCGGTGGATTATCTTCATAATATGTCTCCAGAACGCCACCTCCGGCTATTATTCCCAGAATATTTTTGGCGGCTGCGCGACTTTGCAGGAAAAGCGCGGTCTAACGAAGGACTGTATTTTTCGTCCTTAAACTTACGCATTCAGTTCCTGTGGGCGAGTCAACTGACACCGGCAGGACAGCAAATTTAAAATTAGATTGTCATTACGTAGGGGTTCACATGCAGGGCACCAAAATCCGTTTACTCATTGGTGGATTGTTGCTGGCAGCAGCCGCAAGTCATGTGCAAGCTGAAGCATTACAACCTGATCCTGCCTGGCAGCAGGGGAAGCTGGACAATGGATTTACCTGGCAGTTGCTGACGACGCCGCAACGCCCGAGTGATCGTATCGAATTACGCCTGGTGGTTCGCACCGGCTCGCTGGCAGAATCTGCCCAGCAATCGGGCTATGCCCATTTCCTTCCGCGTCTGGCACTGATGCACAGCGAAGGATTCAGCACGTCTCAGTTACAGTCTTTATGGCAGCAAGGTATCAATCCGCAGCGCCCGCTGCCGCCGGCTGTCAGTTCTTATGACTTCACTGTTTATAATCTGAGTCTGCCAAATAGCCGTCCTGATCTGATGAAGGATGCGCTGAACTGGCTGGCGAATACCGCCGGTAAAATCTCTGTGACGCCTGAGCTGGTGAGTGCCGCGCGTCAGGAATCTCAGGATCCGGTGGGCTCTTTACCACAAAATACGCAGGACGCCTGGTGGCGCGCGCGTATGGCCGGTTCGACCCTGGTCGGGCACAGTCCTGATCAGTTGCCGACAAAACCCATCAATATCGAAGCCTTAACCCGATTTTATCATCAGTGGTATACCCCTGATGCGATGACGTTGTTTGTGGTTGGGAATGTGGATAGTCGTGGTCTTAGCGAACAAATCAACCGGACTTTCTCTGTTCTGAAAGGCAGCCGTCAGACACCACAAACCTTGCCGACACTCTCTGAAGTCACGACCAAATCGATGAGCGTGATGGATGAAAATCTGACTCAGGATCGTCTCTCATTAATGTGGGATAACGCCTGGCAGCCGATTCAGGATTCACAGGCGCTTTCCGCGTACTGGCGCAGTGATTTAGCCCGTGAGGCGCTGTTCTGGCATTTGCAGGAAGCCCTGAAAACTGCTTTCGAAAATAAGAAAGATGCCACCACACCGGGCCCGTCCCTGGGCTTTGACTGCAACGTGCAGTATCAGCGCGCCCAATGTGCTATCCGTATCGACGCCCCACAGGCGAAGCTTGCCGAGCTGTTTAAGCGTTTGTCCGAGGAGTTGCTGGTGGTGCGTGATAAAGGCATTTCGCAGTCTGAATTTGATGCGCTGATTGCGCAAAAGAACGATCAGCTGAGCAAGCTTTTCGCCACCTACGCCCGTACCGACACCGATGTGCTGATGAGCCAGCGTTTGCGTTCGCAGCAGAACGGCGTCGTGGATATCGCACCGGAACAGTACCAGCAATTGCGTCAGCAGTTCCTTACCACGCTGACGTTGCCGGTGCTGAATCAGGAGCTGAAACAGCAGCTTTCCCGCGAACCCGCCATGCTGATAGCACAACCGAAAGGCGAGTCTGAACTGAATGCAGCTGAACTGCGGGCGGTGTATGACAAAGTGATGGCACCGGTGGAGAGCGCTCCGGCAGCGGGTGATGTGCCGGCGGCATCGGCGGCGACGCAATAAAGATATCGATCGGCTCCCTCCCCTGCGAAGGGGAGGGTTGGGGTGGGGTATTAAGGTCTACATCAAAAAATTTAAGTGTGCTTTAGCAAAGAGTTAGTCATTAAAACCCCCTCCCAGCCTCCCCCTTCGCAGGGGGAGGAGTAAAAACCAAAGCCCAATTCGGCCCGCCCGGAGTAAAGAAAACCGTTATACCCGCCCCGGCATAAACTCCATCGGGATGATCGCCCCGCGATGCTGAATCACGGTGCTCGCTGTCTCATGCCCGCGCACTGCCGCTTCCACCGCGCTTCCACCGGTGAGCCTCACTGCTAAATACCCGGCGCTGAAGGAATCCCCTGCGGCGGTCGTATCGATCACTTTCTCTTTCGGCAATTTCACCGCAGGCACATCGTGCTGCTCGCCTTCGGCGCTGGACACGATGCAACTGTCGGCTCCGCGTTTTACCACCACTTCGCTGACACCCAGCGCGTGGGTGCGTGCGATCACTTCCTCATACGGCTTCTGACCCCACAACATGTCTTCATCGTCGAGCGTCAGGAAAGCGATATCCGTGCAGGAAAGCATTGCGTTATACGCGGCCTGCGTCTGTTCTTTGCTGGCCCACAGGCGCGGACGATAGTTGTTGTCGAAAATGACTTTGCCACCGCGTGAACGGCAGGCTTTCAGCAGGGTCATCAGACGGTCACGGCTTTCATCGTTAAGGATCGCCAGACTGATGCCGCTCAGGTACAGATAATCGAATTCTGCCAGCTTCTGACAAATCTCTTCGGATTGCGGGCTGTCGAGCCAGTAGCGCGCGGCGGCATCATTGCGCCAGTAATAGAACGTGCGCTCGCCGGTGTCGTCGGTTTCAATCACATACAAGCCAGGCAGTTTGTTTTCCAGACGCTGAGTCAGATCTGTGTTCACGCCTTCCTGCTGCCACGCCTGCAACATCTCATTGCTGAAACTGTCGGTGCCGAGCGCGGTCACGTAATGCACGTTCAGCGCATCAGGGGAAACCTGACGGGAAATATAAACAGACGTATTCAGCGTGTCGCCACCAAAACCGCGGTGGAGGGCATCGCCTTTCTGAGATAATTCGATCATGCATTCGCCGATTACGGCAATGTTTTTGCGGGTCATTGTACCTGGCCTATGTCTGAAGCATTAAAACGAAAGGAAAGAAAAGATCGTCATTATTGCGCTCTAGTCTCTTCATAAGAATGCGGTCAGTCAAATAAATTAAAACGAGGTTTTATTTTTTTCTGCAGGAGATAAAAAAACGCAGGAAAATCTGAGAAAAAGTGGAAGCAGCGGCACTTCCACCTGCGGGCGTTACTGACTTTCCTTGCGCAATTCAGTCACCGGACGGCCACCCAGACCCCAGTTATCTGTGTCGACCTCATCAATAATGACGAAAGTGCTGGCCGGGTTTTTACCCAGCGTATCCACCAGCAACTGCGTCACACCGGCAATCAGGGCTTTCTTCTGTTCTGCCGTCGCGCCCTCACGGGTGATTTTGATATTGACGTAAGGCATTGCTCTCTCCGGATTGTGAATAAGACGTTAGTGAAATGTTTCATCCATCCCAATGTAGAGCCTGCTGAAAGGAACTTCCAGCCCGGTTTTCGGGTTTTTTATGCGCAAATCATGCAGAGAAATGCGGAGTGATTAAAGTTTCCCCGCGCTACGCCGATAGATAACTCTACTAATGAAAGCCAGGAAACCGGGCTACTTTGCCGCCATGAAACGACGTGCTTCGCTGAAGTCCGGTCTGTTCACATGGACGCCATTGTCGTCACGCAACACATGTTGCCGCATGTCCCCTGATGATCTGATTCTTATTCATGACGGCAGAAAAATATGATAACTAAGATGATGTTAGGGCTGATTACGCCTTCTTTTACCGCGATTGAACGCGTAAAAGCACAGTCTTACTGGCGTCAGTGTCAGAGAGTGTACCGTTTTCAGCCTATTTATCGCACGACAGGAAAGCTGTTGGGGATTGAATTACTGACCGGGGTTTTCCACCCGGCGGATCCGCACAAATTCATTTCACCTGAAGAATATTTTGTTGCGATAGCCGTGGGCAAACGTCTGCAAATCGTGCAGGAGCAGCTCGACCTGTTACAGCGCTGGCAAAGTCTGTTCATCGACCATGAATTACTGGCTTCTATCAACGTCGATGGTCAGGTGCTGGAAATGCTGCAATCTGACACCGCGCTGCGCGCGCAAATCAGCGCGATGCCTTACGTACGTTTTGAACTGGTCGAAAGCGCTGAACATGCACTGAGTATTCCGTTGTCGCAAATCGAGCAATCTGACCGTTTATGGCTCGACGATTTTGGTCAGGGGATCGCAAACTTTTCTTCTTTCACCACCTGGCATTACGAATACATCAAAATCGCCCGCGATTTGTTTATTCTTTTGGGACAGAGCGAAGAAGGCTCGCGCCTGTTTTATACGCTGGTGACGCTGATGAACCGCTACAGCAAAGGCGTGATCATTGAAGGGGTCGAAACAGCCTCGGAATGGGCGATGGTGTGTAATTCGGATGCGCTCGCCGCTCAGGGCTATTATCTGGCGCGTCCTGCGACGTTCGACAATCTTGATAACCTGCCAATACATTTCAAAGGATAATGGATCACACCTTACCCGCTGAGGCGAAGTCTCAAATTGCCCGGTGCGTAGAGGTGGTGTGATTCATTGTTATTCTGTTGATTTAAATGCTTTTAAAGTTACATCTCCTGCCTCGTTTTTCTTCTTTTTCACACGCCGGTTCCGGCAAATTGCGACAAATTCAACTATGGTTAAACACTGGGATTCGTTAACTGTCTGAAAGGAACAGCTTTATGACGCGCACAGGTAAAGTGATCTCCTGGGTTGTGGGCATCATTGTGATTCTGTTGATCGCTGTCGTGATTTTCATCGCGACCTTCGACTGGAACCGCCTCAAACCTACCATTAATCAAAAGGTCAGCGCTGAACTGAACCGTACTTTTGCCATTCGCGGCAATTTAGGGGTGGACTGGTCGCGGCAGAAAGATGAGGCGGGCTGGCGTGCTTGGGTGCCGTGGCCGCACATTCATGCTGAAGATATCGTGCTCGGTAACCCTTCTGATGTGCAAACTGGCGAAAAAGACGCGCAGATGGTGAAACTCGCCCGCGTGGACGCCAGTATTGCGCCACTCGCGCTGCTGCATAAAGAAGTCCTTATTCCGCGTATCTGGCTGAAACAGCCGGATGCGTCGCTGGTACGTCTCGATAATGGCAAAAATAACTGGACGTTTAATCTTGCCAACAGCGACACCAAAGACCCGGCTCAGCCGCCTTCCGCCTGGTCATTTACCCTCAATGACATCGTGTTTGACCGCGGACAAATCGATTATAAAGACGCGAAAATGAAAGCCGATTTCCGCGCCATTATTGATCCGCTGGGCAAACCGCTGCCGTTTACCGAAGTGGTCGGCGATAAAAAAGACGCGTCGAAATCTAAAACTCCGCCGTACGTTTTCGGCTGGAAAGTTGACGGTAAATACAACGGCGAATCGCTCTCTGGTAGCGGTAAAATCGGCGGCATGCTGGCGCTGAAAGACCCCGATGCGCTGTTCCCGTTACAGGCCGATGTACGTTCAGGCAACACGCGGGTAGCGGTGGCCGGGACCTTGCAGGATGCGATGAACCTCGGCGGTCTGGATTTACGCCTGAAATTCTCCGGCCAGACGCTGTCTGATTTGTACGGTCTTACCGGCGTGTTGTTGCCGCAAACCCCACCTTATTCCACTGACGGGCATTTATCGGCGACGTTGCATGGAAAAAACGGCGCGATTTACCGTTATCAGAACTTTAATGGTGAAATTGGCGACAGCGACATTCACGGTTCCCTGACCTATCAGGCCAGCAAACCACGGCCAAAACTGACCGGCGATGTGGTGTCTAAACAACTGCGCTTTGCCGATCTCGCGCCACTGATTGGTGCGGATTCCAACAAAGATAAGGCCAAACGTGGGGAAACTACCCGCCAGCCTGCCGATAAAGTGCTGCCGGTGGAGAAATTTGATACCAAGAGCTGGCGCGTAATGGATGCTGATGTGAAGTTCAGCGCCAAACGCATCGAGCACGGCAAATCTCTGCCGCTGAGTGATTTGAGCACACATCTGAAACTGACGGACGGTGAAATCTTGCTGGATCCGCTGCGCTTCGGCGTCGCGGGCGGGAACCTGAATTCCACTATCCGCCTCGAAGGGGATAAATCGCCGATGCAGGCACGTGCGGACATTCATGCGCGTAAGCTGAAACTGAAACAGCTGCTGCCAAGCGTGCAGTCGATGGAGCGCAGCCTGGGCGACCTGAACGGTGACGCCACGCTGACCGGTACCGGCAATTCGGTTGCAGCGCTTCTGGGCACCAGCAACGGCGACATGAAAATCCTCATCAACGACGGCGTGATCAGCCGTGGTCTGATGGAACTGGCTGGGCTAAATGTCGGTAACTACGTGGTCAGCAAACTGTTTGGCGATGA
>Ga0302347_1002463_pt1 | contig 18637 bp, 15 predicted proteins | sample PhyWR1_FD_202178 | JGI IMG/M metagenome (GOLD analysis project Ga0302347, IMG submission 202178) | Leaf surface microbial communities from wheat plants in UC Gill Tract Community Farm, Albany, California, United States - DLSL W.R1 (v2)... | ecosystem: Host-associated > Plants > Phyllosphere >...
ACGGTGTGACGGTGTTCCTGGTGGAACAGAATGCCAACCAGGCCTTGAAGATCGCTGACCGCGCCTATGTGCTGGAAAACGGCCGGGTGGTGATGCAAGGGACTGGCGAGCAGTTGCTGACCGATCCCAAGGTGCGCGAGGCGTACCTGGGCGGTTAAGAGACGGTTGCTGTAGGAACCCGATCAAAAATGTGGGAGCGGGCTTGCTCGCGAATAAAGTGGATCAGTCAGCACATTCAGTGACTGAAACACCGCATTCGCGAGCAAGCCCGCTCCCACATTTTGCTTTGTGTGATCCCTGAAACTTTCATTGTTTGAAATTATTTTCAAGCGATGTGTAACGAATCTCACCTTCCCGCCTCTAGTGGTGCAAGCAGGCACTCAAGCCCGCCAATTCAACCCACTGCTGGAGATTCAACATGACTACCAAACTGTCCGCCGCCACCCTCGTCCTGGCCCTCGGTTCCGCCCTGAGCCTGTCCACCCTGGCCACCACCGCCCACGCTGCCGACGACATGCAGAAATGCTTTGGCGTCGCCGAAGCTGGCAAGAACGATTGCGCCGCGGGTGCCGGCACTTCCTGCGCCGGCACCTCGAAAACCAAAGACCAGGCCAACGCCTGGAAACTGGTCCCGGCCGGCACCTGCCTCAAGACCCCAAGCTCCACCTCGCCGACCGGATTCGGCCAGGAAGCGGCCTTCACTGCCAAGTCCTGATCCCTCGCAAAACCTGAGTACTGATGATGACTCTTTCATCCCTGCACGCCATCTCCCAGGCTCAGGCGCCCGGCCTCCCCCGCCGGGCCGGGCTGGGGCTCAAGCATGAGCATTTCCTTGAAGTGCTGGAGACCTCACCCGACATCGGTTTTTTTGAAGTGCACGCCGAAAACTACATGGTGGCCGGCGGCCCGTTTCATCATTACCTGGGGTTGATCCGCGAACAGTACCCGTTGTCCTTGCACGGTGTGGGCCTGTCCATTGGCGGCGAACACCCGCTGGACCGTGAGCACCTGGCACGGTTGGCCACGCTGATCGATCGCTATCAACCCCAGTCTTTTTCCGAACACCTGGCCTGGTCGAGCCATGGCCCGGTGTTCCTCAATGACCTGCTGCCCCTGGCCTACGACAGCGCGACCCTGCAACGGGTGTGCGAACACATTGACCAGGTACAGAGCACCTTGAAGCGCCCAATGCTGCTGGAAAACCCGTCGACTTATCTGCAATTCCAGCGCTCGACCCTGGACGAGACCGACTTCATCAGCGAAATCATCCGCCGCACCGGCTGTGGTTTGCTGCTGGACGTCAACAACGTCTATGTGTCGTGCATCAACCATCAGCGCGATCCACTCGCCTACATCGATGCCCTGCCGCTGCAGGCCGTCGGCGAAATTCATCTGGCCGGTTTTGCCGAAGACACTGACAGCCTCGGTGATCGCTTGCTGATCGATGATCACGGCGCGCCAATCGATAACGCCGTGTGGCAGCTGTACGAAAAAGTACTGGCACACGTTGGCTCGGTTGCGACCCTGATCGAGCGGGATAACCAGGTGCCAGCATTCGGCGCACTGCTGGCCGAGGCTCAACAGGCCGAATGGCATCTGTCGCAGGTGACCCCATGAGCCTGCATGACGAGTTCGCCGAGGCCTTGTTGGCGCCGGATCTGGCCTGCCCCGATGGCCTGTTCAGCAGCAATGGCGCCGACCCTGCCAGCCGCTTTGTGGTGTATCGCAACAACGTGCACAGCGCGTTGATCAACGCACTGGCAACGGCTTACCCGGTGACATTACAACTGGTGGGCGAGGAATTTTTCCGCGCAATGGCCGGCCTGTTTGTGCAGGCTTGCCCACCCACCAGCCCGTTGATCAGCGAGTACGGCAGTGCGTTCGCGGCGTTTATCCAGGACTTCGAGCCTGCCGCCAGCGTGCCCTACCTGGCCGATGTCGCACGCCTGGAACGCTTGCGCGTGCGTGCCTACCACGCAGCAGATACCCAGCCGCTGGAACAGCAGGCGGTTCTCCAAGCACTGCAAGGCCAGTCAGCCCTGGGGAAATTGCGCCTGCAACTGCACCCCTCCCTTGCCACATTGAATTCAACTTATGCGGTGGTAGCCATCTGGGCCGCACACCAGCTCGAAGGTGGCCTGGCCACCCTGAATCCCTGGCACGCCCAGGGTGCGCTGGTCATGCGTCAGGGCCTGAAGGTCCAGGTCTTTGCTATCGACCACGGTTCAGCCACGTTTATCGACAGCCTGGCCCATGGCACGCCCTTGGAAATAGCCGTGGAGCAGGCGCTTGAAGTGTCAGTCGAGTTCGACCTGCACCAATGCCTGACGCTGCTGATCAGCCACAACGCCATCACTCATTTGTATCCAGAACAAAAGGTATCGCCATGAATACTCGTCCGTCGTACCTGATCAATCGGGTCATCGCGCTTTTCGAGCAGATCCCCTACAGCCTGATCGCCTTTCTCGCACGTTTTTCCATTGCCGCGGTGTTCTGGAAATCCGGGCAAACCAAAGTCGAAGGCTTCGCGATTGATTTGATCAGCGGCACCTTCCAACTGGGTGAACCCAAACTGGCAGCCTCAACGTTGCCGTTGTTTCGCAGCGAATACCACGTGCCCCTGTTATCGCCCGAAGTCGCAGCGCCAATGGCCGCATTTGCCGAGCACTTTTTCCCGGTATTGATCCTGGTGGGCTTTGCCACACGCTTCTCGGCCTTGGCCCTGATCGGCATGACCCTGGTGATTCAGCTGTTCGTCTACCCGGACGCCTACCCGACCCACGGGACCTGGATCGCGCTGCTATTGTTGCTGGTGGCCAAAGGGCCGGGACGCCTGTCCATCGATCACCTGATCGCCCGTCGCTATGCTTAAAGCCGATCCAGGGCCTCGCCGCTGCGCTTGAACCAACCCACCAGATAATCGGCTAACACCTGGGTGCGGCGCGGCAAACCGCCCTGATAGGGATGCACCAGGTACATCGGCATGCTCCGCGTCTGATAATCGCGCAGGAGCCAGCGCAAACGGCCGTCCGCTAATTCCGCGGGGAGAACATAGGACGGCAGCCGCGCAATACCGGCGCCCACCAATGCGGCCTTTTTCAACAGGTTGTAGTGGTTGGAGGCGAATGTGCCGCTGACCCGCACCCGCAGCAATTCGTGCTGCTGGTGATACAGCCACTCTTCACGCCCGCTGTAATGGCTGTTGAGCAGGCAGGTGTGCGCGGCCAGGTCGGACGGGGTCTGCGGCTCGCCATGCTCCTCAAGGTAGGCTGGGCTGGCGCAGGTCATCTCATGCCAGGCCAACAACGGCTTGGCCACCAGGCGCTCATTCTCGATCGCGCCTAAGCGTACCCCCAGGTCAAAGCCATCCCGCGCCAGGTCGCGGTAGCTGTTGTTGAGCTCCAGCTCGATCTGTACCTGCGGGTACTGCTTGGAAAACTCCAGCAACAATCCGTCGAAGAAGGTCTCGCCCAGCGACACCGGCACCGTCATGCGTACCGGCCCAGCCAGATCATCCTTGAGCCGGGCCAACGCCTGTCGGGCACGATCCACCTGCACCACCAATGCCTGGGCCTGGGGCAGCAACGCTGCGCCGGCCGCGGTCAGGCTAAGCTTGCGGGTGGTGCGGTGCAGCAATACCACGGAAAACCGCGCTTCCAACTGGCTGATCCGCTTGGACAACTGCCCTTTGCTGCAGCCCAATTGCTCGGCGGCCACGGTAAAACTACCGGCTTCGATCAGCACCGCAAACGCGGCCAGGTCATCCATGTCACTCACGGATTGTTTCCATTTGAAAACCAAAGGTTGCCTATTAGCACGTTTATTCGCCAAAAAAGCCACTCTAGACTGAACCCTCACTTAACTCCCTGGAGGAACAGCACCATGAAAATCCTATTGATTGGCGCCAGCGGCACTGTCGGTTCAGCGATCAAGGCGGAACTGGCCCAGCGTCACGACGTGATCAGCATCGGCCGCAACAGCGGTGACTTCCAGGTGGATATCAGCGACAGCGCGTCGATCCGCAAACTGTTCGAACAGACCGGCAAGTTCGATGCCCTGGTCTGTGCGGCAGGCAGCGTGAAGTTCGTGGCGCTAGGCGAGATGAGCGAAGGCGATTTCGAACTGGGCCTGCGTGACAAACTGATGGGCCAGGTCAACCTGCTGCTGATCGGCCGCGAATACGCCAACGATGGCGCCTCATTCACCTTCACCAGTGGCATTCTGAACCGCGACCCGATTCGCACCGGGGCTTCAGCTGCGCTGGTCAATGGTGCGCTGGATGCTTTCGTCAAAGCAGCGGCAATCGAGCTGCCACGTGGCCTGCGTGTCAACTCGGTGAGCCCGACGGTGTTACTGGAAGCCATGGACAGCTACGCACCGTACTTCCGTGGCTACAAACCGGCGCCGGGCGCCGACGTGGCATTGGCCTACGCAAAAAGTGTGGAAGGCTTGCAGACCGGCCAGACGTTTATCGTGGGGTGATCAGGCTGCCTGTCAGAATTACCTGAAGCTAACGGGCGGGGTTGTGATGCAGCGCAGGCCTGCGTAACGTGGCGGCACTTGTCTGGAGACCCGATAATGCGTGCCGCCCATACCCTTGCCCTACTTGCCTTGTTTCCCCTGTTTGGCGCCTGCCAGATGTTCGATAACGATCCGGCCAAGCCTTCTACGGCCGGGCTGACCCGAATGCAGGGCGAACTCACCGCAGTCGGCGGCAAACTGCTGTTCCAGCCGTGCAATGACAAACGCAACTACGTGGTCAACGACACCGGCGGCACCAGCATCCTGCAGGAAGCGGCCTCCCTCGCCGGCGAGCAAGGCGCGTTGTTTGCCGACCTGCGTGGCAAGTTCTCCGGGGTCGCCAGCGGCACCCAGGGCAGCGTCGACCTGCAACAACTCTACCGCGTCGAGCGCTCGACGTCGGCCTGCGACGACCCGGACTTCAAACGCATGATCCTGCGCGCCAACGGCCACAAACCGACCTGGGTGATGAACGTCACCGCCAAGGGCCTGGTGCTGGAGCGCGAAGGCCAGCCGCCACTGGCGGTGCCCTATGTGGAAGAACAAATCGGTGACGGCCGCTTCAACCTGATGACCGAAGCCAACAACCAGCACGTGGAATTGTGGGTAGCCCCGCAGCGTTGCGTCGACCCGGTCAGCGGCAGCCTGCAACACATGACCGCCGAGTTGCGCGTCAACGGCCAGGTGCAGCGCGGTTGCGCGTCGTTCGGCGGCTCGCGCGACGACTGACGCGACCCCACGCTGTTTTAACATGACGGGAAACCGCCATTGAGGCTTATAATCGCCGGTTTGCAAAACAGCCGGCCTCCGAGCCCGCCGCCTACCGGATCCTGTCATGTTACGAATCACCGAACTCAAGCTGCCCATCGACCATCCCGAAGAAGACCTGCGGCCCGCCATCGTGCAGCGCCTGGGCATCGCCAGTGATGACCTGCTCGATTTCACCCTGTTCAAGCGTAGCTACGACGCCCGCAAGAAATCGTCGGAGCTGTGCTTCATCTACACCGTCGACTTGAATGTTAAGGGCGAAGCCGCCCTGCTGCTCAAGTTCGCCGATGATCGCAACGTCAACCCCGCGCCAGATGTCAGCTACAAAGTCGTGGGCCAGGCGCCGGAAGGCCTGGTTGAACGGCCGATCGTAGTGGGTTTCGGCCCATGCGGGATCTTTGCCGGGCTGTTGTTGGCACAAATGGGCTTCAAGCCGATCATCCTTGAGCGCGGCAAGGAAGTACGCCAGCGCACCAAGGACACTTGGGGCCTGTGGCGCAAAAGCGTGCTCAACCCAGAGTCCAACGTGCAGTTCGGGGAAGGTGGCGCCGGGACCTTTTCCGACGGCAAGCTGTACAGCCAGATCAAAGACCCGAAATTCCACGGCCGCAAAGTCCTGCACGAGTTCGTCAAGGCCGGTGCACCGGAAGAAATCCTCTACGTCAGCAAGCCGCATATCGGTACGTTCCGCCTGACCGGTGTGGTAGAGAACATGCGCGAGCAGATCATCGCCCTCGGCGGTGAAGTGCGTTTCGAGCAGCGGGTTACCGACGTGCTGATCGAGGACGGCCAGTTGAACGGCGTGGTCGTCGATGGTGGCGAGCAAATCCTGTCCAAGCACGTGATCCTGGCCCTGGGTCACAGCGCCCGCGACACCTTCCGCATGCTCCACGGCCGTGGTGTGTACATGGAAGCCAAGCCGTTTTCGGTGGGTTTCCGCATCGAGCACCCGCAATCACTGATCGACGCCGCGCGCCTGGGCAAATACGCCGGGCATCCGAAACTTGGCGCCGCCGACTACAAGCTGGTGCACCACGCCAAGAACGGCCGCTCGGTCTACAGCTTTTGCATGTGCCCAGGCGGCACCGTGGTCGCGGCGACTTCCGAGCCGAACCGCGTGGTCACCAACGGCATGAGCCAATATTCGCGCAACGAGCGCAATGCCAACTCCGGCATCGTGGTCGGCATCACTCCGGAGGTGGATTACCCGGGCGGTCCGCTGGCAGGTATCGAGCTGCAGGAGCGCCTGGAGTCCCACGCTTATGTCCTCGGTGGCAGCAACTACGAGGCGCCGGCGCAGTTGGTGGGTGACTTCATCGCCGGCAAGCCGTCCACAGCGATCGGCAGCGTGGAACCGTCCTACAAACCAGGCGTTTCCCTGGGCGACTTGGCGCTGGCCTTGCCGGACTTCGCCATCGAAGCGATCCGCGAAGCCCTGCCGGCGTTCGAGAAGCAGATCAAAGGCTACTCGCTGCACGATGCCGTGTTGACCGGCATTGAAACGCGCACTTCGTCGCCGCTGCGGATTACCCGTAACGAATCGATGCAGAGCTTGAACGTGAAAGGTCTGTTCCCGGCGGGGGAAGGCGCCGGTTATGCCGGAGGGATTCTGTCGGCAGGTGTGGATGGGATTCGCATTGCCGAGGCGTTGGCGCGGGACATGTTGGGCCTGCAAGCCTGACACATTCCCTTGTAGAAGCCCGGCTCGCCGGGCTTCTACAACGTTAAATGTTGGCGCGCAGAATACTGTCCGGCAACGGCTCGCCGCGCTCGACACTGGCCGCAACCGCTGCAATTAACCCGTCCAGCGCATACCCCTGCCCCGCCAGCCAGGCCTGATCGTAGTAAGTTGTGGCGTAGCGCTCACCGCCATCACACAAGATCGCCACAATCGAGCCCGACTCTCCCGCCGCTCTCATCTGCTGCGCCGCCACCAAAGCGCCAACCAGGTTAGTCCCGCTCGAACCGCCGACCCGCCGCCCCAACCGCTCGGCCAGGTAGTGCATGGCCGCCAGCGACAGTGCATCCGGCACCTTGACCATCGCATCGATCACCTTGGGCAAAAACGATGCCTCGACCCGTGGCCGACCAATGCCCTCAATCCGCGAACCGCAGTCCAGGCGCAAACTGGCATCACCACTCTGGTAGAAATCAAAGAACACCGAGCGTTCGGCATCGGCACACAACACGCGGGTGCAATGCTGGCGATAACGTACATAACGACCGAGGGTCGCGGTGGTGCCGCCCGTACCGGGGCTGGAGATCAACCAGCTCGGTTCTGGATGTTGCTCGAAACGCATCTGCTGGAAGATCGACTCAGCGATGTTGTTGTTTGCCCGCCAGTCGGTGGCGCGCTCAGCGTAGGTGAACTGGTCCATGAAGTGACCGCCACTTTCCCGCGCCAGACGTTCGGATTCGGCATAGATCTGCGTGGGATCCTGTACCAGGTGGCTCTTGCCGCCGTAGAAGGCAATCTGCGCGATTTTCTCCTGGGACGTGGTGGCCGGCATCACCGCAATAAACGGCAGACCGAGCAGGCGCGCGAAGTAGGCTTCAGAAATCGCCGTCGAACCGCTGGATGCTTCGATCACCGGCGCGCCCGGCTTGAGCCAGCCATTGCACAGCGCGTAGAGAAACAGCGAACGCGCCAGCCGATGCTTCAGGCTACCGGTGGGGTGGCTGGACTCGTCCTTGAAGTAAAGCTCGATGCCCGGCAACCCCGGCAGCGGCAAAGGGATCAAGTGCGTGTCCGCGCTGCGCTGGAAGTCAGCTTCAATGATGCGAATGGCTTCGCGAGCCCAGGGACGATGGTCACTCATGGAGAGTTTCTCTAAAGGGTGTAAGCCCTGATTTTAGGGGGTTTCCTACGTGTCACACAGATACAGTACCGATTCAATCGGGCGCACAATTGCTAGGTTCAATCGCAACGTCATTCCAAACCGTCGCTTATAACAAATAAGAATATAACTTTTGTTTTAACAACTAACGGTACGGGTTAGGGTACCCACCTATTGAATCTGGATTGGAGAGCATCCCTTGCCTCTGCGTAGCACTTTTACCCGTTTCTTCCAGCTGGAAGCCGCCAGCGGTCTGTTATTGATCGCGGCTGCGGCACTGGCGTTGATCATCAACAACTCCCCTTTGTCGCACCTGTACGCTGCGTTTCTTGATGTACCGGTGGTGGCGCAGATCGGCGCGTTGAAAATCGCCAAACCGGCCTTGCTGTGGATCAACGATGGCCTGATGGCCCTGTTCTTCCTGTTGATCGGTCTGGAGGTCAAACGTGAGTTGCTCGACGGCCACCTGTCAAAGCCCTCGCAAGTGGTACTGCCCGGCGCAGCGGCTATCGGCGGCATGGTCGTGCCGGCGTTGATCTACTGGGCGATCAACAAGGATTACCCCGCCGCACTCTCCGGCTGGGCGATTCCCATGGCGACCGACATCGCCTTCGCCCTCGGCGTGCTGGCCTTGCTGGGCAAGCGCGTGCCGGTGTCGCTGAAGCTGTTCCTGATGACCTTGGCGATCATTGACGACCTTGGCGCGATCATCGTGATTGCCGTGTTCTATTCCGCCGACCTGTCCGGCGCCGCCCTGGCGGGCGCAGCTGCCTGTCTGGTTGCCTTGATTGCGATGAACCGCCTGGGCGTCATCAAGCTCGGACCATACCTGATCATTGGGCTGATCCTGTGGGTGTGCGTACTCAAGAGCGGTGTTCACGCGACGCTTGCGGGTGTGACATTGGCATTCTGCATCCCGATGCGCACCAAGAACGCCGAGCCCTCACCGCTGCTCACGCTGGAACACGCGCTTCACCCGTGGGTGGCCTACGGTATTTTGCCGCTGTTTGCCTTCGCCAACGCCGGCGTATCCCTGACCGGCGTCAGCCTGGAAAGCTTCACTCACCATGTGCCGATGGGCATTGCCGCCGGTTTGTTGATCGGCAAGACCGTGGGTGTGTTTGGCCTCACCTGGCTGGCCATCAAGACCGGCCTCGCTGCCTTGCCCAACGGCGCCAACTGGGGCCAGGTGTTTGGTGTGGCGATCCTCTGCGGCATCGGCTTTACCATGAGCCTGTTTGTCGGTTCGCTGGCGTTTGTGCCGGGTGCCAGTGAGTTTGCTGGGGAGGACCGGATGGGGATTCTGACGGGGTCGATATTGGCCGCGTGTATTGGTTATGCGGTGACGGCGATGGCGAGTCGCAAGAAGGCCGAAACTTCAGGTTTGAACTGACAGCGCCGAAAACCAAAAAGCCGCCTCGGCTTAAACCGAGGCGGCTCCACTTTTCAGACCTTACCGGTCATCGAAGCTGTCCCGCAGAAATACCCACACGTGGTAGACACGCAGGCTATTCACTACGAGGTTCCACGTACGTCGTGCAAACTTCGACATACTCGGCCCTCCTAACGTTAGGCCTTACCTCCAGCGCACTTACCGGAACACGTGAGCCTTTGGATGCAGGTCAATGCATCTTTGAGGCGGCCGGGTTGATGGGCTTCCCGCATGAATCCGGCACGGCTTACTAGCCCGTGGCGATCAGTCCAAAAATTCGCGCGCGTACCCGGCTCGCCTATTAGCGAAAAACGTAGAACAAGGGGGAGCCTAACGAATCTCCCGAATGAAGGTGTGACGAAAAGTGGTTAAATATCCAGTACTGCTTATGAGATCTATTGCAATTTTTTGCAGTAAAAATTGAAAACAGAAAAGCGTCAAGAATGGCCTTCGTCGACTTCTCTCAACCTTGCATGACGGTGTGACCGGAGGTACTATCCCGGCCGCAGGTCAATGCATCTTTGAAGTCGCAGCCCCGTCAATAATGGGGTTCGCAATAAAAAACCGCCCTACTAAGGCGGTTTTTTAATGCCTGCATTTTTTGCAGTTCAACCCGGCCACACCCCATAAAACCAAAAACCCCAACCGGTCACCCGGCTGGGGTTTTGTAGTTCTACAACCAGCGCTTAACGCGTAACGCGGCTAGTACCATCAACAGTCATGATGCGCACACGGTCACCAATGCGGAAGATTTCATTCTCCTGCACAGCCTGCACGTAGGCACGCATGCTGCCGTCGTCTTCGCGAACGGTGATTTCTACACCTTGAGTGCGAGTCAGGCCTTCTTCGGTGGCCGAACCCAGCAGGCCGCCAGCGACGGCGCCGATCACTGCGGTCACGATGCTGCCACGGCCGCCGCCGATGGCGCTGCCGCCAACGCCGCCGATGACTGCGCCGGCTGCACCGCCGATTGGGGTCTTGGTACCTTCGATTTTTACCGGACGCAGGGATTCGATGGTCCCCATGCGCACGGTCTGTACACGACGCGCTTCGTCACGGGAATACGAGTCGCCGGTCAGACTCGAGGCGCAGCCACCCAGCAGCAACGACAGGGTGGTAAAGCAGGCAACCAGTAAAACTGACTTACGCATAGCATCAACTCCAAAGGACAGGTGGTCATTAAACGCTGCAGCTTGACGCCTGTCACGGCAAGCACCGCAAAAAATTGCTTTCATTCAGCCTTAGTACAGACTGCCCACACCAGAAAACTCGACGAACGGTAGTTCTACCTTCAAGGTTTACATTGATTGTAGTCGCAACGGTCGCCGAGAACTCGGCGCGGCAGTACACGTCCGACGTCTCTGGAATAGAGACGTCGGAGTGACGGGATGCATTCAACGGAAATGACGAAAGGTGCAGCTCAGGGCGCCAGGCGTTCGCGGGTCCAGTCGGCCCCTTGCAGGCGGTAGTTCAGACGGTCATGCAAACGGCTGGCACGACCCTGCCAGAACTCGATTCGCTCCGGCAGCAAGCGATAGCCACCCCAATGCTCAGGGCAGTCGGGCTGGGTGTCGCTGAAACGCTGTTCGGTGGCCTTCAGCAGGTCCTGCAGTTCCTCTCGATCACGAATGACCTGGCTCTGCGGCGACGCCCAGGCGCCCAGCCGGCTCCCCAGCGGGCGGACCTGATAATAAGCGTCCGACTCTTCAGCCGTGACTTTCACCACCCGCCCCTCGATCCGCACTTGGCGCTCCAGGGTCGGCCAGAAGAAGGTCATGGCCGCAAACGGCCGCGCCGCGAGCTGCTGGCCCTTAGCACTCTGATAGTTGGTGAAGAAGGTAAAACCCTGCGCGTCCAGGCCCTTGAGCAGCAGGATGCGGCAGTGCGGGCGACCGTCCTGGTCAACCGTGGCCAGGGTCATGGCATTGGCCTCCACCGGTGGCTGCTCGGTTTTCACCGCGTCAGCAAACCACTGATGGAACAAGGCAAATGGCTCGCTCGGGGCCTGGGCCTCGCTCAAACCATCCCGTGTGTAGTCACGGCGCATATCGGCCAGTGCCTGGGTCATGCGGCTTTATCCTTCTGGTTCAGCGGATCAGTTTTTGGCCTGGTCGTTAGCCGGTGCCGCAGCCTTGGCTTTGGCCGGCGCAGGCTTTTTGGCAGCAGGCTTGGCCGGGGCTTTCTTGGCGGCTGGCTTGGCGGCGGCTTTCTTGGCTGGCGCCTTTTTAGCCGTAGCTTTGGCAGCTGGAGCCGGAGCCGGAGCGGGAACATTCTGCACAGCAACCATCTCGGCGACAGGCGGGGTCTTGCCCGACTGGTACTTGCTCAGCAGCGCCAGCATGGTGGTGCGCTGGGTCAACATGATTTCCATGCGACGGTTCAGGGCACGGCCCTGATTGCTGTCGTTGGCGGCACGGGGCATCAGGTCGCCCATGCCACGCAACATCAGGCGATCCTGCTTCAGGCCGCTGAGGCTGAAGATCGAAGCGATGGATTGTGCACGCTCTTTGGTCAGCGCTTGGCTGGCCGGGGCGGTGCCGGTGGCATCCACATGGCCGAGTACCAGCACGGCGGTCTTGGGATCGGCTTCAACAGCCTTGGCAACGCGCGTGAACGGACCGAGGGTGACCGGCAGCAGCATGGTCGGGCGTTTCGGGTTGTAGGAACCGTCTACCGGCGCAATCACGACGAGCACGTTGTCGCGCCGCTCCAGTTGCAGGTTGCTGTCCTTGATGGCGGCGCGCAGGCGCGGCTCATAGTCGTCCAACCAGGCCTGGGTGATTTTCGGGTCAGGCATTGGCACGTTGGTCACGTCGACCTTGGCCAATGGCTTGGGTTTGCTTTCGAACGGCCACCACCAGCGGGTTTCGCTGTCTGTCTTGGCGACGGCCGGAGCAGTTGCAGGCTCGGCGGCCTTGAGATCGGCTTTCAGGTCAGCCTTGGCATCGGCGGCCTTTTCGTCGGCGCTCTTGGAAGAGAACGGCCACCAGCTGGAGCCGGTGTCAGCCTTGGCGGCTGGCGCCGGCGCGGCGGTGGCGGCTACCGGCGCTACAGGCTTGGCACCCGCAGCCGGCTTGGCGTCTGGCTTGGCGTCGGTTTGGGTCACTGCGTCCTTGGTCGCGGCCTTGTCAGATCCAAATGACCACCAATGCCCGCCCTCGGCATCATTTTGTGGAGTTTGTGCGCAGCCGGTAATAGTGAGGCATAGCGCCAGTGCCAAGGACTTGTTCGATAACATGAGATATCCACAAAATGAGAAAAGAAACGGGGGTCTGGATGACCCGTTAAACAGACGCTTACAGAACATCAAAGTTAGATCATTTCGTTCAGCGTCTTCTTATACTTGCCTTTGTAACAAAAAATCGTGAAACAGCAAGAGGTTTACAGACAACCGGCCAATATTCCGACCAACTTCTGCGCCCGGGGGTCCATAAGTACATAAGGTCCCAATGTATTAGTCACGAAACCAAACGCTACATCATGCTCTGGGTCGGCAAAGCCTACCGAGCCGCCTGCGCCGGGATGCCCGAATGCACGCGGGCCAAGGCCGAAGGTGGCATTGGGCAGCTGCGGTTGGTCCAACATGCAGCCCAGGCCAAAACGGGTTTGTGTCAATAATGTTTTATCCGGCCCGATACTGTGTTCGCGGGTCAATTGTTCAAGCATATCGGCTTCAAGCAAACTACCGTCCAATAAACCACTATAAAAGCCTGCCAGGCTGCGTGCATTACCGTGACCATTTGCCGCCGGCTGCTGCATGCGGCGCCATTCAGGTTTATTAGTACTGGTCAGAATAGACGGCGGATTGGCAAATGCACGTGTGGTCATGGCCGAAGGTTCACGCATCATTACTTGCAGTAAACGTTGTGCGGCTTCATCGCCCATATTGCCTTTGCTGCGCGCTATATGTGCCACGCGATAAAACTCTGCATCCGCCAGGCCCACATGGAAGTCCAGCCCAAGTGGCCGTGCAACCCGCGCCACGATTGACTCTCCCGGCCCGCGCCCATCGGCGCGACGCAGCAATTCACCCACCAGCCAGCCGTAGGTGATCGCCTCGTAGCCGTGGCCTTGGCCGGGCGTCCACCACGGGGCTTCTGCCGCCAGGGTGTCGACCATCAGTTGCCAGTCGTACAGTGCCTCGGTGGGGAGCATTTCGCGGATCGCCGGTAAACCAGCCTGGTGGCAGAGCAAGTGGCGCAGGGTAATGGTTTCTTTCCCGGCCGCAGCAAATTCCGGCCAATAGTTGGCCACGGGTGCGTCCAGTTGCAACTTGCCTTCGGCCACCAGCTGCAGGGCCGTCACGGCTGTGAAGGTCTTGGTGCAGGAGAACAGGTTGACGATAGTGTCGCTGTGCCACGCTTCGACACCGTCCTTGTCGGCGGTACCGGCCCACAGGTCGACAACGGTTTCACCGCCGATCTGGATGCAGAGCCCGGCACCACGCTCCTGAGGGTCATCGAACAAGGCGGCGAAGGCTTCACGTACCGCTTCGAACTGGAGTTCGTAATGACCCTGAATCTGCACCTGAGCGCCCTCGAAAACATCAAAAAAGTGGCCGACATTGTTCCAGCCCTTGTGGGTTTTGTGAACCCGTCAGCACTCAATCAATGACCATTTCCAGAGTGCCCGCCCGCATGTCCGGCGCCCTGCCCCGGGCCTTTGCCCTCGTGTCCGGCCCTGCCGCCTTCGCTTTCACGCACAGCCCCCGCTGCCTTGGCCTTTTCCGCTTCCTTGCCCAGTTGATCGACGGCCGCCAGGTTGCTTTTGCGTACGCTGTCGACAAAGCCCTGGAACGGCACGTCGGTGATGCCTACCAGGCCAAAATGGCCGTTTTCACCGTCCAGCAAACGCCCGGTGGCCGGCTGATCCAGGTACTGGAACCAATGCACGCCAACGATCGACGGCTCGGCCATGGCCTGCTTCAAGAAGTTGCCATAGGCCGCGCCACGGTCTTCCTCACGGGCCAGCTGCGTCACGCCCCCCCAGAAAGGCCCACGGTCGGCCGAGCCGAAGTTGAATTCGGTGATCAACACCGGCTTGTCCAGCGCACGCAGGGCGGCGAAGTCGTAACCGTCCTGCGGCTTGAGGGTGTACATGTTGAAGCTCAGCACATCGCAATACTGTGCACAGGACGCCACGGCTTCCGGTGTGCTGACCGCAAAACGACCGCCTAATAGCAGTTGATTCGGCGCATGCCACTTCAGCGAATCGGAAATGGTCTTGAAATAGGCATCGGCGAAGGTCTTCTGGAAGTACTTGAAGTCCGCTTCGATTTCCGGGTGCTCAGGGTTGGGCACCGGCGGTTCGAAGCCCGGGTCTTCCATCAGTTCCCACCCCTTCAATTCGATGCCCCAGGCTTTCGACAGGCCTTCCTCATTACGGTATTTGTCGCGCAGTTGCTTGAGAAACGCACGCTTGGCCGGGACGTCGGTGGTCATGCGCAAGGTGCCATAGGCCAAGGCATAGCGGGACTTCGGATCATCACCTGGGCCGGCCCAAGCCAACTCGTTGTCGGCAAAGAAACCGATCAGCCACGGATCATCGCGATGATCGCGAGCAGCGATGGCCACGGCGCGCTCAGTGGCCATGGCAAAGCGCGGGTCGAACGGGTCGGGCATGCCGCCCCACCAGTCAGTGCCAGTACTGATGCTGGTGTAGTCGCCGACGATCGACAGCGGCAAGGTATAGGGTACGCGGTCGGCGCTGGCCAGGTCGCCATCGCTCCAGTTGCCCACGGTATTGAAACCCCAGGCTTGCAGGCGGTCGAGGGTGTGAGTGGTCCAGCGTTTCTGGTCAAAACCTTCACCGCCATAGGTGCGCTGCAGGTTGGCGCCGTAGAAATCGTACCAGCGCCCGGCGCCAAAGCTGCGGCCCTCACCTGCGCCATTGCCCGTGCGGTTGTCACCACTGCCGTAATACTTGTCGAACGGTTCGCCGGCCTTGGGCAGCGCCGCAAACATCCATTCACGACCGGACACGTAGGTCTGGTTGTTGTCCGGGGCCACGGTATTGACGCCCAGGGAGTAGAACGGATGCCCCTCCGGCGTCACCAGGTACCAGCGCCCGTCGCGCTTCTCGGTGCGGAAAAAACCGCTGGCGTCGAACGCGGGGCCCTTGTTCCAGCCGCCGTACTGATCCAGGGCGGACTTATCCCGCGTGGCCAGCCAGCCCTGGAGCTGCTGTTGCTCCTTGGCGGAGGCAGCCTTGAGCTGCTCGTCGCTGCTGACTTTTTCCGGCCAGCGCGCACGGGTGGATTGACCATAGGCATCCACCAATTCGCTGTAGGCAGCCTTCAATACGGGCTCGCTGTCCTGCACGCCAAAGCGCTCCAGCAAGATACTCTGGGCGGCGTTGGGCTTGATCATCGACAAAGTCACCGAAACCACCTGGCTGCGGTCGATTTCACCCGCGCTGCTGGCCAGCAATACCCGCTGGCCGTCCACAGTGATCGGCATCGGCGGACCGGCCTTCATGCCCTGGCTCAATGGTGAATTGGCTTGCAATGGGACCAGCAGGGTCTGCGCCGGACCCGCCGGCAGGTCGATGCGGCTGACCAGGGTACGGCCGTCGTTGCTCTGCACCTTGACGTAGAGCGTCAATGCCCAATCCATCGCACTCTGGATGCGCAGGCTCATAGCCCCCGACTGGGACCAGTCCCAGGCGCCGGTCTGTGGGCTGAGGACCAGGCTCGGTTCGGCAGCCGGGTTGAACGTGATACGGCGCAGCACTTCGCCTTCAGGCGTCTGTTCGGCGTTGTATTGCGGCAGGCTGGCGTCCTGGGTCGCCACCTTGACCACATCGGCAGGCCGGACGAAATTGAACAGGGTCTGTTGCCCTGCAGGCGCGGCCATCAAGGGCGCGGCGAACAGCAGGGCAAAAAGGGCGGGCAGCGTGCGAATCATACGAGCAAGGTTCTCCCAGGCGGCCGATGAATGGCCTGATGAATGACAGTCAGATAGACCACGAAGTGGGCGAATCCGCCCACTGTGGCTTAAGAAATTTCGCGCCTGAACGGCGGCAAGGCATTAAGGATAGCCTTGCCATAGCGCTGGGTGACCAAACGGCGGTCAAGCAAGGTGATGGTGCCTCGGTCTTCCTCGGTACGCAGCAAGCGACCGCAGGCCTGGACCAGCTTCAGGGAAGCATCCGGCACCGAGATTTCCATGAACGGGTTGCCGCCCCGTGCTTCGATCCATTCGGCCAAGGCCGCCTCGACCGGATCGTCCGGCACCGAGAACGGAATCTTGGCGATCACCACGTGCTCGCAGTAGGCACCCGGCAAGTCCACACCTTCAGCAAAACTCGCCAGGCCGAACAGTACGCTGGAGTCCCCACCATCAACGCGCGCCTTGTGCTTGTTCAGGGTTTCCTGCTTGGACAGGTTGCCTTGGATAAACACCTGCTTGCGCCAGTCACGGTCGAGGCCGTCGAACACGTCCTGCATCTGTTTGCGCGACGAGAACAGCACCAGCGTACCGCGTGAACCCTCTACCAGCTCTGGCAGGTCACGGATGATCGCAGCGGTGTGGGCCGCCGCATCCCGTGGATCAGCCTTGAGGTCCGGCACCCGTAACACACCGGCGTCGGCGTGATGGAACGGGCTGGGCACCACCGCGGTGACGGCCTTTTTCGGCAGGCCGGCGCGCATGCGGAAGCGGTCGAAAGTGCCCAGGGCCGTCAGCGTGGCCGAGGTGACCAGGCAGCCGTAGGCCACGTTCCACAGGTTGCGGCGCAACATCTCGGCGGCCAGGATCGGGCTCGCGTTGACCTCGATGTCGAACAGCGCACCGCTTTCCGACAGGGTCAACCAACGCGCCATGGGCGGGTTGTCTTCCGGGTCTTCAACAGTAAAGGCCGTCCACAACTCCCAGTTGCCCTGGGAACGGGACAACAGGCTGCCGAACAACGGATACCATTCCTCGGCCTGGTTGCTGGCGATGCCGATATTGACCTCGCCGTCCATGCCCTCTTTGAGCAGGTCGGTGAGACGGGTGAACAGGTCGGTCAGGCGTGAAAAACCCTTCTTCAGCTCGATGCCCATTTCGCGCATGTGCTCGGGAATCAACCCGCCGACAAAACGGTGACGCGGCCGCTCACGGCCCTCGACGTCTTCGCCGGGTTTGAAATCAGCCACCTGCTCGCAGGCGCTGAACATGAATTGCTGCTGGGTCTTGATCTCCCGCGCCAGCTCCGGCACCTGTTCGATCAGCTTGCCCAGGTCACCGGGCAGCGGGTGCTGGGCCAGCAACTTGGTGAGATTCTTCGCGGTGGTTTCCAGCCAGTCGGCAGTGGAGCGCAGGCGCGTGTAGTGGGCGAAGTGGCCGATGGCCTTGTCGGGCAGGTGGTGCCCTTCGTCGAAGACATAGAGGGTGTCACGCGGGTCCGGCAATACTGCGCCGCCGCCCAGGGCCAGGTCAGCCAGGACCATGTCGTGGTTGGTGACGATCACATCGACCTTGCCCATGCCTTCGCGGGCCTTGTAGAAGGCGCACTGACCGAAGTTGGGGCAATGGCGGTTGGTGCATTGGCTGTGGTCGGTGGTCAAGCGTGCCCAGTCGGCGTCTTCCAGGGCGGTGGGCCAACTGTCGCGGTCGCCGTCCCATTTATTGCCGGCCAGTTTCTCGATCATGCTGGTGAACAGCTTCTGGCTGGCCTCATCGACTTCGATCTTGAAGCCTTCTTCTTCGAACAGCTGGGCAGTGGCGGTCTGCGCATGGCCTTCCTGCAACAGTACGTCGAGCTTGGACAGGCACATGTAGCGGCCACGGCCCTTGGCCAGGGCGAAGGTGAAGTTCAGGCCGCTGTTGCGCATCAGGTCGGGCAGGTCTTTGTAGACAATCTGCTCTTGCAGGGCGACGGTGGCGGTGGCGATCACTAGGCGCTTGCCGGCGGCCTTGGCGGTGGGGATCGCGGCCAGGCTGTAGGCCACGGTCTTGCCGGTGCCGGTGCCAGCCTCGACCGCCACGACCGCGGGCTCACCCTCGCGGCGACCTTCGTCGTCGGTGTCGATATCCCCGAGGACCTTGGCCACTTCGGCGATCATCAGGCGTTGGCCGTAGCGCGGTTTCAAGCTCTT
>Ga0302347_1002464_pt1 | contig 18635 bp, 22 predicted proteins | sample PhyWR1_FD_202178 | JGI IMG/M metagenome (GOLD analysis project Ga0302347, IMG submission 202178) | Leaf surface microbial communities from wheat plants in UC Gill Tract Community Farm, Albany, California, United States - DLSL W.R1 (v2)... | ecosystem: Host-associated > Plants > Phyllosphere >...
CAGCTTTCACGACGAATCGCGGATGTAGATAGCTAAAACGGGGTTTGGTTCGACCTGACACATGCTGAATGCACGCTTTACGCCGTTTCCGAGCGCAAGACCGGGCAAAACTAGCACAGAGACGGCCAAATATCCGCCTCTACCTGGGCTTTTGGTCAGCTTTATCGCCTTAAAACCGTAAAAAAACCGTCTGAAGCAGTCTCAAGCCCCCCAAACCCCGACCTGACGCTCAGGTGCGGTACACTTGGCGCCTTTGCGGGGTGTGCACCCTGCCCTCTCATTACACACCGAGAAGCCCATGCCGATCCGTCATTGCATCGTCCATTTGATTGACAAAAAACCCGACGGTACGCCCGCAGTTCTCCACGCCCGTGACTCTGAACTGGCCGAGTCTCAAGCCATCGAGAACATGCTCGCAGACCTCAACGAAAGCTATAACGCCAAGCAAGGCAAAGCCTGGGGCTTTTTCCATGCCGAGTCCGGCGCGCATCCGTTCAGCGGCTGGCTCAAGGAATACCTCGATGGCGGCAAGGACTTCACCACGTTCAGTCGCGTGGCCGTCGAGCATCTGCAAAAGCTGATGGAGGAGTCCAACCTCTCGGTCGGCGGCCACGTGCTGTTCGCCCATTACCAGCAAGGCATGACCGACTACCTGGCCATCGCCCTGTTACACCACAGCGAAGGCGTGGCGGTGACCTCGGAGCTGGACGTGACCCCCTCGCGCCATCTCGACCTTGGTCAACTGCACCTGGCTGCGCGGATCAATATTTCCGAGTGGCAGAACAACAAGCAATCCAAGCAATACATCTCGTTTATCAAAGGTAAAAACGGCAAGAAGGTTTCGGAATACTTCCGCGACTTTATCGGCTGCCAGGAAGGCGTCGACGGGCCGGGCGAAACCCGCACCCTGCTCAAAGCCTTCAGCGACTTCGTTGAAAGCGAAGACCTGCCGGAAGAGTCCGCCCGGGAGAAAACCAAGACCCTGGTCGACTATGCCTGCAGCCAGGCCAAAATCGGCGAACCGATGGGCCTGGAAGAGTTGTCCGAGTTGATCGACGAAGAGCGCCCCAAAGCCTTCTACGACCATATCCGCAACAAGGACTACGGCCTGTCACCAGAGATTCCGGCCGACAAGCGCACCCTTAACCAGTTCCGCCGCTTCACCGGACGCGCTGAGGGCCTGTCTATCAGCTTTGAGGCCCACCTGCTGGGCTCCAAGATCGAATTCGACGAAGAAGCCGGCACACTGGTGATCAAGGGCTTGCCAACGCAACTGCTCGATCAGCTCAAGCGCAGCAAGTAATGCTCAACGGGATCCTGAAGAAAGTCCTGTTTGTTCTGGTGGTGGTGGTCATTTTCCAGAACTGGGGCAAGATCGAGCGCGTACTCAACCCCTCAGGGGTTGTGGCCGAGCAAACCCGGGCCAACGCCCGGGTGGTGCTGTATTCCACCGAGTGGTGTGGCTATTGCAAGGCCACGCGACGGTTTCTGGATGAGAAAGGCATTCCGTTCAAGGAATTCGATATCGAGAAAGACCCTGTTGCCCGCAAAGCCTATGAGGCCCTGGGCGGGCGCGGGATTCCGATTTTGGATGTGAACGGTACGTTGCTTCGGGACTTCAAGCCGGAGGCGATACTGGCGGCGTTGAAATAATCGAAGGCTCATGTGGGAGCAGGCTTGCTCGCGATTGGATCACTGCGGTTTTTCTGTGTGACCGCGTTGCCTGAATCGCGGGCAAGCCCACTCCCACAGAAAAATCACTCCAGCTTCTGGCTTTGCACCAAACACTCCTTGGCGCTTTTCCTGAGCTTTTTGATCAGCCGTTCCTGACGCAAGGCTTCGCCCTTGTCCGGCCAGGACTCGACATACACCAGAGCCACTGCCGGGCTTGAAGCAAAAAAACGCGCGCCCTTGCCGGTTTGATGCCTGGCAAAGCGGCGCACCGGGTCATCGCTGATACCGCAATACAAAGAGCCATTGGCGGCCCGCACCAGGTACACAAACCAGGGTTTCTCACTCACTTTCAGTGACTGCCCTGAAAGGCCTTGAGGCCTTTTTTGGCCTGCGCCCGAATGGCGTTTTTCACCAGTGGTGTCCACCCCAGTAACAGCCCCTTGGTGCCTAGCGCCTGACGCGACCAGCGCCACAAGTCGAAGTGATCGTGGTGCTCGCAGATCTTGCCGTCACGAAACACAAACCGCGCCTGTATATCATTGACCACCGTGGCCCCGGTCTGGCTGAACACATAGGTCGCCACCCAGTGCGCACTGCCGCGCTGCCCGTCAGCCTGGACCTGATCGAAAGTCAGCCTGAAGTCCTTGGCCCGCGAGGTCAGCATGCGCCACATATCTGCGGCGTCTTTACCGCGCAATTGGCCAAACACCGGGTCGCTGAACACCACGTCATCAGTGTAGCAGGCGGCCATGCCTGACGCATCCAGCTGCTGGAATGCCTGGTAGAAACGGGTGATCAATGCTTGATGGTCCTGGCTCATGGCAGGCTCCGTGCAGGTCAGTAATGCGAGCACGATAAGCTGCCATGAACAGAAACACTATGGCCCTCAGATTTTCTCGCTCTGCACATTCACATACAGTGAACGGCCCGCACCTAGCCCGGCAACAATGGCGCCCAGACCAATCACCGCGAAAATCCAGCCCAGCGCACTCCAGCCTCCGGTCATTTCATGCACCACACCTACCGCCAGCGGCCCCAACGAGGCCACGGTATAACCGATGCCCTGGGCCATGCCTGAGAGGTTGGCCGCCACATGGGCGTCCCGCGAGCGCAGTACAATCATGGTCAGCGCCAGGCTGAACGTGCCGCCCTGCCCCAGGCCCAGCACAACGGCCCAACCCCACAGCCCCTCGACAGGTGCATACAGGCAGCCAAACAGGCCGGCCAGGGTCATGCTCATGACCACCACAATGGCCAGCCGCTGGTCCTTGCCTCGCGTGGCCAGCCAGGGGGCGCTCAATGCCGTGATCAGTTGCACGATGACCGAACCGGACATCACCAGCCCTGCCTGGGTCGGGGTCAGGCCGCGACCGATGAGGATTGAAGGCAACCAGCCAAAAACGATGTAGGACAACGAAGACTGCAAGCCCATATACAGCGTGACTTGCCAGGCCAGCGGATCACGCAGCAGGCCACGCACGCGGTAAGCAACGTTGTGCGTGCCCTGACGCTTGCCCACTTGCGGCAACCAGAAAATGGCTGCCAGCACCGCCGGCAAGGCCCAGAACCCCAAGCCCATTGCCCAGCTCTGGCCCAGCGACTCGCTAAGCGGCACCGTGGCACCCGCCGCCAGCGCCGCACCCAGGCACAAGGCCATGGTGTAGACCCCGGTCATGGTCCCGGCATGCCCGGCAAAATCACGCTTGATGATTCCCGGCAATAGCACGCCAATCACGCCGATACTGGCGCCCGCCAGAATGCTCCCGGCAAACAGACCGACCTCACCCAGATAACTGCGCAAAACAATGCCACCACCCAGTGTCAGCAGAATCCCCAGGACCACCCGTTCAGTCCCGAAGCGCCGGGCCAGGATCGGCGCCAAAGGCGCAAACAGCCCCAGGCAAAGCACCGGTAATGTGGTCAACAAACCGGCCTGAGCGGCCGACAGCCCCAGGCTGTCCGATACCTCACCCAGCAGCGGCGCCATGCTCGACAACGCCGGACGCAGGTTCAGCGCTACCAGCACCAGACCCAATAGCAGTAACCAGGGGCGCAACACAACGGGTGGCGTGTGCGGCACTTGTTGGTCGTCAATCTCGGCATCGATCAGCAACTCTTCCAGCTCATCCAAATGACGAACTGGCTCGATACTGGCGTTGGCGACTGACGAGGGGTGGCTCATGGCTTGCTCCGGCTCAAGGTTCATTGATCAACGTCCGGCACAGCGCCATGGCCCGTTGCGGGTTTTGTTGTTCTACGGCTTGCAGCAGCTCGACGTGCAGGTCGAACACTCGTTGACGACGCGGATAAACATCCATTGTCTTGCGCAGATGGTTGCTCACAACGCTTGAGGTGTAGCGATACAACTCGCTCAAGGCCGGGTTGTGTGCGGCATCGATCAGCCGCTGGTGAAACACCAGGTCGCAGCAGATATAGGTATCGAGTTCGCCGTGGTAATGCTGGCTGCTTGCATCAAGCGCCTGATGCAACAGTTGCAAGTCTGCATCGGTGCGGCGCAAGGCCGCCAGGCCCACCGCCTCGACCTCGATAATGTGGCGCATCTCCCGGCCCTGCTCCAGGGAGCACGATGACAGGGCTCGCAGCGTTTCCATCGGATCGACACGACCACGCAGGTAACTGCCATCACCCTGACGGATTTCAATCAGCCCGGAAAATGCCAGCACGCGCATGGCTTCACGCACTGTGTTGCGACTTATGTTCAGTTGCATCGCCAACTCAGGCTCGGTGGGCAAACGCTGCCCGACCTCCCAGGTGCCTTTGTTTATGCGCGCTCGCAGTTGCTCAAGGGCCTGATCGACCAGTGAACGTTTTACCAGTGGTGAAGCATCTGTCATTGAAATCACCTTTTCATCCAATCATAGGATGAATTTTCCGACATGTTATCCAGAGCCTTCCAAGCGGGCAATCAACTACAGATTAAAAGCACCAAAAAAAGTCTTCTCAATCATTGAACTTAAAACCCTTTAAGGGTAGTTTTAAACATATCGAGGCAGCCTCTTATGGAAAAGAAAACACCTCACTACAACCTCCAGTGCATTCAGAAAGATGTACACCGGCTTGGCGCTTTAGCTTTTACCAAAAGCTCACTGGATGGTGGACGAACCATGGGCCTGACCCTCGCGCAAATGCAGCGGGTCATTGCTACTTTAGAACGCCGGGCCCTGTACAAGTCGATGTCGACCCACGCCGACCACAAGGTCTGGCAGGACGTCTATCACGCACAGGCCTACGGTTCGGCTATTTACATCAAGGTGACTTATCGCCCCAGCGGAGGGCCGCCGGTCATCGCTTTCAAGGATAAAGACCTATGAGTAAACATGACTGCTACACCTGCGGTGCCGCCAGTGCGATGCAAGCGTTCAAAGGGCGCAGCTTCAATGTGAGTTTCAAGCAAATGAACCGGATGGTGCACAGCCTGGCTGGCCACGAATGTACGGAATGCGCAGAAATCGAATTCGATGCGCCCAGCGCCGAGCGTTACGCGCAGGCCGGTGACGAACTGATCGAAGATGCCAAACGGGTCATGGCAGATGAGATGAAACGCATTCGACGCAAACTGCACTTCACTCAAAAAAGTGCCGTGCAGTTGCTGTCGGGGGGGGGCCACAATGCGTTCAGCCGTTATGAGCGGGCCGAGGTGGAACCACCAAAACCCTTGTTTGTGCTGATGCGCCTGCTGGACCGCCACCCTGAACTGGTTCGGGAACTGCAAGCGATCAACGAATGCTCAGACATCAATACGCTGCTGGTGCAAAAACAGCTGCAGCGCGAGAGCTAGAAATCATGGCGCCCCCACAATTACTTTTAGATCAATGCAAAATCTGATTCAGAAACAATTTGGTCCGGTCATTTTGCGGGTTGTCGAAAAAGTCATTCGGGGCGGCCTCTTCAACGATTTCGCCCTTGTCCATAAAGATCACCCGGTTGGCCACAGTGCGTGCAAAACCCATTTCATGAGTCACACAGAGCATGGTCATGCCGTCTTCAGCCAGGCCGATCATGGTGTCCAGTACCTCCTTGACCATTTCCGGGTCGAGCGCTGAAGTCGGTTCATCGAACAGCATGATCTTTGGCTTCATGCACAGCGCCCGGGCGATCGCCACACGCTGCTGCTGGCCACCCGACAACTGCCCAGGAAACTTGTGCGCCTGCTCCGGAATGCGTACCCGCTCCAGATAATGCATGGCGATTTCTTCAGCCTTGCGCTTGGGCATCTTGCGCACCCACATCGGCGCAAGCGTGCAATTCTGCAGGATGGTCAAATGCGGGAACAGGTTGAAGTGCTGAAACACCATGCCCACTTCGCGGCGTACCGACTCGATCTGCTTGATGTCATTGGTCAGCTCGACACCATCGACCACGATACGTCCCGCCTGGTGCTCTTCGAGGCGATTGAGGCAGCGGATGGTCGTCGATTTACCCGAGCCTGAAGGCCCGCATAGCACAATACGTTCGCCCGGCTGTACGTCAAGGTTGATGTCCTTGAGCACATGAAACTGGCCGTACCACTTGTTGACGCCCTGCATCTGAATAATGCCTTCAGAACTCTCAGGTTTTTTGATTGCTTCACTCATGTCGCACTCCTACCTAACGCTTGTGGCCAGTGTCCAGCTTGTGCTCCAGATGCATGGAGTAGCGGGACATGCCAAAACAGAAAATCCAGAACACCAACGCAGCAAACACATAGCCTTCTGTGGCCATGCCCAACCATTTTGGGTCGGCGGCGGCTTGCTTGACGCTGTTGAGCAGGTCGAACAGACCGATGATGATCACCAGGCTGGTGTCCTTGAACAGGGCAATAAAGGTGTTGACGATGCCGGGGATCACCAGCTTCAGGGCTTGCGGCAAAATCACCAGGCCCATGCTGCGCCAGTAGCCCAGGCCCATGGCCGCAGCCGCTTCGTACTGCCCCTTGGGGATGGCTTGCAGACCGCCACGCACCACCTCGGCCACATAGGCCGACTGGAACAGGATCACCCCGATCAAGGCCCGCAACAGCTTGTCGAAGTTCATGCCCTCAGGCAGGAACAGCGGCAGCATTACCGAGGACATGAACAACACGGTAATCAGCGGCACGCCACGCCAGAACTCGATAAAGGTCACGCACACCACGCGAATGGCAGGCATGTCCGAGCGTCGTCCCAACGCCAGCATGATCCCCAATGGCAAGGCACCGGCAATGCCCACCGTGGCAATGACCAGGGTCAGCATCAGACCGCCCCACTGGCTGGTAGCCACATTGGCCAGGCCCAGATAGCCGCCGTGCAGCAAGGTGAACGCCAGGATCGGGTACACCACCAAAAAGCCCAGACCGTAGATGGCTTTGTGCTTGAAGCGCGAGATAAACAGCGGTGCCGCGCCAATCACGGCCAACCACACGGTCAGGTCGACCCGCCAGCGCAGCCCGGTAGGGTAATAGCCGTACATGAACTGGCCAAAACGCTGCTGTATAAACACCCAGCAGGCGCCCTCCTTGGTGCAATCGGCCTGTGTGGTACCGACCCAGTTGGCATCGAAGATCGTCCAGCTCAGCAGCGGCGGCACGATCAACCAGACCAGGTAAAAGGCAAACAGGGTCAGCAAGGTGTTGAGCCAATTGGAGAACAGATTGGCCCGCGCCCAGGCGACGATACCGATGCGGTTGCCCGGCGGCGGCATGTCGGGTTTGAAAACATGAGTTGTCATAGTCCCGTCCTCATCGCTCGATCAGCGCAATACGCGTGTTGTACCAATTCATCAGCAGCGAAATGCTGATACTGATGGCCAGGTACACGCTCATGGTGATGGCAATGACTTCAATCGCTTGCCCGGTCTGGTTGAGTACCGTACCGGCAAACAGTGAAACCATTTCCGGATAGCCGATACCCGCCGCCAGGGACGAGTTCTTCACCAGGTTCAGGTATTGGCTGGTCAGCGGCGGAATGATCACGCGCAGTGCTTGCGGGATGATCACCTTGCGCAGCGTCGGCCCTGGGCGCATGCCCAGCGAGCGGGCTGCTTCGGTCTGGCCGTGGCTGACCGACTTGATCCCCGATCGCACGATTTCGGCAATAAACGCCGCGGTGTACACCGTCAACGCGATGGTCAGCGCCAACAGTTCAGGGATCAACACCCAGCCACCGACAAAGTTGAAGCCCTTGAGCTGAGGCATTTCCCAGTGCACCGGAGTACCGAACAGCAACACACACAAGCCCGGAATCGCCAGCATCAGAAACAGCCCGACCCAGAACTTGTGAAACGGCTCGCCAGTTTCTTCAAAGCGCTTGTTGGCACGGCGAACCATCAGCACCACGGCCACAATTGCCAGAACCACACTGGCCACAAACGGCCAGAAGGCATCAGTACCCACCGCAGCCGGCATGTTCAGGCCACGGCTGCTCATATAGAACGTATCGGCAAAGTTGTGGCTGTTGCGTGGCCCCGGCATGGTCAGAAAGACCGCGAAATACCAGAACAGGATTTGCAGCAAGGGCGGGATATTGCGAAAGATCTCGACATACACCGTGGCCAGCTTGCTGATCATCCAGTTTGACGACAGACGCGCAACACCGATGATAAAGCCCAGGACCGTGGCCAGGACGATACCGATCACGGACACCAGCAGGGTATTGAGCAAACCGATCAGAAAGACCCGGGCGTAACTGTCGGACTCGGTGTAATCGATCAAATGCTGCGCGATGCCAAACCCGGCACTGCGTTCCAGAAAGTCAAAACCCGAAGTAATGCCGCGATGTTGAAGGTTGGTCTGGGTGTTGTTGAACAGATACCAGCCCATGAACACCACCAGTGCGACGGTGATGATCTGAAATAACCACGCACGCACACGTGGATCGCCGAGGCTGAGCCTGGGCTTGGGTGCGCCGACTTTAGTTTGCATGAAGTGCCCCTAAAAATGGATCAGACAACATCACCCGGCAGTTGGCCTGCCGGGTGAAAAGGGCTATCAGCGCACAGGGGGTGCGTATTGAATGCCGCCGTTATTCCACAGAGCGTTGAGTCCGCGGTCGATGGCCAGAGGAGTGTTTTTGCCCAGGTTCTTCTCGAAGACTTCGCCGTAGTTGCCGACCTGGCTGACAATCTTCACGACCCAGTCTTTGGGCAGTTTCAGGTCTTTGCCGTATTCACCATCAGCCCCCAACAGACGGGCGACATCCGGGTTTTTGGTCGATTTGGCTTCAGCCAGAACGTTTTTTGAGGTGATGCCCGCCTCTTCAGCATTGAGCATGGCAAACAGGGTCCACTTCACGATGCTGAACCAGTCTTCGTCACCCTTGCGCACCACAGGGCCTAGCGGCTCCTTGGAGATGGTTTCAGGCAATACGACGTACTCAGTCGGGTTGGCCAGCTTGCTGCGCTGTGCGTACAGCTGCGATTTGTCGGAGGTCAACACGTCGCAACGGCCACTTTCCAGCGACTTGGCACTTTCATCGGAAGTATCGAAGGTAATCGGGGTGTACTTGAGGTTGTTGCCACGGAAATAATCCGACACGTTCAACTCGGTAGTCGTACCGGCCTGGATACAAATGGTTGCACCATCCAGTTCCTTGGCACTTTTCACGCCCAGCTTGTTGTTGACCAGAAAGCCAATGCCGTCGTAGTAGGTGACGCCCGCAAACACCATGCCCATGCCCGCATCACGGGAGCTGGTCCAGGTAGTGTTGCGCGACAACACATCCACTTCCCCCGATTGCAGCGCGGTGAAACGCTCCTTGGCGTTCAACTGGCTGAACTTGACCTTGGTTGCATCGCCAAATACGGCGGCGGCCACTGCACGGCAAATATCAGCATCGATACCCATGATCTTGCCGTCTTTGTCAGGCACCGAAAAACCCGGCAAACCATCACTGACGCCACACTGCACAAAACCTTTCTTTTTAACGCTGTCCAGGGTGGCGCCTGCATGGGCAAAGCCACTGACACTAAGCACGATGGCTGCGGTGGCCAAGGCCAGGGTGGATTTCAACTGCTTCATTCAAACCTCCAGTGCTGCTTATTGTGTTTGAACAAGACCCGCCGCCCCCTTGTGAGGCGCTGTTGACCCGTGTTGGCTTTTTATTGGGTCAAGCGGCATAAGTCTTGAGCGATGGGTACATCGCACGAACCGTCAAACTGAAGCGCTCACTTGAGCTGTTGAATTCCTTGTCTAACTTCAACCTCGGGATTTTTGCTGCCCCCCCATCGGCAGTAGCCTGTTAGTGTTACCGCCTGAGGTGGACGCATTCACGTCTCTGTCCACATAGCAAAGCGCGTACCACTCCTGTTGCCTAAGTAAGTTCAGTAGGTAATGCAGGAAAAAACGTTCAAGCATGCGACATTTTCTGTAACTTTTTACCGTTCAAGCACATTTGTAGCGCACCCGATTTGCGCACACGCACAACGATGGAGCAGCCATGACCCAACCTCTGATCATCCAACCCCAAAAGACCGCAGACGCCTGTGTTATCTGGCTTCATGGCCTGGGTGCCGACCGTTATGACTTCATGCCGGTGGCCGAGATACTGCAACAGTCACTGCTGACCACACGTTTTGTATTGCCCCAGGCACCGACCCGCGCCGTGACCATCAATGGCGGTTATGCCATGCCCAGCTGGTACGACATCAAAGCCATGAGCCCTGCCCGCTCGATCAGCGAAGAAGAGCTGGAAGAGTCGGCCGATATGGTCGTTCAATTGATCGAAGCCCAGCGCCTGAGCGGTATCGACGCCAACCGGATTTTCCTCGCCGGCTTCTCTCAGGGCGGTGCCGTGGTGTTGCACACCGCCTATCTGAAATGGCAGGGACCATTGGGTGGCGTACTTGCCCTCTCTACTTATGCCCCAACATTCAGCGAAACGCTGCCCTTGTCGGCCAGCCAGCAAAGAATCCCGGCCTTGTGCCTGCACGGGCAGTACGACGATGTAGTCCAAAACGCTATGGGACGTACGGCTTATGAGCGTCTGAAAGCTGCAGGTGTGGCGGTTACATGGCAGGAATACCCAATGAGCCACGAAGTGTTACCTGAAGAGATTCGTGACATCGGCGTCTGGCTGGCCAAACGTCTGACATAAAACCGAAACATCCTGCCGTTCACTACGCCGAGCACCCGACTTGCATTACACTGCCCGGCGTACACTCCTTAACCAACTGATGAGATGACCGTGCTCAAAGCACTCAAAAAAATATTCGGTAAAAGCGAGGCTGAGCCGCTCGCGCCAGCATCCATCTCACCTGCGAGCAGCCCCAGCCCGCGAACCGATGCGCATCAGCCTGGCCGTTCTGCTCCTGCTCCAGCCCCTGCGCCGGTGAGCACTCCTGACGCACAGCCTGCTGCTGAACAACCACGCGTCGAAAAACCAAAAGTTGCCAAACCACGGCGTGAAGTGGCGCCCAAGCCACCGGTCATTCCCTGGAAACTCGAAGACTTTGCCGTTGAGCCACAAGAAGGCAAAGTCCGCTTTCATGACTTCAAGCTCGCCCCTGAGCTGATGCACGCCATTCAAGACCTGGGCTTCCCGTACTGCACGCCGATCCAGGCTGGCGTGCTGGGCTATACCCTGAGCGGTCGCGACGCCATTGGCCGCGCCCAGACCGGTACCGGTAAAACCGCTGCCTTCCTGATTTCTATCATCAGCCAACTGACCCAGACCCCGCCGCCCAAAGAGCGTTACATGGGCGAACCGCGCGCACTGATCATCGCGCCGACCCGCGAACTGGTGGTGCAAATCGCCAAGGATGCGGCCGACCTGACCAAGTACACCGACCTCAACGTCATGACGTTCGTCGGCGGCATGGACTTCGACAAGCAGCTCAAGCAGCTGGAAGCCCGTCATTGCGACATTCTGGTGGCCACACCGGGCCGTCTGCTGGACTTCAACCAGCGCGGCGAAGTGCATCTGGACATGGTCGAAGTGATGGTACTCGACGAAGCCGACCGTATGCTGGACATGGGCTTTATCCCACAAGTACGCCAGATCATTCGCCAGACGCCGCCGAAAGCCGAACGTCAGACCCTGCTGTTCTCTGCGACCTTTACCGAGGACGTGATGAACCTGGCCAAGCAATGGACCACCGACCCTGCCATCGTCGAAATCGAAGCGCTAAACGTCGCCAGCGATATGGTCGAGCAGCATGTGTATGCCGTCGCCGGGGCCGACAAGTACAAGTTGTTGTTCAACCTGGTCAATGACAACGGCTGGGAACGTGTGATCGTGTTCGCCAACCGCAAGGACGAAGTGCGCCGCATCGAAGAACGCCTGGTACGTGACGGCATCAACGCTGCGCAACTGTCGGGTGACGTGCCGCAGCACAAGCGCATCAAGACCCTGGAAGGCTTTCGCGAAGGCAAGATTCGCGTGCTGGTGGCCACTGACGTGGCAGGTCGCGGGATTCACATCGATGGCATCAGCCACGTGATCAACTTCACCCTGCCTGAAGTACCGGATGACTACGTGCACCGTATTGGCCGTACCGGCCGTGCAGGTGCCAGCGGTGTTTCCATCAGCTTTGCCGGTGAAGACGACTCGTATCAGTTACCGTCGATCGAAGCCTTGCTGGGCCGCAAGATCAGCTGCGAAACGCCGCCGACCGAGCTGCTGCGCCCGGTAGTACGGGTGGTGCGCAAGCCACATGACCCGGCAACGATAGCCTGATCTGACACAGATCCTTGTGGGAGCGGGCTTGCTCGCGATGCAAACGGCGCGGTTTATCAGTTAAACCGCGTTGATCCCTTCGCGAGCAAGCCCGCTGCCACAATGGGTCAGCGAACAGCAGATTATTTCCAGCGCTCTGCCGCTGCTTCATCGCTGGCCCGCCCTTCAACCCAACGCGGGCCATCAGCGGTCTGTTCTTTCTTCCAGAACGGGGCGCGGGTTTTCAGGTAGTCCATCACAAACGCACAGGCATCGAATGCCGCCTGACGATGGGCACTGGCCACACCCACAAACACAATCGGCTCACCCGGCTCCAGCGCACCCACACGGTGCAACACTTCAAGCCTGAGCAACGGCCAACGCTGCTGCGCCTCAATCATGATCTTGGCCAAGGCCTTTTCGGTCATGCCTGGGTAGTGTTCCAGAAACATCCCCGCCACATCGCGGCCGTCATTGAAGTCGCGCACATAACCTATAAAGCTCACCACCGCCCCCACGCCCATATTGGCCGCGTGCAGCGCGTTCACTTCAGCGCCCGGGTCAAAGGCCGCCGCTTGCACTCGGATCGCCATACTCAGCCTCCGGTCACAGGGGGAAAGAACGCCACTTCGTCGCCATCCGCCAGTGTTTCATTCAGCTTGCACAGCTCTTCGTTGCGCGCACACATCAGGTTGGACTCAGCCAGCACCTGCCAGGCACCACCGCGTTGCACCAGGTGAGTGCGCAACTGCTCGATGGAGGCAAACTCACCCTCCACTAGCTCGCCATCCAGCCCCAACGCTTCACGATAGCGGGCAAAGAACACCACATTGAGCTTCATGATGCGTCGGCCTGAAAGTGCCCGCTCTTGCCGCCGAGCTTTTCCAATACGCGCACGCTTTCGATGGTCATGCCGCGATCGACTGCCTTGCACATGTCATAAATGGTCAGGGCTGCAACGCTGGCGGCGGTCAGGGCTTCCATCTCGACGCCGGTCTGCCCGGATAGCTTGCAACGGGCCACAACCAGTACCGCATCGCTGCCCTGGGCGCTGAGCTCAACCTTGACGCTGGTGAGCATCAACGGATGGCACAGCGGGATCAGATCCGAGGTTTTCTTCGCCGCCTGAATTCCGGCGATCCGCGCCACGGCGAATACATCGCCCTTGGGATGGCCGCCGCTAACGATCATTTCGAGGGTTTCAGGGCGCATGCGCACCACCGCTTGTGCCACAGCCTCGCGGGAGGTCACCGCTTTGTCGGTGACATCGACCATGTTGGCGCGGCCTTGGGAATCTAAGTGTGTCAGCACAGGGGGTACTCCAGAGAGGAGCATGGATTGTAAACCCGAGGGTCAGTTTAAGGCCATCGACCCCGCGAATACCGCGCATCAGAACTTGGAATTGGCCGTCCGCCGACAATCGCCGTACAAAGGTCGAAACTTTGGAGCCATGCCTATGCCACTTTTTATTGCCCTTGCCTTGAGCCTGCTGGCGGGTGTCGCGGTGCCTCTGCAGGCGGGCAGCAACGCCCGACTGGGCGTGGTACTGGGCCATCCCTTTTGGGCCACCGTGCTCTCATTACTGGTCAGTGGCCTGGCAATTGCGCTGGTGATGCTGATCGTCAAAGTACCCCGGCCCAACCTCGCGGCCCTGGTCTCCGGGCCTTGGTGGATCTGGCTCGGCGGGCTGGCCGGGGTGTTTTACATCACCGTTGCGCTGATCACCGTACCGCGTCTGGGCGCACTGAATTTCATCATGGCGGTGGTGGTGGGCCAGTTGGTTATTTCGCTGCTGATCGATTACTTCGGCTTGCTGGGTTTGCCAAAAAACACCCCCAGCTTGCAGAAACTGCTCGGGGTCAGCGTGGTGCTGGCAGGTTTTGTCATCGCCTCACGGGGCTGAGGGCGCACTCACCTGCCGGACCAGATCACGCAGCCAGCGATGGGCCGGGTCTTCGCTGAAGCGCTGATGCCAGACCTGCACATAGTTGAACGGCGCCACCGTCATCGGCGGGGGCAGTGCCACCAGGCTGTCGCCGAATGACAGAGTGTCCAGAGTACGAGTAGCGACGGTAAGAATCAGGTCAGTGTCGGCAATTATCCCCGGCGCCGTGCCCCAGTGCGGGACATTGACCACGACCCGACGCTGCAACCCCTGGGTACGCAATACATTGTCCACCTCACCCTGGGTATTGCCGTCCATCGACACCAGCAAGTGCGGGCGCGCCAGATAGCTGTCCAGGTCGAGCACGCCATTGTCCGGGAGCGAACGACGATTGAGCAGGCAAGTAAAGGTCTCTTCAAACAACACTTCGCTGCAGATATCTACTGGCATCGTGGGGAAAACCCCAATGGCCAGATCGATCTTGCCCTGTTCGATCTGCTCCAGCATGCCCAGGCGGCTGTCCTGGATCACTACCAGCGAGGTGTCAGGGGCCTGCTCGCGCAGTTGCACCACTAATTTGGGCAACACGATAGCAGCGCCGTAATCGGACATCGCCACGCGGAAGGTGCGCTGTGAGTCAGCCGGGACAAAGTCGATGGACTGGCCAAGCAGCGTTTCGATCTGCCCCAGGAGCGCCTTGAGCGGTGCCTGAAGATTTTGCGCCAGAGCGCTAAGCACCACTTCGTTGCCTTGGCGAATCAGCAGCGGGTCGTCCAGCAGCACCCTGAGTTTGTTCAGTGAGTGGCTGATGGCCGGCTGGCTCAAATGCAAACGCACACCGGTGCGGGTCACGTGTTTTTCCGTGAGCAACGCATCGAGTACCACCAGCAAATTCAAATCGATATTACGCAGTAACACTCCGACTCTCCTGTCATCACTCACTCCAAGGGAGCGCTGCATGCTCGACCCAAAACACCCCACCGACACAGCGCGTAATAGCCGCAAGCTTACCTCACGTCAAATCATTTACACGCTTTCAGGCCTGTTGCTGGTGCTGATCGCCTGGCGCGTATTCGCCTGCGGCCACCACCGCGGCAATGGAGGTTGACCTTGTGCCAGGCAAAAAACGTGTAGCTGGCCAGAAACCCTGTAAACCACTTTGAACAATGACCAGCACTTGCAGGCCATCTACCCGCTATCTATAGGAATCGATATCAAAATTGTACGGCTGACCCACCACATGCCCGCCGATCAGCGCGGCAATGGCCTGATCACCGGGGTCTATTTCAGGGCGACGGCTGAGCGCTCTGTAGGCATCGCTCTGCGGGGACTCCTCTTTAGCCGCGGCGGGCGGCACGGCCGGCTCGCCTTTGAGGATTGCCATCAGCTCTTCGGTGATGGCTGTTTTCTCGTTCAGCGCAGGCGGCAAGGGCAAGGCCTGCGCCGCTTTCACTGCACTACCCGGCTCCTTGGTGAAGTTGCGCAGCGACGCCAGCCCTTCCACCATGGGCAGCGCACAGCCGGTCACGGTGTCGAACGCGCTGATGATCGGCAAACCCACCTTGCCGCGAAACACCGGAGTGCCCAGGGTCGGGATAACCAGCCCCATCAGAAAACGCGGGTCATTGCGCCTGATAGTCAGGCCGACACTGGCTACCGCCAGCGCCACCCCCACTACCCGCTCGGTAGTCACCAGCAGCGACAGTTCGTTGTTGGACTCATTGTCGAAAAAGATGCCGCGATAACGAAAGTAGTCGCTGAATATTTCCCGCTCATTCAAGGCCGCGTTCATAAACCAGGCGCGGGAGTCATGGATATGCTCATCAAACAAACTGACCAGTTCCCACTTCGTGTCGGTGCGCGGCTTGCCGTCATGGCCGAACAGCAAGTCGTAATTCTCTTCTCCGGCCTGGCGCAACTGCGCATAGTGCAGGGCCTCATCCTGCTCATTGGTCATATACACCAGCCCGCCCACCAGGGTATTGGCAAGCGTGCCGAAGCTGAATACCTCGCTTGCGGTCAGGTTCCACTCCGGCACATAGTCACGCCGAAAATCGGCCATGGCGTTCATCAGTTGCCGGTAATCAAGGTTGGGCTCGAACAGCTTGCTGGTATTGAACGTGTCCGGTGCCTTGGCACCCGTGCGACGCTCATACCCGAGCCTGGTGGCTTGATGCCTGTTTTGCGTGGCCAACTGACTTTCAGTCCAGACAGGCGCCGGGGCGCCGGCACGGTTGGCCGCATCTTCCTCAAGCTGCATCTCGTGCAGCGCTTCAAAGGCCTTGATCTCGTCGTTGGTCATATCACCATGGGGACCGTTTTTCGTCACCTTGACATACGCCTGCGTGTGAGCGGCCCGGCCTTTGGCGTAACGGCTGATTCGCCAACCGGTAATCAATCCCGCTTCGCGGGCCATCACCTCCTCCAGCGGGCCGTTATCCATATTGTCGAGCCAGATGTTGAAGCGTTTGATCAGGGTGGGGGATACGTCGTATTCACGAACTGTTGAACCTTCCATAACCAACCAAGGCCACCGTTGCTCCAGTTCACTTCCCATTGCCTGTTGCGGCGCCTGTAAAGGCGCGCCTACCTTGTAGGCTTCGTCATACATATGGTGCAGGGCGATTTGCGACAACACCTCATGACCGCCCCCTGCGGCGCGACCTTGATCGCCAGACGGGTAACCGCCGCCGACATCGGAGTGCATGCCGGGGTACAGGTATTCTGCGGTGCCTTTGCGATAAGTCGAGGGGCAATCCGGATCATCCGGATTGGCCTTGCGCCGGATCGAATCCACCGGGAAGCAACTGCGCTGCTCGTGGGCTGCCACCAGATGCACACAATGCTCAAGGAATGCTTCAGAGTCAGGCAAACGCATGGTGCCGTCGGCCCAGCCCATATGCCCGGCAGCAAAGGGCACCAGATAGGGTATGCCCACCGAAGCCACGGTATCGAACAAGCCCATAAACACGATCTTGATCGGCAATCCGGCAAACAGGTAGCAGGTTTCACCCTGCACTTCGACTTTGGTCAAGGCTTCAAGCCAGCTGGCAAACGCCCGCGCTTCGGCAGCACCTCGTGAGAAGCCATAGACAAACAGGCGCACGGCCATGATTTTGGCGATGGTCTTGGCCTCATGGGCCGCATCGATCTGACTTTTGAGTTCCGCCAGCGGTTGCGCCAGCACTTCCTGACGGCGGGTGTAACTGCTTTTGAACAGTGAAGCCCCAAGAGCATCCTCAGTGAAGCTGGTGCCCATTTTTTGTACAAGGGCGTAACTTTCAGCAACTGTCAGGGGTTTTTCCCTGCATGCCATTTTCAGTGCATCGATCAAACGGGTCAGCCCCCAGTTGATCCGGTTCTCGCCACCTGCCGACATCGTCAACCCCTGGCTATCGGGTTTGAACTCGCCTATCTCCTTGAACTCGGTGCCGACACCCTGCATGTAGTAGGCATAAAAGCCCTCTCGTTTCGCCGCCTCGTCGTCAGTTCTACCCACACTCGCGTGGTAAAGGCGAGCCACATTGGTAGTGGTCGAAGGCAAAGCAAGGCTGTCCGTGGGTTCATGATTGTTAGTGCCGTCAAAGCACAGTGTGACAGTCACAATCTTCATGCAGGGCCGCCCCACGTAAACCCTTCCAGCAGCGTGGGCAGCATCCATCGCCTGCTGTTCAAACGGATGGAAGGCTTTCTGTTGTTCCCGATAATTGCGCAGCACATCATCAGGCGTTTTCGGCAAGAGCCCGTCCATATTGAAGTAGGGCATCGCGCAAAGACACTCCGCTTCAGGCTTGTTGTTTTTTGGAATCATGGCTTCGGACATGTGGCTGGCTCCTGCATTTTTTGAGGGAAGCGATAGGGATACCTGGGGTTGCGAGGCAACATATTGCCCGCCGTAACTGCGACCTGATTACAAGGTAGAAAATGCACATTGACGACACCCAGCCGCTCATACGGCGCAACAGCCACCACGGCTCGATGGCGGGTGTAGCGCGTTTCGTGCTCATCCATACGTTTGCGCCAACCATCAGAAAACATCGGTTCCGGCCAACGCCCATAAGCATGTGGATCAGGATCTTTTTCCCACTCAACCACCACGGTCAAACCGGGGTGCCACTTCACAGGCAGCGGTGCGCAGCAGTTCTGCTTACCCCCTCCCCCATAAGGGCTGATATTCGGCCCGCCATTGCCATTGACCGAAAACCGGTTGATCGCCGCCGAGGTATGGCTATAACCCTCGATCGGCGCACCCAGTCTTTCCGGTTTGGACTCGGCGCAGCCTTGCAACGTGATACCGCTAAAAACCATCACCAGCAGTAAACGAATCATGGCTTCGGACATGTGGCTGGCTCCTGCATTTTTTGAGGGAAGCGATAGGGATACCTGGGGTTGCGAGGCAACATATTGCCCGCCGTAACTGCGACCTGATTACAAGGTAGAAAATGCAC
>Ga0302347_1002467_pt1 | contig 18617 bp, 10 predicted proteins | sample PhyWR1_FD_202178 | JGI IMG/M metagenome (GOLD analysis project Ga0302347, IMG submission 202178) | Leaf surface microbial communities from wheat plants in UC Gill Tract Community Farm, Albany, California, United States - DLSL W.R1 (v2)... | ecosystem: Host-associated > Plants > Phyllosphere >...
CCCGCGGTCTTGAGATAGACCAGCTGGTCCATCAGCTCCACGCCTTCGGCGACCACGCGCATCTTGAGGTTGTGCGCCAGCGTGATCACCGAGGTCACGATCACGCCGGCCTCGCTGCTGCTGCGGATGTCGTTGACGAATGAGCGGTCGAGCTTGAGCGTGTCTATGGGCAGGTCCTTGATCTGGCTGAGGCTGGAAAAACCCGTGCCGAAGTCGTCGAGCCCGATGGACACCCCCATGGCGCGCACCTGCTCGAGCACGCTCAGGGCGAGCTCGCGCGGCTCGAGCAGGCAGCTTTCGGTGATCTCCATGCTCAGGTCCGCGGCTTCTATGCCGTAATGCGCGATATGCGCGGCCAGGCGCGCGGCAAACGCGCCGTCGCGCAGCTGCACGGGCGAGACATTGAAAGCGATGGGCACGGGCTCCAGCCCCAGCGCGCGCCAGTCGGCCGCCTGCCTGCAGCAGGCCTGCAGCACCCAGTCGCCGAGCGCGCGTATCGCGCCTGTGGCTTCGGCCGAGGCAATGAATTCGCCGGGATAGATCAGGCCGTATTCGGGGTGCTGCCAGCGCACCAGCGCCTCGAATCCCATGATGCGGCAGTCATGCAGCCGCACCTTGGGCTGGAAATGCAGCACCAGCTGCTGGTCGGTCACGGCCTTGGGCAGCTGGCGCTCGAGCGCGTAGCTGCGCGCGCTGTCGGCGCTGGCCGTGGCGTCGTAGTAGGTGAATCGGCCGCGGCCCGCGCGCTTGCTCGCATACATGGCCGCGTCGGCATTGCGGCACAGCAGCGTCACGTCGTGGCCGTCGCGCGGAAAGAACGCCACGCCTATGCTGGGCGTGACCTGCAGGCTGTTGCCCTCTACGCCTTCATAGGGCTGGCTCAGGCAGTCGACGAGCTTGGCCGCAAGCACGTCCATGTCGCTCATCGCGTCCATGCCCGTGACCAGCACCGCGAACTCGTCGCCGCCCATGCGCGCAATGATGTCCGAGCTGCGCAGCAGCTGGCGCAGGCGCTGGGCAACCGCCTGCAGCAGCAGGTCGCCCACATGGTGGCCCAGCGTGTCGTTGATCGCCTTGAAGCGGTCCAGGTCCAGGTACATCAGCGCATAGAACTTGCGGCTGCGCCGCGCCAGCGCGAGGTGGCTGGCGACCAGCTCGTTGAACATGCGGCGGTTGTGCAGTCCCGTGAGGTGGTCGTTGGCGGCCAGCTCCAGCGCCTTGGCCTTTTCCTGTTCGAGCTGATCTATCAGCATATGCTTGTCGCGGTTGGCAAAGCTCAGCGCGGTGAACAGCCCTTCCTGGTGGCGCAGCACGCGCAGCATGCCGCCCACGGCCAGCAGCATGCAAAGGCTCAGCACGCCCAGCAGCGTCCAGAGCTTGCGGCTGTCTTCGCGCGGCGAGCCGTGCACCCATTCCAGGCCGCGGCTTGCAACCACCAGAAACGGCGAGTTGGCGTTGCGCCGCCAGCTGAAATGGCTTTTGGCGCCGCCGGGCTGCAGTGCGGCCACCATCGCGCCGCGGTTGCCGGCCATCTGCGCCGCTGCCGCCACGGGCGCGCGCGAAAACGGCATGGTCAGCCCCTGGGGACCGAGCTCGGCCAGCGCCACGCCCTGGGCGTCGAGCAGATGGATGGCGCTGCCTGCCCCCATTTCCACATCGCGGTAGAGATTGAGGAAATAGCCCAGGTCCAGCATCAGCAGCAGATAGCCACCCGGCGCGCGCGCTGCCTCGGACTCGTGCGGGCGCAACACATAGACCAACGGAATCTGCCAGAGGTCGGGATGGCCAGACAGCGCCGACTGGGCCGCAGGCAGCAGGCGTGCATGGCCCGCTTCGGTTTTTTGCAGCGCCTCGCGCAGCGCCGCCGCCAGCGGTGCGAGCTCGACGGCGGACAGCGGGGAAGATGCATCGACCGGCTGCAGCGCCGCATCGAACAGCACATAGCGCGCGAAGCAGTGCTCGGCGACCAGCATGGTCGAGAGCCGCCGGTGCACTTCGGCCGCGGACTGCTGGCCGCGCATATGGCCTGCGAGTGCGTCGCCCGCGGCCAAGCCCATCAGTTGCCCCTTGTTGACGACCTGCACCAGGTTCTCGGCGACCACGGCCGCGAGGCTGGCCTGCTGCTGCGCGGTGCTGATCTGCTGCTGCACGCGCTCGGCTTGCACGCTTTGCCAGGCCAGCCACCAGACCAGACCCAGCACCAGCAAGGCGGCCCCTATGCACGCCAGCCGTATTCCACGCCATCCCATGCGCCACGGCATCGCGGATACCGGCCGGCGAAAGCGCAGCAGCAAGGACAAACAGCGGGCATAAAGAGCAGTCACGGAGCGGGCGCATGCGGGCAAGATGCGTGGATGATGCAAAGCCCGCAAGTCAATGGCGTGACAGTTTGAAATATTTCTCGCCCCGCGCCCTTTGTGACAGATCACAAACCCCGTGACGGTCTGCTAGCCGCGACAATCGCGCCAGCGCGCGCTGGCGCGCCATTCCCACCAGGAGACCTCCGATGCTCAATGCCTTGTGGCTGGGCTTTTTTCTCATCGCCGCGATCGCAGCGCTGGCCCAATGGCTGATCGGCGGCCAGGCCCAGGTGTTTGCCGGCATGGTCCAGGCCTTGTTCGCGATGGCCAAGCTGTCGGTCGAAGTGATGGTGCTGCTGTTCGGCACGCTGACGCTGTGGCTGGGCTTTCTGCGCATCGCCGAGAAAGCCGGCGTGGTGCAATGGCTGGCCTGGGCGCTGGGCCCGCTGTTTGCCAAGCTGATGCCCGAAGTGCCGCGCGGTCACCCCGCGCTGGGCCTGATCACGCTGAACTTCGCGGCCAATGCGCTGGGCCTGGACAACGCGGCCACGCCCATGGGCCTCAAGGCCATGCGCGAACTGCAGACGCTCAATCCGCGACCCGACACCGCGACCAATGCGCAAATCCTGTTTCTGGTGCTCAACGCCTCGTCGCTGACGCTGCTGCCGGTCACGGTCTTCATGTACCGCATGCAGCAGGGCGCGCCCGATCCCACGCTGGTGTTCCTGCCCATCCTGCTCGCAACGTCGGCGTCGACGCTGGTCGCGCTGCTGGCCGTGGGCCTGGTGCAGCGCCTCAAACTGTGGCATCCCGTCGTGCTGGCCTATCTTCTGCCGGTCGCGCTGCTGCTGGGCGGCTTCATGGCGCTGCTGGCCACGCTCAGCGGCGCGGCCCTGGCCTCGCTGTCGTCGCTGCTGGGCAATCTGACGCTGTTCGGCCTGATCATGCTGTTTGTCTGTCTGGGCGCCTGGCGCAAGGTCGCGGTCTATGACAGTTTCATCGACGGCGCCAAGGAAGGCTTCGACGTCGCCAAGGGCCTGCTGCCCTACCTGGTTGCCATGCTGTGCGCGGTGGGCGTGTTCCGCGCTTCCGGCGCGCTCGACTATGCGCTGTCAGGCATTCGCTGGCTGGTGGATCTGGGCGGCTGGGATGCGCGCTTTGTCGATGCCTTGCCCACGGCGCTGGTCAAGCCGTTTTCGGGCAGCGCGGCGCGCGCGATGCTGATAGAGACCATGCAAAGCCAGGGCGTGGACAGTTTTGCCGCGCTGGCGGCGGCCACCATCCAGGGCAGCACCGAGACCACGTTCTATGTGCTGGCCGTGTACTTCGGCGCCGTGGGCATACAGCGCGCGCGCCATGCGGTGGGCTGCGCGCTGATCGCCGAGTTCGCGGGCGTGGTGGCGGCCATCGCGGTGTGCTATCAGTTCTTCGGCGGAATGTGAGCTGGCTGGGAATGCTGCGCTTGCAGCCCGGCCTTGAAATGCTGTTGCGGTTTGGCCGGGGTTCTGCGTTCACCCTTAGACGCGGCCGGCGCGGCAGGCTCAGGGCAAACGGAATTACTGTGGGCGGTCCGCTCGGGGCGAACGGCAACGCCCTTGGTGGCCCGCTTGCCGCCGCCGGCAAGACAATGACTCACGCCTCGGGCACTATGGCTTCCGCGTACTCATAAAGTGCTTCGAGGATTTCCGTGCCGCGCTCGTCGGCGGTTTCAAACAGCGCGTCGATCGCTGCCGACATCTGGTCAAACGAGCGCGCCCCGCCCTTGCCGTCGAGCAGGCAGGCAGCGCAGTGTTCCATCCAGCGCTGCTGCTCCTCGGGCGACAGCGTGTCGGCGAAATTGCGCGCGCGGTAGCGGAACACCAGCTCGCCCAGGCGCGCATCGTCAAAGCCCGTGCGGTCCATCGCCAGCTCCAGCGGCGTGAGCGCGCGCAGATGGTTGAGCCGGCGCCGGTCTTCATTGCCGACAAAGCCGCCATAGAGATCCTGGTCGGCATCGACGGCCGTGCCGGTCGCCGGCCGCTGGAACACCTGCTTCCACAGCGCGCTCATGTCGGGCAGGTCGCGCGCCACGGCCGCGTACTGCAGCGACTGCTCCATGTCTATGCCCCATTGCTGGGCCATGGCCGGGCTCAGCGTCTTGAGGCTGCCGACGACCATGGGCGACTTGTTGATGTGGATGCTCTTGATCGGCAGCCGCGCCACGCCTTCGGGCAGATCGGCGGCGCGTGTGAACATGCGCAGGCGCAAGGTTTCTACATCAAGCGTCGCGAGTTCGGATGGGTCCTGGGACAGATCCCAGGCGAGGATCTCGTTCTTGTTCGCGGGGTGCGTGGCCAGCGGCCACATCACGGCCAGGCAGCCGCGCGCCGCGCCAAACATGCCCGAGACATGCAGGAACGGCTTGGCATGCGCGGCCACGGCCGGCAGGCCCAGCTCCTGCAGCACGCGGTCCTTCTTGTGCAGGCTGAACGCATAGTCAAACAGCCGCGGCTGGTGCTTGCGTATCAGCCGCGCCAGCGCGATCGTGGCGCGCACGTCGCTGACCGCGTCATGCGCCTGCTCGTGCACCAGGCCGTTGGCGCGCGCCAGGTCTTCAAGCTTGAAGCTCACCGTGCCGTCTTCCTTGCGCGGCCAGATGATGCCTTCGGGGCGCAGCGCATAGACCATGCGCACCACGTCGAGCAGGTCCCAGCGGCCGCAGCCGTTTTGCCATTCGCGCGCATAGGGGTCGATGAGGTTGCGCCAGAACATGAAACGCGTGATCTCGTCGTCGAAACGGATCGAGTTGTAGCCTACGCCCACCGTGCCGGGAGCGGCGAACTCCTCCTCGATACGCGCCGCGAACGTGTGCTCGGCCACGCCCTGGGCCACGCATTGCTGGGGCGTGATGCCGGTGATCAGGCAGGACTGCGGGTCGGGCAGGTAATCGTTGGCCGGCTGGCAGTACAGCGCCAGCGGCTCGCCGATCTCGTTGAGCTCCATGTCCGTGCGTATGCCGGCAAACTGGGCCGGGCGGTCATAGCGGGGTTGGGCACCGAAGGTTTCGTAGTCGTGCCAGAAGAAAGTGGTATCAGCCATGCCCGGAGTATGCCCGGGAATGGCTGCCTCTTGCATATCAAAGAAGGGGCGAACAAAGCCTGGCGACAGAATCGCCCAGCCGCGGGAAGAAGCGCTGCTTGCGTTCGTAGTGCACCAGGCGCGCGTTCTCCAGATCGAGCACGAACTGCGTGGCCAGGTCGCCGTTGAGCTTGGCGCCGTAGCCGATCGCGCAGACTTCGTAGTTGAGAAAGAAGCTGCGGTGGTCGAAATTCGCCGTGCCTATGATCGCCAGACAATCGTCGACCACCAAGGTCTTGGAATGCAGCATGCGTGCGCGGTATTCGTAGACCTTGGCACCGCAGGCGATCAGCTCGTCGAAGTAGGAGCGCGCGGCCATGGTGACGATGAACGAATCGGACTTCTCGGGCACCAGCAGCTGCACGTCGACGCCGCGCAGCGCGGCGTTGGTCAGTGCCGTCATCGCGGCTTCGGTGGGAACGAAATACGGCGTCGTGAGCCACACGCGCGCATCGGCGGCGTTGATCGCCGCGACATAGGCGCGGTGGATGGCTTCGAGCCGGTTGTCGGGGCCCGAGCTCACGATCTGCACCGCATGCTGGCCTTCGGCGAGGTCGGGCAACAGCTCATCGAGGTCCGGCGGCTCGACCGGGTGGCTGCGCTCCAGCGCATACGACCAGTCTTCGAGAAACACGGTTTGCAGCCAGTTGACCACCGGGCCTTCGAGCCGCAGATGCACGTCATGGTAGGCGCAGTCCATCACGCGCTTGTCTTCCTCATCGGTGATGTTGACCCCGCCCGTGAAGCCCACCTTGCCGTCGCAGACCAGGATCTTGCGGTGGGTGCGGAAATTGATCACCGGGCGCAGGCGCCGGCCTATCTTGGAGGGATGGAAGAACGCGAACTCGCCGCCGGCCTCGACCAGCGGCGCGTAGAACTTGCGGCGTATCTTCTTGGAGCCCATGGAGTCGACCAGCATGCGCACCTTGACGCCGGCGCGCGCGCGCTCGACCAGCGCATCCATCAGCGCTGTGCCGGTCTGGTCGGGCTCGAACACGTAGTACTCGAGGTGCACATGGTGGCGCGCGGCGCGCACGGCTTCGAGGATGGCGTCATAGGTCCGGTCGCCGCCGACCAGCAGATCCATGCGCTCGGCGCTGCTGACCGGAAAATCGGCCGTGCGGCTCACCAGCCGCGCCACCTGCTGCAGGCGCACGGTAGCGGCCGGCACATGCTCGCGCAGCCGCGCCGCGCTCATGCGCAGGCGCGAGGACTTGCGGCTGCGCAGCCGCTTGTTGCGCAGCCGCTTGAGCCGCTGCGGTCCGAAGAAGTAGTAGACGCCCAGCCCGCCCACGGGCAGCGCCGCCAGTGCCAGCAGCCAGCCCAGCGTGGCCACGGGCGCGCTGCGCTGCAACAGCACCCAGACGCCTATCACCAGTGCATACACCGACCAAATCAGCCAGAACATCGAGTGGGTGTTCTCGGCGTTCCAGAAATCGCTGAACCATTGCACTTGAAGGCCTTTGAAAAAAATAAAAAGCCGACAGCACAAGGCTGTCGGCTTGGGAGGATCAAAGCGTCACACGCTCAATCGGTCGTGGCTTCTTCGGGCTCGGCCGGTTCCGACCGGCCGCGCTCCTTGCGCGGCAGGGGCTGGATGTCGAGCTGCACTTCGCCCGCAGCGCCGCCTTCGCCTTCGACCCAGTCGACGCCCAGGCGACCGCCGTCCACCAGTCGGCCGAACAGCAGTTCGTCGGCCAGCGAGCGCCGGATGGTGTCCTGGATCAGGCGCTGCATGGGACGCGCGCCCATCAGCGGATCGAAGCCGGCCTTGGCCAGGTGCTTGCGCAGGCTGTCGGTGAACGTGACTTCGACACGCTTTTCCGCGAGCTGGGTTTCGAGCTGCAGCAGGAACTTGTCGACCACGCGCATGATGACCTGCTCGTCAAGCGACTTGAAGCCCACGATCGCGTCCAGACGGTTGCGGAACTCGGGCGTGAACAGGCGCTTGATGTCGCCCATTTCGTCCCCGGCAGCGCGCGGGTTGGTGAACCCTATGCTGGCCTTGTTCATGGTCTCGGCACCCGCATTCGTCGTCATGATGATGATGATGTTGCGGAAGTCGGCCTTGCGTCCGTTGTTGTCCGTGAGCGTGCCATGGTCCATGACCTGCAGCAGCACGTTGAAGATGTCGGGATGCGCCTTCTCGATTTCATCGAGCAGCAGCACCGCGTGCGGCTTCTTCGTGATGGCTTCGGTCAGCAGGCCACCCTGGTCGAAACCAACATAGCCCGGAGGCGCGCCGATCAGGCGGCTCACCGCATGGCGCTCCATGTACTCCGACATGTCGAAGCGGATCAGGTCCACGCCCATGATGAACGCGAGCTGCTTGGCGGCCTCGGTCTTGCCCACGCCCGTGGGGCCGCTGAACAGGAACGAACCGATGGGCTTGTCGCCCTTGCCCAGACCCGAGCGCGCCATCTTGACGGCCGAGGCCAGCACTTCGAGCGCCTTGTCCTGGCCGAACACCACGCTCTTGAGGTCGCGTTCGAGCGTCTGCAGCTTGCTGCGGTCGTCGTTCGAGACGTTCGCGGGCGGAATGCGCGCGATCTTGGCGACGATTTCCTCGATCTCGGCCTTGCCTATGGTCTTCTTGCGCTTGGACGCGACCAGGATGCGCTGGGCAGCACCGGCTTCGTCGATCACGTCAATCGCCTTGTCGGGCAGGTGACGGTCATTGATGTACTTGGCCGACAGCTCGGCTGCCGCCTGCAGCGCCGCCGCAGCGTACTTCACGTTGTGGTGCTCTTCGAAGCGCGACTTCAGACCCTTGAGGATCTCAATCGTTTCGGACACCGTGGGCTCGACCACGTCGACCTTCTGGAAACGCCGCGACAGGGCTGCGTCCTTTTCGAAGATGCCGCGGTACTCGGTGAAGGTCGTTGCACCGATGCACTTGAGCTGGCCGCTCGACAGCGCGGGCTTGAGCAGGTTGGACGCGTCCAGCGTTCCGCCCGAGGCCGCACCCGCACCGATCAGGGTGTGGATTTCATCGATGAACAGCACCGCATTGGGCTTGTCCTTGAGCGACTTGAGCACGCCCTTGAGGCGCTGCTCGAAATCGCCGCGGTACTTGGTGCCCGCGAGCAGCGAACCCATGTCGAGCGAATAGACCACGGCCTCGGCCAGGATCTCGGGCACATCACCCTGGGTGATGCGCCATGCCAGGCCTTCGGCAATGGCCGTCTTGCCCACACCGGCCTCGCCCACCAGCAGCGGGTTGTTCTTGCGCCGGCGGCACAGGATCTGTATCGTGCGCTCGACTTCGTAGTTGCGCCCGATCAGCGGATCGATCTTGCCTTCCTTGGCGGCCTGGTTCAGGTTGAGCGTGAACTGCTCGAGCGGCGAAGCCTTTTCCTGGCGCTCGCTGTTGCCGCCCTCTTCGCCTTCGGCCTGGCCTTCGGACTTCGCGGCTTCGGGCGGTTCGCTCTTCTTGATGCCGTGGGCAATGAAATTGACCACGTCCAGGCGCGTCACGCCCTGCTGGTGCAGGTAGTAGACCGCATGCGAATCCTTTTCGCCGAAGATCGCCACCAGCACGTTAGCGCCGTTGACTTCCTTCTTGCCATTGCCCGTGGACTGCACGTGCATGATGGCGCGCTGGATCACACGCTGGAAGCCCAGCGTGGGTTGGGTATCGACTTCGTCGCTACCGGCGACCTGCGGCGTATTGTCCTTGATGAAGTTGGACAGGGAGGCGCGCAGATCATCAATGCTCGCCGAGCAGGCGCGCAATACTTCGGCAGCACTGGGGTTGTCGAGCAGCGCGAGCAGAAGGTGTTCCACGGTGATGAATTCGTGGCGCTGCTGACGGGCCTCGACAAAGGCCATGTGCAAGCTGACTTCCAGTTCCTGGGCAATCATGAGAGGACTCCTTTTGGCTTGCGTGATTTCATTATGGAGATAAATCGGGGCGGTTGCAGCTTATTCAACAGGCTCCAACGTTGCCTGTAGTGGATGACCCGCTTTCAGCGCGGCCTGGTGCACCTGATCGACCTTGGTCGCCGCGATATCGCGCGGAAAGACTCCGCAGATGCCGCGGCCGTCGAGGTGGATCTTGAGCATGATCTGGGTCGCGGTTTCCCGGTCCTTGCTGAACAGTTCCTGGAGCACGGCAATGACGAACTCCATCGGTGTGTAGTCATCGTTGAGCATGACCACCTGGTACATCTTGGGGGGCTGCACACGCTGCGCGCGCCGCTCCATTACGACCGAACCAGCGTCGTCTGCGCCTGGCCCCTCGGGGGGCTTTGGTGGAATGGAAGGGGGTTGTGTTGCCATGAATTCATTCTAGCGAGCCATACCGGCTCTTTTGTCTTCCCAGATGGGAAGGGAAACACCAATTTCAAGCCTGCGCCCGCGGCATTTTCCGCCAGTGTCGCGCAAACCGGCGGTTTTCATTCGTAGATCACCGTCGCGTGGCCGCTGCCGGCCTGCGCCGTCCAGGCCGCGAGCGCGGCGTCGCTGGGATAGAAACGGCTGCTGTCGCCGAGTTGCAATTCAGCCACGGCCGCACCCTGCGGCGACTCGCAGCGCAGGCCCAGGCGCACGCGCAGGCCGTGCACCACAGGCTCGGCCTGCTCGTGCTCGACGCGGCGCGCAGGGAAATCGCCCAGCACGCGCAGCACGTCGGGCATGGCGTCGCCCACGCTGACCTGCAGATAGCGGCCGAACTTGCAGCGCGCGTCGGCCAGGCTCCACAGCTGCTGGACCTTCATGCGCAGCCCGCCGCTGAAATGGTCCAGCTGCAGCCGGCCGCTGACGACGACGAACTCGTCCTCCTTGAGCAACTCCTTGTGCGCGTTGAGCACGGCTTCGTCGGCCGAAGCTTCGATCACGCCCGACTTGTCGTCGATCTTGAACAGTCCCAGGCGGCCGCGCTGGCCGGTGATCGCGCGGAAATCGCTGATGATGCCGGCCATGACCTGGGGCTCGCGGCTGTCGCGCATCTCCTCGATGCGCGTGCGCACGAAGCGCCGCACCTCGGTCTCGACCTCATCGAACAGATGGCCCGAAAGGTAGTAGCCGACTGCGGTCTTCTCCAGCGTGAGCCGCTCCTTGATGCCCCAGGGCAGGCGCTCGGCGAGCTCGGGCTCCTGCGTGCTCGAGCCCACGGCGTCGTCGCCCATCATGTCGAACAGCCCGCCCTGGTTGGCGTTGGCATGGGTCGCATTCGCGAACTCGAACGCGGTGTCTATCGATGCCACGAGCGAGGCGCGGTTCTGGTGGATGGCGTCGAACGCGCCGGCCTTGATCAGGGCCTCGAGCGTGCGCTTGTTCAGCCGCGTTCGATCGACGCGCAGGCAGAAGTCGAACAGGCTCTTGAACGGGCCTTTCTCCGTCCCCCGGGGCCCCGTGCCCGTGCCTTCGCGCGCGGCGACGATGGCTTCGATCGCGGCCTGGCCGCCACCCTTGACGGCACCCAGGCCGTAGCGGATGACCTTGTCGGTCACGGGCTCGAAGCGGTAGCGGCCGCGGTTGACGTCCGGCGGCTCGAAGGTCAGGCCCATCTTCAGCGCGTCTTCGTAGAGCACCTTGAGCTTGTCGGTGTCATCCATTTCCACGGTCATATTCGCGCAGAAGAACTCGGCCGTGTAGTGGACCTTGAGCCAGCCCGTGTGGTATGCCAGCAACGAGTACGCGGCCGCGTGCGACTTGTTGAAGCCGTAGCCCGCGAACTTCTCCATCAAGTCGAAGACTTCGTCGGCCTTTTCCTGGTTCAGCCCGTTCTTCGCCGCGCCTTCGCGGAACAGCTCGCGGTGCTTGGCCATCTCCTCGGCCTTCTTCTTGCCCATCGCGCGGCGCAAGAGATCGGCGCCGCCCAGCGAGTAGCCGCCCAGCACCTGGGCGGTCTGCATCACCTGCTCCTGGTAGACCATGATGCCGTAGGTCTCGGCCAGCACCTTCTCGACCATGGGGTGCGGGTACTCGACGACTTCGCGCCCGTGCTTGCGCGCCACGAAACTGGGAATCAGGTCCATGGGACCGGGACGGTACAGCGCGTTGAGCGCGATCAGGTCTTCGAGGCGGCTGGGCTTGGCGTCGCGCAGCATGCCCTGCATGCCGCGGCTTTCAAACTGGAACACCGCTTCCGTCTTGCCTTCGGAAAACAGCCGGTAGGTCGGATGGTCGTCGAGCGGAATGCGCTCGTAGGCAAAGTTTTCCTGACCCTTGTGGCGCGCCATGATGAATTCGCGCGCAATCTCGAGAATCGTCAGCGTGGCCAGGCCCAAAAAGTCGAACTTCACCAGACCGATGTCCTCGACGTCGTCCTTGTCGAACTGGCTCACCGCCGAGTCGCTGCCCGGTTGCTGGTAGAGCGGGCAGAAGTCGGCCAGCCGGCCCGGAGCTATCACCACACCGCCGGCGTGCATGCCGATATTGCGCGTCATGCCTTCGAGGCGCTGGGCCATCTCGATCAGCGTCTTGACGTCCTCTTCCTTCTCGATGCGCTCGGCGAGCATGGGCTCGGCCTCGATCGCATAGGTGTACTTGTCGCCCTCCTTCTTCGGGTTGGGCGGGTACTTGAGCGTGACATGCAGTCCGGGCTTGTTCGGGATCAGCTTGGAGATGCCGTCGCAGAACGTGTAGCTCATGTCGAGCGCGCGGCCCACGTCGCGGATGGCAGCGCGCGCAGCCATGGTGCCGAAGGTCGCGATCTGGCTGACGGCGTCGCGGCCGTAGCGCTGCTTGACGTAGTCGATCACGCGGTCGCGGTTGGACTGGCAGAAGTCGATGTCGAAGTCGGGCATCGACACGCGCTCCGGGTTCAGGAAGCGCTCGAACAGCAGGTTGTACTCGAGCGGGTCCAGATCGGTGATGTTGAGCACATAGGCCACCAGCGAGCCCGCGCCCGAACCCCGGCCCGGCCCCACGGGGCAGCCGTTGTTCTTGGCCCACTTGATGAAGTCGCCCACGATCAGGAAGTAGCCCGGAAACCCCATCTTCAAAATGGTGTTGAGCTCGAACTCGAGCCGCTCGACATAGCGCGGGCGTTCCTGGTCGCGCTTGGCGACATCGGGATAAAGCAGCGCCAGCCGCACTTCGAGGCCATCGAACGATTCCTGGCGGAAGAACGACTCCATCGTCATGCCCTCGGGCACCGGGAAGTTGGGCAGCTGCGGCGAGCCCAGCACCAGCGTCAGGCTGCAGCGGCGCGCGATCTCCACGCTGTTGGCGATGGCCGAAGGCAGGTCGGCGAACAGCGCCTGCATTTCGGCCTGGGTCTTGAAGTATTGCTCGCGCGTGAAGCGGCGCACGCGCTTGGGGTTGCCGAGAATTTCGCCTTCGGCGATGCACACGCGCGCTTCGTGTGCTTCGTAGTCGTCGGCCGTGGAGAACTGGATGGGGTGGGTCGCGACCACCGGCAGGTTCAGACGCGCGGCCAGCTGCGCGGCCGCGAGCACATGGGCTTCGTCGTCGACACGGCCCGCGCGTTGCAACTCGATGTAAAAGCGATGGGGAAACATTGCTGCAAGCCGCAGCGCCAGATTGGCGGCTCCGGCCATGTCGCCACGCATAAGCGCCTGGCCCACGGGACCGGCCTGGGCGCCCGCCAGCACGATCAGGCCTTCGCCCAATTCCTGCAGCCATTCCCAGGTGTAGACCGCCTGGGATTTGACGACGTTGCGCGTCCAGCCGCGCGCCAGCAGCTCGCAGAGGTTGTGGTAGCCGGCCTTGTTCTGTACCAGCAGAATCACGCGCGACGGCGCGCCGCCGTCCTCGCCCTCGAGCTGGATTTCGGTGCCGAGCAAGGGCTTGACGCCCTTGCCCCGGCCTTCCTTGTAGAACTTGATGGCGCCGAACATGTTGTTGTAGTCGGTGATCGCCATCGCAGCTTGCCCGTCTGCCGCGGCTGCCTTGATGATGGAATTGATACGGGTGGTTCCGTCGATGACGGAAAACTCGGAGTGCAGGCGCAAATGAACAAACATGGGCAGCATTGTAGAAAGGCCTGGGGACCGCGGGACAAAGCGGCCCCCCGCAGGCCCCGCGCGGCACGGGCCTTTGCGGACATTACAATGCCGTATCCTGCGCCTTTATCGGCCTTGGCACTCCCGTGGGAGCGCCCACCACCAGATGCCCCTTATTGCCAGAAAGCTTCCTGCCATGCTGCGTTTGTCCTCGCCTCTTCTTCCTGCCGTGCTCGCTGCGGGCTTGCTGGCGGCTTGTTCCAGCACCCAGGAAGATCCAACGGCCAAGTGGACTCCCGACCGGATCTACACCGAAGCGCGCGACGAAGTCTCGGCCGGCGCGTTCGACAAGGCCGTGCCGCTGTTCGAAAAACTCGAAGGCCGCGCTGCGGGCACGCCGCTGGCCCAGCAGGCCCAGCTCGAAAAGGCCTATGCCCAGTACAAGGCCGGCGAAAAAGCCCAGGCCCAGGCCACGCTGGACCGCTTTCTCAAGCTGCACCCGGCCAGCCCGGCCACCGATTACGCGCTCTACCTCAAGGGCCTGGTCAACTTCAACGACAACCTCGGAATGTTTTCCTGGATCTCGCGCCAGGACCTGTCCGAGCGCGACCAGCAGGCGGCCAAGGATTCGTACGAGTCCTTCCGCGCGGTCGTGACGCGTTTCCCCGAATCCAAGTACGCCAACGATTCACGCCAGCGCATGACCTATATCGTCAACTCGCTGGCCCAGTACGAAGTGCATGTCGCGCGCTACTACTATGAGCGCGGCGCCTATGTGGCCGCGATCGGCCGCGCCCAGACCGCGCTGGCAGAGTACGAAGGCGTGCCCGCGGTGCGCGAAGCGCTGCAGATCCTGATCAAGTCGTATGACGCGCTGGGCATGACGCAGCTGCGCGACGACAGCCAGCGCGTGCTCGACTCCACCTTCCCCGAAGGCGGCACGCCTGGCACGGCCGGCCTCACGAAGTCGAGTCCCTGGTGGAAGTTCTGGTAAGCGCCAGCGCGGCCAGCGCGGCGTCGTAATCGGCCGCGGTCTTCAGGCGGCGCATGGGCGGCAGCGCCGCGAGCAACCGCCGGCCGTAGGGCTTGGCGACCAGGCGGGTATCGGCCACGACCAGCACGCCCTGGTCGGTTTCCCTGCGTATCAGCCGCCCCGCGCCCTGCTTCAAGGCCATGGCCGCCTCGGGCAGCATGTAGTCGCGAAACGCGTTGCGGCCCACGGCTTCGAGCTGCTGCGAGCGCGCCTCGACCAGCGGATCATCGGGCGGCGGGAACGGCAGCTTGTCGATCACCACCAGCTCGAGCGCATCGCCGGGCATGTCGACCCCCTCCCAGAACGTTGCCGACGCCACCAGGATGCAGCCCTTGCCGCCGCCCTCGGCGCCGACGCGAAAGCGCTCGAGCAACAGCTGTTTGGGCGCCTGGCCCTGGACCAGTACTTCGAGATCCGAAAACAGCCCGAACTGCGCCTGCAATGCCGCCCCTATGACCTGCAAGGCCTTGGTGGTCGTGGTCAGCACCAGCGTGCGCCCGCCCAGCACTTCAGCCGAACGCTGCACCAGCGCTGCGACCTCGGCGCTGTGCGTGGGCGTGCCGGGCGCGGGAAATTCCGCGGGCACATAGACCGCCGCCTGCTGCGCATAGTCAAACGGACTGTCGACGCGCAAAATACGCGCGTCGCGCAGCCCGCAGGGCTCGGTGAACCAACTGAGCGCGGCGTCATCGCCCAGCGTCGCCGAGGTGAAGATCCAGGACGCGGGCCGCCCCTCGTGCGGGACTTCGGCCCCCGCAGCCCCCTCGCCTTCCTGCAGCAGCCGCGTGCGCACGATGCGCGCGATGCTCAGCGGCGATTCGATCATGCGCAGATGGCGGCTGCCGATATCGAGCCAGCGCACGGTGTCGTCGCTGCTGGTGCGGCCAAACAATGCCAGGCGGCGCAGCAGCGCTTCGCCGCGCGCATAGAGCTGGCGCAATTCTGCGGCCATTTCCTCGACGCCGCCGAGCGCGACCAGCGCCGCGTGCAAGGCCTGGCCCAGCGCCGAGAAAGCGCGCGACCAGGCCAGCGCGTCCAGCCCGTCGGGCACGGCGCCCAGCCAGCGCAGGCGCTCGCCCACGGCCGCGCGCCCGACCGCGAGCCTTAGATCGCGCACCGTGCGCTCCAGATCGGCGCTCAGCTGCATCCAGTCGCCCATGCCGCGCGCATGCTCGAGCGTCTGCGCGAGAAAATCGCGCCCATAGCCCTGGAGCTGGGCCGTGCCCACGAGCGTGCCCGCGAACTGGATGCCGGTCTCGTTGAGCTGGTGGGCTTCGTCGAACACCACCACGCCCACCGAGGGCAGCAGCTGGGCCACGCCCGACTCGCGCACTTCCAGGTCGGCAAAGAACAGATGGTGGTTGACCACGACCACATCGGCAACCAGGGCCGCGCGCCGCGCGACGTTGAGATGGCAGGGCTCGAACTGCGGGCAGGCGCTGCCCAGGCAGTTGTCGCGCGTCGACGTGACCAGCGGCCAGACGGGCGAGTCTTCGCTCACGGCCGACAGTTCGGCCAGATCTCCGGTGCGCGTGACGCGCGCCCACTCCTCGACGCGCGCCAGCGTGCGCAGCAGCTGCGGATCCTGGGGCGCGCCCCGTCCCTGGCGCGCCTGGCCCAGATGGTGCTGGCACAGATAGCTGGGTCTGCCCTTGAGCTGGGCCATGCGCAGCGGCAGGCCCAGCATGCGCGTGAGACTCGGAAGGTCGCGCGAGAACAGCTGGTCCTGCAAGGCCTTGGTGGCCGTGGAGATCAGCACACGCTTGCCGCTGAGCAGCGCGGGCACGAGGTAGGAATAGGTCTTGCCCACGCCCGTGCCGGCCTCGACCACGAGCACGCCCCCATCGGCAATGGTTTCGGCGACCGCGATCGCCATTTCGGTCTGGCCGCTGCGCGGGCGGAAATGCGGCTGCGCGCGCGCAATCACTCCGCCTTCGGAAAAAGCCGCCTGTACGGCGGAAAAATAATCGTTCACGCCGCTCCTGGAACCTGTTCAGACTTGGAGAGCATTCTAAAAGCTTCATGCGCCGGGTCCGATTGCATGGACTCTGCCTGCCACAGTGCGCAGACCATGTCTCTCTGGGAATAGACCGCGATCCGGCTGCCCGGGCCCGCGCCCGAGTGGCCCACGGGGTGCGACTGCGCGTCGCGCGCATGCAGCATGAGCCCCAGTCCGTAGGCCGGATCGGGATGCAATGCGCAGCGGTGCTCGGGCAGCGCGCGGCACTCGTACATCTGCGCGAGCGTTCCCGGCTGCAGCAGGTGGCCGCGGACCAGCGCGGCGAGCAGCCGCGCCGCATCGAGCGTGGTTCCGGTCACCAGGCCGTGATAGACCCAGCCGGGGTGGTAGCCAGACGCATCGCCCATGTTCACGTCGGCAAGATCGGGCGGCAGGCGCGCCAGCCGCGCGCTGGTGAGGCCCGCGGGCTGGAACACGCAGGTCCTGAGCGCATCAGCCAGTCCCAGGCCCATGGCCCGCGCGATCTGCCGGCCCACATACAGATAACCCACATTGGAATAGCGCCAGCCCTGCCCTGGCATGCCGCGCGTCGAGCGCACATCGACCCGGTCGAGCAGCTGTTCGACCGACCACGGCGTGCGGCCCGCGGCGACATCGCCCTGGTATTGCGCGATCAGCCCGTAATCTGCCAGGCCGGCCTCGTGCCGCAGCAGCTGGCGCAGGGTGAAGCACTCACCCTCGATAGGCGTGTCGAGGCACAGCATGCCATCCTCGACCAGGCGCAGCGCGGCAATCGCCAGCACGGTCTTGGTGAAGCTCCACCAGGGCACGGCGGCGCTGTCGCCGCTGAGCGTCGTCTGGCCGGAAGAATCGATCAGGGCGAGGGATTGGGCAGGCATGGCGTTGCACGGAAAGGGGCGACAGACTGCAGTCTGCCACCCTTGCGCGCCGCTGCCCAATCCGGGGAATTCGCCGCGCAGGGCTTATGGCAGCGAAAGAAACTCGCCCACGAGCTGATTGAAACGCTCGGCATGCTCCCACTGAGCCCAGTGGCCGCATTGGTTGAACACGTGGAACTCGGCGTTGCGGATTCCCCAGATCAGGCGCAGGCCCACGTCCATGGGAACGAAACGGTCGTCGCGGCCCCAGATCACCAGCGTGCTGGCGTTGATCTCGTGCAGCCGGTGGCCGTAGTCGGGGAACTGCCGCGGATTGGCTTCGCTGCTTCTGACGAAGTTTTCCAGGTGTTCGCGACGCGCGAGCATGTTGTCCAGGCGCTGCTGGAACAGCTCGTCGGTCATGCTGCTCGCGTCGTAGACAAAGACGCTCATCATCTTCCTGAGATTGTCTATCGTCGGATTGCGGTACAGCGCACCGATCAGCTTGATGCCTTCGGTCGGCATGGGCACGAACTGGCTCGGGCCGCCCGTGCCCCCGCCCATCAGCACCAGCTTGCCCACCTGATCGGGATAGCGCAGCGCGAACGCGACGGCGCTGTGCGCGCCCATGGAGTTGCCGATGATGTGGACCTTGTCCAACTGCAGCACATCGAGCAGGCCCTTGAGCGCCGACGCATTCAGGTCCGAGCGCGAGCCCGGGTTGACGATGCTGTCGCTGCGGCCCCAGCCCGGGCAGTCGAGCAGGATCACGCGAAAGCCCTTGGCGACCAGGGGCTCGATGTTGCGCTGGAAATTGGCCCAGCCGGTCGCGCCCGGGCCCGAGCCGTGCAGCATGACGACGACCCGATCGCCCTGGCCCACGTCGTTGTAGTGCACCTGCAGGTCCAGGCCGGATTCGTTGATGCGCACCAGATGGCTGGTGGCTTGTTCTGTGATGGGGTTGGACATTGCTGCTCCTTGTCGTTTCAATCAGGCAGCCGCGCGCGCGCGCTGCTGCAAAATGTCCAGCGCCACGTCGACAATCATGTCTTCCTGGCCGCCGACCATGCGGCGCTTGCCCAGCTCGACCAGAATGTCCACGGCCTTGAGGCCGTACTTGGCCGCGGCCACTTCGGCGTGGCGCAGAAACGAGCTGTAGACCCCCGCATAGCCCAGGGCCAGCGTCTCGCGGTCCACGCGCACCGGCCGGTCCTGCAGCGGGCGCACGATGTCGTCGGCCGCGTCCATCAGCTTGTACAGATCGGTGCCATGGTTCCAGCCCAGGCGGTCGGCCGCGGCAATGAACACTTCCAGCGGCGCATTGCCCGCGCCCGCGCCCATGCCCGCCAGGCTTGCGTCCACGCGGTCGCAGCCTTCTTCCACCGCGACGATGGAGTTGGCCACGCCCAGGCTCAG
>Ga0302347_1002469_pt1 | contig 18612 bp, 17 predicted proteins | sample PhyWR1_FD_202178 | JGI IMG/M metagenome (GOLD analysis project Ga0302347, IMG submission 202178) | Leaf surface microbial communities from wheat plants in UC Gill Tract Community Farm, Albany, California, United States - DLSL W.R1 (v2)... | ecosystem: Host-associated > Plants > Phyllosphere >...
GCGCTTAAACCACAGCATGACAGCGGTGACCTCCTGCAACTGCTCGACCGCTGGGTGGAGCGAGGCTGGCTGCGGGCCCTGGACCGGGCGTTCGTATCCTTCCTGGAAGAGCGGGCCCCCGGCAGTGACCCCTTGCTGCTGCTGGCGGCGGCACTGGCCAGCCACCAACTGGGGCACGGCCATGTCTGCCTGGACCTGCAGCAAACCCTGGCCGAGCCTGACTTCGCCCTGTCATTGCCGCCCGAAGGCGACGCTCTGACCGGGCCTTTGCTGCTGCCATCGCAATTGCTGGCCAATCTGGACCTGAACGCCTGGCGCAAGCGCATCGGCACCAGCCCGCTGGTAGCCACCGGCGACAGCCCTGGCCAGCAGGCCCGGCCCTTGGTGCTTAGCGGCGAGCGCCTGTACCTGCGCCGGTACTGGAGCTACGAGCGGCGCATCGACCATACCCTGCGCCAGCGTCTGACCCAGGCCGAAGCGCCGCTCGCCGACCTGCCGGGCCGCCTGGCACAGTTGTTCGAAGGTGGTGCCCCAGCAGGCCAGGTGGACTGGCAGAAACTCGCCTGTGCGCTCGCCACCCGCGCCGGGTTCAGCATCATCACCGGCGGCCCCGGCACCGGCAAGACCACTACCGTTGTGCGCCTGTTGGCTTTGTTGCAAGCGCCAGCGGTGGAGCAGGGCAGGCCGCTGCGCATTCGTCTGGCGGCGCCGACCGGCAAGGCGGCGGCGCGCCTGACCGAATCCATTGGCCAGCAGGTCGAGCGCCTGCAGGTCAGCAGTGAGGTACGCAGCCACATCCCCACCGAAGTCAGTACCGTGCACCGCCTGCTCGGCAGCCGACCAGGCTCGCGGCATTTCCGCCACCATGCTGGCAACCCGCTGCCGCTGGACGTGCTGGTGGTCGACGAAGCCTCGATGATCGACCTGGAAATGATGGCCAACCTGCTCGATGCCCTGCCGCCCCGGGCGCGCCTGGTGCTGTTGGGCGACAAGGACCAGCTGGCCTCGGTCGAGGCCGGCGCGGTGCTGGGTGACTTGTGCCGGGATGCCGAAGAGGGCTGTTATTCGCCTGCGACCGAAGCGTGGCTGGAGCATATCGGCGGCGAGTCCTTGGCAGGCAGTGGCCTCAAGTCTGGCGATGAACAACGCAACCCGCTAGCACAGCAGGTGGTGATGCTGCGTTTTTCCCGACGTTTCGGCGAAGGCAGCGGCATTGGCCAGCTAGCCCGGCTGGTCAACCGCCAGGACGCCTCCGCGGCGCGCAACCTGCTGGCAATGCCCCCGCCCGACGTGCACAGCGTGGCGCTCAAGCACGAGCAGGATCGCGCCTTCGACCGCCTGCTGCTCGATGGCCTCAATCGGGGTAGCGAAGGCCCGCAGGGTTATAGCAGCTACCTGCGCACCCTGGGGCGCTATCGGCCGGCACTCGATAGCGCGTTTGACGACCCTGCGTGGGAGCAGTGGGCGGCCAAGGTGCTGCACGGTTTCGAGGATTTCCAGTTGCTGTGCGCGGTGCGTCGGGGGGCCTGGGGTGTCGAAGGCCTCAACGAGCGGGTGGCGCGGGTGCTGCACCAAGCCGGGCTGATCGACAGCCAGCAGCCCTGGTACGAAGGTCGGCCTGTATTGGTGACCCGTAACGACTACGGCCTGGGGCTGATGAACGGCGACATCGGCATCGCCCTGCGCCTGCCGGATGAGCGCGGCGAACCGCTGCTGCGGGTGGCCTTCCCGCGTAACGATGGCAGTGGAGGCGTACGCTTTGTCCTGCCCAGCCGGCTGAACGAAGTGGAAACGGTATTCGCCATGACCGTGCACAAGTCCCAGGGCTCGGAATTCAGCCACACCGCGCTGGTGCTGCCGGATGCACTGAACCCGGTACTGACCAAGGAACTTGTGTACACCGGTATCACCCGCGCCAAGCACTGCTTCAGCCTGATCGAACCACGCCAGGGGATTTTCGAAGAAGCAGTGGCGCGCAAGGTGCGGCGTATATCCGGGTTGATGCTTGAACAGGTCTGATCCTGCAGCAGCGGGCTTGCGTCCATCCCTCCTACAGTGATGCGGCCATGTGCTATCGTTGCGCCGATATCGGAAGGGACATAAGAGATTTCCCACATGAACGTGGCCGGGAGGCGAGTGACAAGCTGTGCGCTTTCGCTATTGCTGGCCGCCCTGTTTCTTATCGCAGGCCTTGCCCAGGCAGAAACAACCACGACCGCCGCCCAGGCGCAGCAACGCGCCAAAGCGGTCACCCAGGTAGTACTGGGCATCTTCAGCTACGCCCGCTGGCCCGTCGACCCCTCACCCTTGCGACTTTGCCTGGTCGGCCCGACCGAATACGCCGATGACCTGATCAAGGGCCATGTGCAGGAGTCGGGCCGCCCGCTGCAGGTGCGGCGCCTGCTGGCAGAAGATACCCAGGTCGCCCAGGCGTGTGACGCCGTCTACATCGGCAAACTCGACCAAGGCCAGCGAGACCGCCTGTTCCAGCGTGTCAGCGGCCACCCGGTATTGAGTATCAGCGAAGCGGGTGACCCGTGCACGGTCGGCAGCCTGTTCTGCCTGCGGGTCAGCGACCAGCAGGTGGCTTTTGAGGTCAACCTCGACTCGGTGGCACGTTCCGGGGTGCGTATTCACCCCAGTGTGCTGCAACTGTCGCGGCGTCGGGCGGTGCAGCCATGAAGCCGACACGCAAGCCAGGCCTGCGGCCAACCTTGCGCTCGGTGCTGGGCCGTGGCCACCTCAGCGTGGCCTTGCTCGCCGTCGGCCTGGCCGGGATTTCCCTGACCCTGCTGGGCGTGCTTGCGCTGCGCGTCTACGCCAACCAGAACCTGCACCTGATCGCCCGTTCGATCACCTACACCGTGGAAGCGGCAGTGGTGTTCGATGACAGCGCGGCTGCCAATGAATCGCTGGCGCTGATCGCCAGCACCGAGGAAGTGGCCGAGGCCAAGGTCTTCAACAACGAGGGGGTGCAGCTGGCGCACTGGCAACGCGGCGATACCGGCATGTTCGCGCAGCTGGAAGTGCAGGTTGCAACCGCCCTGCTGGATGAGCCGGTCAACCTGCCGATCATGCACCAGCAGCAGCAGGTCGGGCACATCGAGCTGGTCGGCCAGGGCCGTAGCTTGCTGCTGTTCCTGCTCAGCGGCTTGGCCGGTATCGTGTTTTGCACGGTACTCAGTGCCTTGGCTGCGCAATATTTGTCACGGCGCCTGCTCGGCGATATCGTCCGCCCGTTGCGTGGCCTGGCCAGTGTCGCCCACGCTGCCCGCCGCGAGCGCAGCTTCGACCGCCGCGTGCCGGAAGCGCCGATTGCCGAGCTCAGCGAGCTGGGCAACGACTTCAATGCCTTGCTGGATGAGCTTGAGGTGTGGCACAGCCACCTGCAGAGCGAAAACCAGACCCTGGCCCACCAGGCCAGCCACGACAGCCTGACCGGCCTGCCCAACCGGGCGTTTTTCGAGGGCCGTCTGACCCGCAGCCTGCGCAATGCGGCGCGTCAGCAGGATCACCTGGCCTTGCTGTTCCTCGACAGCGACCACTTCAAGCAGATCAACGACACCCTCGGCCATGCCGTGGGCGATGAAGTGCTGATCAGCGTAGCCGACCGTATACGTGCCCAGCTGCGCGAGCACGACCTGGTGGCGCGGCTGGGTGGCGACGAGTTCGCAGTGCTGCTGACGCCTTTGCATTCGCGTCCGGACGCCGAGCACATCGCCGAAAAGATCGTGTCCAGCATGAAGCTGCCGGTGCAGCTGGACAGCGGCCGCAGTATCGCCACCTCACTGAGCGTCGGCATCGCCTTCTACCCGGATGACGGCGCTGACCCCGCCAGTCTTCTCAATGCCGCCGATGCGGCGATGTACCAGGCCAAGCGCAAACGCCCTGGCCAATGGCAAGTGGCGCAGACGGAACGGTCCGCCAATGAAATCGACAACAGGAGTTGAACCCGTGATGCAGGCTTTACGATTCCCCTTTTTGGCCATGCTGCTCGCTGTTCTGGCGCTAACCGGCTGCCAGAACACCCCGCCAAAGGGCCTTACCGCCGAACAGATTGCCGTGCTCAAGCGCGAGGGCTTTACCCCGACTGACGAAGGCTGGGCTTACGACCTGTCCGGCAAGGTGCTGTTCGGCAGCGATCTGGACAGCCTCAACGGGCAGAGCCAGGCGATTGTCGAGCGCATCGGCAAGGCGCTGCTCGGCGTTGGTATCCAGGGTGTGCGGGTGGATGGGCATGCCGATGCCTCGGGCAAGGCGGCCTATAACCAGCAGCTGTCTGCGCGCCGCGCGCAGAGCGTGACCAAGGCGCTGGTCGGGGTCGGCATGCAGACGCAGAACATCCACAGCCGTGGCCTGGGCAGCACACAGCCCGTGGCGGACAACCGCACCAGCGCCGGGCGTACCGAGAACCGGCGAGTGTCCATCGTGGTGGCGTCCTACTGATCATTGACCCACAGGCCTGGCACCGGCTGCGCCGGTGTTCGCGGGTAACCCCGCTCCCACAGGGACTGTGTTGGCTTCGAGATCACACTGTACCTGTGGGAGCCAGCTTGCCGGCGATGGGCTGCGTAGCAGCCCCTTCATTCTTGAGCAAAGCGCATCTCCCGCGTCTCACCCATCAACAACGGCGCATTCGCCTCGGTCACCCCACGGATGTAATCCCACAACAAGGTAATGCGCTTCAACTTGCGCAAATCCTCCCGGCAGTACATCCAGAATTGCCGCGTCACCTCGATCTCCCCAGGCAGCACCGTGACCAGCCGGGGATCCTGCGCCGCCAGAAAGCACGGCAAGATCGCCAGCCCACGGCCCTGCAACGCCGCCGTGTACTGGGCGATCACGCTGGTACTGCGCAAGTGTGCATTGGCGTTAGGGATCAGGTTGGCCAGGTACAGCAGCTCGGAACTGAACGCCAGGTCATCCACATAGCTGATGAACGGGTGCCGGGCCAGGTCCGACACCTGGCGGATCGGCGTATGGCTGTTCAGGTAATCCTGGGTCGCATACAGCCGCAAGCGGTAGTCGCACAGCTTGCAGCACACGTAAGGCCCGTGCTCCGGCCGCTCCAGGGCAATGACGATATCCGCCTCGCGCTTGGACAGGCTGATGAAGTGCGGCAGCGGCAGGATATCCACCGAAATAGCCGGGTAGGCATCGACGAAGTGGCTTAGTTGCGGGGTGATGAAGAAGCTGCCGAAGCCTTCGGTGCAGCCCATGCGCACATGCCCCGACAACGCCACGCCCGACCCCGAAACCTGCTCGCACGCCATGTGCAGGGTGCTCTCGATCGACTCGGCATAGCCCAGCAGGCGTTGCCCCTCGGCGGTAAGGACAAAGCCGTTGGTCCGGGATTTTTCGAACAGCAAGGTGCCCAGCGCACCCTCCAGCGAAGTGATGCGCCGCGACACCGTGGTGTAGTCGACGCTCAGGCGTTTGGCGGCACTGCTGGCCTTGCGGGTGCGGGCGACTTCGAGGAAGAACTTCAGGTCGTCCCAGTTGAGCGCGCTCAGGGATGTGAGGTCTTTTTGCATGATGATCCGGTTTTTTTGTGCGTTCTTGTTGGATGTTTGCACATCTATACTCGAAACATGCCTCAGGACGCCACCTCGCGTTTCCCGGCGCTGGCGATCTCGTCCCGACAATAATTCCAAGGAGAACGCAGATGAACGCACCGCAATCCCCTGACCAGACCAAAGTCGAGCAGGTCAAGCTGCTGATCGATGGCCAATGGGTCGAATCCACTACCAGCGAATGGCGCGACATCGTCAACCCGGCCACCCAGGAGGTGCTGGCGCGCGTGCCATTTGCCACCGCCGAGGAAGTCGACGCTGCCGTGGCGGCTGCCCACCGCGCCTTCCAGACCTGGCGCAACACCCCGATCGGCGCACGCATGCGCATCATGCTCAAGCTGCAGGCGCTGATCCGCGAACACACCAAGCGTATTGCCCAGGTGCTCAGTGCCGAGCAGGGCAAGACTCTGGCCGACGCCGAAGGCGATATCTTCCGCGGCCTGGAAGTGGTCGAGCACGCAGCCTCCATCGGCACCCTGCAAATGGGCGAGTTCGCCGAAAACGTTGCCGGCGGTGTCGATACCTATACCCTGCGCCAGCCGATCGGCGTGTGTGCCGGCATCACCCCGTTCAACTTCCCTGCGATGATCCCGCTGTGGATGTTCCCCATGGCTATCGTCTGCGGCAACACCTTCGTGCTCAAACCGTCCGAGCAGGACCCGCTTTCGACCATGCTGCTGGTCGAGCTGGCGCTGGAAGCCGGCGTACCGGCCGGGGTGCTCAACGTTGTGCACGGCGGCAAGCAGGTGGTGGACGCCATTTGCACCCACCAGGACATCAAGGCCATTTCCTTCGTCGGTTCCACCGAAGTGGGCACCCACGTGTATAACCTGGGCAGCCAGCACGGCAAGCGCGTGCAGTCGATGATGGGCGCAAAGAACCACGCCGTGGTGCTGCCTGATGCCAATCGCACGCAAACCGTCAACGCCCTGGTCGGTGCCGCCTTCGGCGCGGCGGGCCAGCGCTGCATGGCCACCTCGGTGGCGGTGCTGGTGGGCAAGGCCCGCGAATGGCTGCCGGATATCAAGGACGCCGCCAGCAAGCTCAAGGTCAATGCCGGCTGCGAGCCGGGCACCGATGTCGGGCCGGTGGTTTCCAGGCGTGCCAAGGAGCGTGTGCTGGGCCTGATCGAAAGCGGCATCCAGGAAGGCGCCAAGCTGGAACTCGACGGCCGTGACGTCAGCGTGCCGGGCTACGAACAAGGCAACTTTGTCGGCCCGACCCTGTTCTCGGGGGTGAAGACCGACATGCAGGTGTACACCCAGGAAATCTTCGGCCCGGTGCTGGTAACCCTCGAGGTCGAAACCCTCGACGAGGCCATCGCCCTGGTCAACGCCAACCCGTTCGGCAACGGCACCGGCCTGTTCACCCAGAGCGGCGCGGCCGCGCGCAAGTTCCAGAGCGAAATCGACATCGGCCAGGTCGGTATCAACATCCCGATCCCGGTGCCGGTACCGTTCTTCAGCTTCACCGGCTCTCGTGGCTCCAAGCTCGGCGACCTGGGCCCGTACGGCAAGCAAGTGGTGCAGTTCTACACTCAGACCAAGACCGTCACCGCTCGCTGGTTCGATGATGACAGCGTCAACGACGGTGTGAACACCACCATCAGCCTGCGCTAAGGAGCACCTCATGCGTATCGCATTCATCGGCCTGGGCAACATGGGCGCGCCCATGGCCCGCAACCTGATCAAGGCCGGGCACCAGCTGAACCTGTTCGACCTGAACAAGGCCGTGTTGGCCGAGCTTGCCGAACTGGGCGGGCAGATCAGCCCATCACCCAAGGACGCGGCGGCCAGCAGCGAGCTGGTGATCACCATGCTGCCGGCTGCGGCCCATGTGCGCAGCGTCTACCTGAACGAAGATGGCGTGCTGGCCGGCATTCGCCCCGGTACGCCAACGCTGGACTGCAGCACCATCGACCCGCAGACCGCGCGTGAGGTGTCCAAGGCAGCAGCGGCCAAGGGCGTGGACATGGGCGATGCGCCGGTGTCCGGTGGCACGGGCGGCGCGGCAGCGGGCACCCTGACCTTCATGGTCGGCGCCAGCGCCGAGCTGTTCGCCACCCTCAAGCCGGTGCTGGAGCAGATGGGCCGCAATATCGTGCACTGCGGTGAGGTCGGCACCGGGCAGATCGCCAAGATCTGCAACAACCTGTTGCTGGGTATTTCGATGATCGGCGTGTCCGAAGCCATGGCCCTGGGCAACGCGCTGGGCATCGACACCAAGGTGCTGGCCGGCATCATCAACAGTTCGACTGGGCGTTGCTGGAGCTCGGACACCTACAACCCATGGCCGGGCATCATCGAAACAGCGCCGGCATCACGTGGTTACACCGGTGGCTTTGGCGCCGAGCTGATGCTCAAGGACCTCGGGCTGGCGACCGAAGCCGCTCGCCAGGCGCACCAGCCGGTGATCCTGGGGGCGCTGGCCCAGCAGCTGTATCAGGCCATGAGCCTGCGCGGCGAAGGCGGCCAGGACTTCTCGGCCATCGTCGAGGGTTATCGCAAGAAGGATTGACGCAAAAGGTGGGCTTCATCGCGGGCCAGGCGGCCTTACCTCTGTAACTGCGCACCAGAGGGCAGGGCGCCTGTTCCGCGATTTTTTTTGCCTGTACCGGCCCTGTCGCCGGTAATGGTCACAAATCAGGCGAAGACGAAATACTTGCGCACGGTCTCGACCACTTCCCAGGTCCCTTTCATCCCCGGTTCGATCACGAACACATCACCCGCCTTCAGGTGCTTCGGCTCTTCGCCTTCCGGGGTGATGATGCAGTAGCCATCGAGGAAGTGGCAGAACTCCCATTTGTCGTAGTTGACCTCGAACTTGCCCGGGGTGCAGATCCAGGTGCCCATGATCTTGCTGCCGTCAGCCGACAGGTAGGCATTGAGGTTGACGGTGTGCGGATCGCCGCCGATGCGTTTCCACTTGGTGGCGTCCACGACCGGCGTCGGGCAGGTTTCGCGCAGGACGGTGATGAAATCGGACATGGCACAACTCCTGGTGACGGGCTGATTGACCCGTCACCATAGGGCTATTGGCGCAGGCGCAGTTGCCTGGGCTCGACGTCCAGCTGTCTGGACGCGCTATGCCAGTCGTTGGCCTCGACGGTGATGTGCGCTTGTGGGTCCTGCACGCTTATCGCGATGGCTCTGGCGGATTTCCTATGTTGCGACAAGTATTTTCCTACTTGGCTATCGGATCTATCTGGTGGAGATAAAAGGGAGTCATCACCAGTTCAGGCACCCCAGCAAGAAGGGGAGAGTTAAAGTTCCTCATCCCAAAATTGACTTGCCCAAAGGCACAGTACACAGCATTTTGAAACAGGCCGGTGTAAACCCGGCTCGTGGCGGTCCCAACCTGGGCGTCAGAGGAGACAACCAATGAAATTTCCGGTCGTATTGCACAAGGATGCCGGTTCGGATTACGGCGTGACCGTTCCCGATGTGCCGGGCTGCTTCTCCGCCGGTGCTACCGTTGCTCAGGCACTGGACAATGTCCATGAGGCGCTGGCGCTTCATTTCGAAGGGTTGGTCGCTGATAGGGAGGCACTTCCGCAGCCTCGGGAAGTTGATGTCCACGTGGCGAACCCCGACTATGAAGGCGGGGTCTGGGCCGTGGTGGATTTTGATGTCACGCCGTACCTGGGCAAGGCGGTTCGCTTCAATGCGACCCTGCCGGAAAACCTGCTGCAGCGGATCGATGAAAAGGTGAAGCGTGATCATCGGTACGCATCGCGCTCCGGCTTTCTTGCTTCTGCTGCACTGCGAGAGCTGGCGCTTACCCACTGATCAATGGTGCTTGCGCTCCGCCTATGCCCACCAGTACCGCACGAAGTGGAAGAACACTGGCGCCGCAAAGCATACCGAGTCCATGCGGTCGAGCATGCCGCCGTGGCCTTCGATCATGTGCCCCCAGTCTTTGACCCCGCGGTCGCGTTTGATCGCCGACATCACCAGCCCGCCGAAGAAGCCCATGGCGTTCACCGCCAGCGCCATCAGCGCGGCCTGCCAGAAGGTGAACGGGGTGATCCAGCACAGCAGGGCGCCGATCAGGGTCGCCAGCGCCACGCCGCCGGCCAGCCCTTCGAGGGTTTTGGAGGGCGACAGGTTGGGCGCCACCTTGCGCTTGCCGAACAGCTTGCCGCACACGTACTGCAGCACGTCGCTGATCTGCACCACCAGAATCAGCCAGGCGATCAGCAGCAGGTTGCGCCCCTCATAGCCCGGGATGTCCAGGGTCATCAGCGCGGGCACCGACGACACGCAGTACACCGCGATCATCAGGCCCCACTGCACTTTCGAGGCACGCTCGAGAAAACGTGTGGTATCGCCGCCAAAACTGGCCAGGATCGGCAGCAGCAGGAACAGGTACACCGGAATGAAAATGCTGAACAGGCCGTACCAGTCCATGGCGATCAGCACGTACTGCACAGGCAGCGCCACATAGAACGCCGCCACCAGCGCCGGGTAGTCGCTGCGCCGGGTTGGGGTAAGGGTCATGAACTCGCGCAGGGCGTAAAACGACACGCCGTAGAACAGCACGATGACGCCGTACTTGCCGAACAGGAAGGCGATGCCGATTACCAGCACCATCACCCACCAGGCGTTGATACGGGCGTTGAGGTTGTCGATCACGGCGTGCGGTGCCGGGCCGGCGCGCCACTTGAGCAGGCGGCCGATCACGCTGGCGAGCAGTAGCAGGGCGCCGATGCCGGCGAACAGGGAAAGGGTGTTATCGTCCATGTCAGGCATCCTTCGGGGCCAGGTTCAGCAGGGCGTGGCTGGCCCGCTCGAGAAAGGCCTGCTTGCTTTCATCAGCTTGCAGGTGCAGCGGTTCGCCAAAGCTCAGGGTGCACAGCAGTGGCAGCGGCAGGGCACGGCCCTTGGGCATCACCCGGTTGAGGTTGGCGATCCACACCGGTACCAGTTCGACCTCAGGGTTGGCAGCCGCCAGGTGGTACAACCCGCTTCTGAATGGCATCAATGCCTCGTCGCCGAGGTTTCGCGTGCCTTCCGGGAAGAAGATCAGCGAGTCGCCCTGGGCCACCGCATCAAGGATCGGCTGCAATGGGCTGCCCTGGCCTTCGCTGCGCTGGCGGTCGATCAGCACGCCATTGAATACCTTGCGGATGAGAAAATCGCGAATGCCGGGTTTGGCCCAATAGTCGGCGCCGGCTACCGGTCGGGTGCGCTTGCGCAGTGGCTGGGGCAGTGAGGCCCACAGCAACACGAAGTCACCGTGGCTGCTGTGGTTGGCAAAGTACAGCCGCTGCACCGGCAGCGGCGTGCAGCCCAGCCACAGGGCCCGGGCGCCGGTGATCAGGCGGGCGGCGGAGGTGATGAGGTAGGCGGTCAGGTTGGCGAGCATGGAATGTTGGTTATCCCTTCAAAGGCAGTGTCAGCAAGATAGCCAAGGCCAGTGACAGTTGCAGGCCCAGGCACAGGGCCTGGCGACGGAGCAGGTTGAGTGCGGCCTGGCTGCGAGCGGGCCAGGCGCGGGAATCCAGGGGCTGTGGCTTGAGCTTCAGCTCGAACAGGGCCTGGTCCAGAGTGTGGGTATCTGCCGTCAGGTCGCGGCTGGCGGCCAGGTGGGCAAACAGCTCGGCGTCCAGCGCCACGCGGATGGCCCAGTATTTGTGCAGCACGCCGAGCACCAGCAGGGTAATGCTCAGCAGGCTTGCCAGCGGTTGTAGCGGGGCACCCAGCAACGGCGCCAGGCCGTAGGCCAGGGCCAGCAGGGTGATGCCGTCGGAAAGGCGCTCCAGTTGCTTGCCGCGGCCCAGCAGGCCGGCCACCACGATCAGGTTCATGGTTGCGCTCCGAGTTGATGCAGGACCTGGCGGTGCGCGTGATGCAGGACGATGTCAGGGCGGGCTTTACGGATCACTGCCTCGGCCTGTTGCGCATTGCTGCAGCGGCCGCTGAGCACCAACCAGGCTGCCACGGCGCTGGCGCTGCGCGAATGGCCCAGCGCACAGCAGACCAGTACCGGGCCTTTGGCACGCAGGCGTTCGATGGCGTTGGCGGCCTGCTGCAGGAGGGTGATGTCCGGTGCTATCAGGTCCAGGGTCGGAAAACCCTGATAAGCACCCGCTGGCGCGGCACAGGATAGTTCGGCGCACAAGTCGACAACTGCCGGAAAGCGGGCATCGGCGGGACGTCCCGGGATTCTCCCCAGGTAAACGCCATCACAGACTTCGTCTGGCTGCGGGTGACGCCTGGTCCACAACCTCGAATTGGCCCACGCTGCCAACAGGTACGGCGCCAGCAACCAGCAGGCGGCGCTGGACAATCGGCCATCGCTGCCCTTTTGAAACCCGCCTGCACCCAGCACGGCATAGTTCAGCGCCACCAACCCCAGCGACACCGCCGGCCAGGCCAACCAAAGCCAGGCGCCGCCCAATACCCGGGCAAACATTGCACACATGAGCGCGCCCGCGGCATAGCAAAGCGCCAACAGCCAGCGCTTGGCATCCTGCGCAAGGCGAGCCTGCTGCCAAGGCAGCCGTCCCTTGTGCGGCCACAGCCACACACAGGCAAATCCCGCCAACGCGCCGGTAGGCACGTCGACGAAGTGGTGTTGCCAGGTGGTCAGCACCGACACCCCGATCAGCCCCATCCAGCCATGCATCAACCAACGCCAGGGCTGGCGCCGCACATGCCGGGCAAACATCGTCCAGATCACCACCAGCAGGGCGATGTGCAGCGAAGGTGCCTGGTTGAAAGGCTTGTCGAAGCCCATCAGCACGTCGAACAGCCAGCCGAACAGCCCGCCCAGTTCTGGCCGCTCGAAGGTGAAGCGCAGCGGCCAGAGCAGGAAGCAGGCGACGCTGACCACCTGTGCACTGAGCAGCGCCAGGGCATGGCGGTCCATTTCCTGGCGCGTGCGTGGCAGCAGGAAAGACAGCCCGTACAGCAGGTCGATCGACCAGTAGGGGATGATCGTCCAGGGCCACAGCGGCATGCCGCGCTCCCAGCCGAACACCAGGCTGCCGACATCCGTGCGCCCGGCCGTATGGTTGTTTGCCAGCCCGTAGCTGAGGAAAAACAATGGCCCCAGCAACAGCAGCCAGCACACGCCCCGGCGGATCAGCCCGGGCTCACGAGAAGGGTTCATTCAGCGTACCCGTTGTGCCAGGCTGACGCTGAAGATGCCCCATTCATCGATGCGCTGGGCCAGCTTGCGGAAACCTGCAGCTTCGACCAGCTGGTCCATTTCCGCCTGGCTGCGGCGGCGCATCACCCAGGCCTCGCCGCCGCGGTGGCTGGTCAGGGCGCGGGCGATCATCTCCAGTTGCGGGTGCCATGGCTGGCCGGTGTAGACCAGATAGCCGCCTTCTTCCACAGCGTCCGCCAGGCCGGCCAGCGAGTTGCTCACCAGCTGGTTGCTGGGGAACAGTTCGTACAGCCCGGAAACCACTGCCAGGGTAGGGGGCTGTTGCAGTGTGGCCAGGCTCTGGCGGTCGAAGGCATCGCCCTGGACAAAGCGGGCGATATCGGCCAGGCCCTTCTCGGCGATCAGCGCGCTGCCTTGCTGCACGTTGAGCTCGCTGTAGTCGCGCAGCAGGATCGAATCCGGCAGTTGCTCGAGCTCTTGCAGTGCTTCGAGGATGTAGCGGCCATGGCCGGCGGCGATGTCGACTATGTGCACCGGCTTTTGTTGTTCGCGCAGGCGGGCGATGGCCTGGCGCAGCAGTTCTTCCACGTGCAGCTTGCGCTGGCGAATGCCGCGCCAGCCGATGGCGTCGAGGTAGTTCTGGTCAACCAGGCGACCCAGCTTGCCTTTGCCCGTGGGCTGATTGCGGTACACGTAGTCCAGGGTGCTGCCGGAATCAAAACCGGTGTCGAAGCCCAGCTTGACGCCCTCGGACAAGCTCTTGCCCATGCGCATGCTGGCCCGGGTTGCCCGCCAGTACAGGTCGCGGGGCGAGTTACGCGGCAGCGGCGCCGCCAGGCTTTCGGCCTCGGCGCAGCTGGCGCCAGTCTTGTCGGCATCCAGCAGCGACGGCACGGTGGCGGGGCTGCTGAAGCAGTGTTCGACAAACCGCTCGATGCGCCGCAACGCATGGGCTCGGTCGCGCTCGCCGAGGGTGTCATGGAAAAAGCCCGGCAGGATGTGCATTTCCTTGCGCGCGCTGCCCAGGCGTTCGAAGAAGCGCTCCTGCGGTTGGCGCTCGACCACGAAGTCGGCACCGGACACCAGCAGTTGCGTGGGCACCTGGATGGCCTGGGCGTCCGCTACCACGCGGTCAGCAGCTTCATACAGGCCCAGCAGCATGGTCACCGAAATCGGCCGGCTGATCAGCGGGTCGGCGACATAAGACGCAATCCGCTCCGGGTCGTGTGTAAGCAGGCGTGGCTTGACGTAGCTGTTGACGAAGAAATTGCCGCGCACGGCCTTCAGCAGTTTCAGGCCGGGGCGGGCGAACGGCACGTACAGCTTGACCTTGAAGGCCGGCGAGGCCAGTACCAGGCAGCGCACCTTGGGCGCGTAGTCGTGGGCCCAGGTGGCGATCAACACCGCGCCGACGCTCTGTGCCAGCACCACCAGGTCCTGCTCGGCGATGCCGTGGTGGGTGTGGATGTGCTCGATGAAGGTTTGCACGTCGCGCACGCTGGTGGCGAACCCCGGGCTGTCGCCCCGCGCGCCTGGCGACCGGCCATGGCCGCGGGCATCCCAGGCGAAGAAGTCGTACCCCGGCATGTCCAGCTCATCGGCCAGGTGGGCCATGCGCCCGCCGTGTTCGTGGCCGCGGTGGAACATCACCACGGCCCGGCGTGGCTGGTGTTCGTTGCGGGTGGCAGGCCAATGACGGTAATGCAACTCGACACCGTCATGGGTGGAGAAGTGCAGCGCTTGCGCTTGACGCATGATGATAAGTCCTTTTGCGACGGCAGACGGCTCAGCGGGTTTCGGCCAGCCCATGGCGAACCCGGTTGTAGAGGGTATAGAGGGAGAGCGCGAGGATCACCAGCATCAGGCCGTTGACCCACATGCCATCGAGCAGGCCGAAGGCGACGCCGGTGCCTACCACGCCGAAGGCGAAGGCCCGGTCGCTTTTGCCCATGGGCCCGTCGTAGCGCCGCGAGGCACCGGCCAGCGGGCCCATGACCCCTGCGTATTCGCTGAAGGTGGCGCTCAGCACTACCAATACCACCAAGGCCGGCGAGACACCGGCCAGCAGGGCGAAGGGCAGGTACAGGGCGGCGTCGGCGACCACGTCACTGAGTTCGTTGAGGTAGGCGCCGAGGGTGGATTGCTGGCCGAATTCCCGGGCCAGCATGCCGTCGACGGCATTCAGCGCCATGCGCAGCAGCATCCACACCGGCACCAGGATGAACAGCGAGGTGACGTGGGGCAGGCCGGCCAGCAGCAGGCCAAGCAGGATCGACACGACGGCGGCGGCGACGGTGACTTGGTTGGCGGTGACGCCACGGTCGTAAAGGCGCTGCACGGTGGGGCGCAGCAAGGCCTGGAAACGCGGTTTGAGCTGGTAGATCGATGCCACTGGAAAATCCTTTTTCGTGGTGCGTCAGGGCGTTAATTGTGTGTGAGCCTTGTTCGCGGGTAAACCCGCGCTCACAGGTTTGATGATTATCTGCAGACTGGCGCTGCTTTTTGCAGGCGTGTTTCAGCCGGTCAAGGTGGTTACCAGCCCTGCGGCATAGCCTGGCAGCGTCGCAAAATCCCGCGCGCAAATTAGTAACCGGCGGTTGGCCCAAGGTTCCCGCAGCGCCGCCCAGTGCAACGGCAATAGCCCCTGCCAACGCTTCACGGCGGCCAGTGGCACCACTCCGACCCCAGCCCCGCCCGCGACCATGCGGATCACCCCGTCGAACCCCTCTGCCCGCACCCGAACTTGCATGCGCCGCCCTTCGCGCAGCGCCTGCTCCTCCAGGTACAACGCCAGTGCACTGCTGGCCCCAAGGCCGATATGGCCGTGGGCCAGGCTGTCGATGAAGGTGGGCGCGACGGCGCTGGCCAGCGGGTGGTCCGGCGGCGTCACCAGTACCAGCGGGTCGTCGCGAAATGGCACGGTTTGCAGGTGCTCGCTGGGCGCCGCGGTCGAGATGATGCCCAGGTCGGCCATGCCCTGGGTAATCGACTGCACGATGCGCAGGCTCGGCAGTTCCTGGACATCCACGTTTACGCCGGGGTTTCTGGCCAGGTAGCCGGCCAGCAATTCGGGCAGATACTCGGTGAGCGCCGCCGTGTTGCACAGCAAGCGCACCTGGCCCTGCTGCCCCTGCGCGAACTGGCCCAGGTCGAACTGCAGGCGCTCGACTTGCTGCGCTATCAACCGGGCATGCTGCTGCAGTGCCTGGCCGGCGGGGGTCGGCTGCACGCCGCGGCGGTTGCGTTCCAGCAAAGGCACGCCCAGCGACGCTTCCATGGCCCGGATGCGCGCACTTGCGGCTGGCAGCGACAGGTGGCTGCGGCTGGCACCAGCGGTGATGTTGCCGCATTCCAGCGTGTGCTGGAACAGCTTGAGATCGGTCAGGTCGAAATGCATGGATATTTATCCTGAAGATGTCCTGGCTCTGTCCTGGCAAGAGCCTGGCTGAGTATATGGCAGATTTTCAACACACCAGGCGTCGGCCATCATCGGCCCATGAATACCCTTCTCGCGTTCTACCACAACATTGGCCCAGCCCTATCGGTGCTGGTTGTATTGACCTTTCTGCTGGCCGGCGCGGTTAAAGGGGTGATTGGCCTCGGCCTGCCGACCATCGCCATGGGCCTGCTGGGGCTGGCTATGTCACCGGCGCAGGCTGCAGCCCTGCTGATCGTGCCTTCGACGCTGACCAACCTCTGGCAACTGGCGGTCGGCGGGCATCTGCCGGCATTGCTGCGCCGGCTTGGGCCGCTATTGGCGATGATTTTCGTCGGGACATTGCTCGGCAGTGCATGGCTGGGCATCAACAGCGGGCCGTGGGCGGTGCATGCATTGGGGGCGGCGCTGGTGATCTACGCACTATACGGGCTGGTGGGGCCGGCCTTGCGCGTGGTGCCTGCCTGGGAAGGGTGGCTGGGGCCGGTCTGCGGCTTTGTGACTGGCGTGGTCACCGCCGCCACAGGGGTGTTCGTGATGCCGGCAGTGCCTTACCTGCAGAGCCTGGGCATGCGCCGCGATGAGCTGATCCAGGCCCTGGGCCTGGCATTCACGGTCTCGACCCTGGCATTGGCCTGCGGCCTGGCCGGGCAGGACGCCCTGGGTGGCCAGGCGTTGGGCGCGTCACTGCTGATGCTGGCGCCGGCCCTGCTGGGCATGCTCGCCGGGCAGTGGCTGCGTCAGCGCATCAGTGCAGCGCTGTTCAAGCGCTGCTTTTTCATCGGCCTGGCCATACTCGGCGGCCATCTGCTGATCAACGGCTAGCCGATGACGCGCTGAGCATGTCGATCATCTGGATATCGAACTCACGCTCCAGGTAATCCATGCGTTTTTCAAAGAACGCAGTCATGTGCGGCAGTGCCGAATGCACGTCGAGCGCGGCCTTGTCGGCCCACACCTCGAAGAACACGAACAGGCTTGGGTCCTGCTGGTCGCGCAGCATGTGGTACTCGATGCAGCCCGGTTCCTGGCGGCTGGGTTCGACGTAGGCGCGGAACAGGGTTTCGAACGCATCAGCCATTTCCGGGCGGGTCTTGGCTTTGAGGATGAAGGCGTGTTGCTCACTCATTGGGATGACACTCGATGGAGGATGATGAACCGATTCTACGGCAATAATGTGTTTGCCATTCGTGACTTCAGATCAATTGTATTTTGCCCCGTCGTTGCTGTATTCCACGCTCGCGAGCCTCTAACCTGCCGGCCTGATTTCTGAATCCGGCCCTGGAGGCCAGCATGAAAAAGATCCTTTTGCTCAACGGCGGTAAACAGTTCGCACATTCTGACGGTCGCCTCAACACCACCTTGCACGAAGCTGCAATCGCTCACCTGGACCGGGCCGGTTTCGATGTACGCGAGACCTTTATCGACGGCGGCTACGACGCCCAGGAAGAAGTGCAGAAATTCCTCTGGGCCGATGTAGTGATCTACCAGATGCCAGGCTGGTGGATGGGGGCGCCGTGGACGGTAAAGAAATACGTCGATGATGTGTTCACTGCAGGTCACGGCAGCTTGTATGCCAACGACGGCCGTACCCGCTCGGACGACTCGCAGAAGTACGGCAGCGGTGGCCTGGTCCACGGCAAGCAGTACATGTTGTCGCTGACCTGGAACGCGCCGCAGCAGGCCTTTGACGACGCCAGCGATTTCTTCGAGGGCAAGGGCGTGGACGCGGTGTACTTCCCGTTCCACAAGGCCAACCAGTTCCTCGGCATGACCGGGCTGCCGACCTTTCTGGCGACCGACGTGATGAAACGGCCTGACGTGCCAGCAGCCCTGGCAGCCTATGAGGCGCACCTGGACCAGGTGTTTGGCAAGGCTGATTGAGGTTTGTGTGCACCGGCCTCTTCGCGGGTGAACCCGCTCCCACAGGTATTGCACCGATTTCAAGGTCAATGGGGTTCCTGCGGGAGCGGGTTCACCCACCGCTGGACTTGGCCTGCACAAGCGGCTATCTAATCTCTGCAAAGATCCACTACAGGCCCAGACGTGAAAACCCGATCCGAAGAACTCCAGGTATTCGTCGCTGTCATCGACTGCGGTTCGATCTCCGCTGCCGCCGAGCAGATGGGCCAGACCCCGTCGGCCGTCAGCCGCACCTTGTCGCGCCTGGAAGCCAAGCTGGGTACCACGCTGGTCAACCGCACCACCCGGCGCATGGACCTGACCGAAGAGGGCCGGTTCTTCCTCGAGCGCTCGCGGCTGATCCTGCAGCAGATGGACGAGATGGAAGAGCGCCTGTCGATGAACCGCCAGACCCCCACCGGGCGCTTGCGCATCAATGCGGCCGCACCGTTCATGCTGCACGCCATCCTGCCGTGGATCGGCGAGTTTCGGCGCCAGTACCCGGGTATCGAACTGGAGCTGAACACCGACGATCTGATCATCGACCTGCTGGAGCAGAGCACTGATGTGGCGATCCGCATCGGC
>Ga0302347_1002476_pt1 | contig 18564 bp, 28 predicted proteins | sample PhyWR1_FD_202178 | JGI IMG/M metagenome (GOLD analysis project Ga0302347, IMG submission 202178) | Leaf surface microbial communities from wheat plants in UC Gill Tract Community Farm, Albany, California, United States - DLSL W.R1 (v2)... | ecosystem: Host-associated > Plants > Phyllosphere >...
ATAGCTCAGCTGAGCTAAGCAAGGAACTAACCAAGACTGCTGCAATTCAGTACTCTTTGGTCGAACGCTTCAATCGGTAGGGCTCCCTATGGAAGCCAAAACTCACAGAGCTAAGCAATGAGCCCGCCACTAAGCAGGCTTTTGGCGCCTGTCACACCCATGCAACACTCGCCGAGCACAATGGGATCAGCCAAAGGGATTTGGCCCCGTTTCTGAGCGCTGGATTGGCGCCGAGATTTGATTCAGGCAACTACGCTTTACGAGTACTTCAAGCCCGCATATGCGGGCTTTTTCATTTTCAGCAAGAGCCAAGTCCTGGCGCAGGGCTTCTCGTATCTGCGACGTGCTTTTCAACAACCATTCACAGAATAGAGCGCAAATTACTCTTACTCCTTTACAGAATTCCCTTTAGGCCCGCCCGCACGCGGGCCATTTTTTTACCCGCTGCAGCGCTCGACTGGAGACGAAGCTATTCCCTCCCCCGAATACTCACCCTCTGACACACTTGACCGAAACAACGCTACGCACATCAAGCAAGGGTTATTAAATTAAAGGCCCAAGAACCGGACTGATGCCATCCCCGCCACCGAGCGAGCTAGTCTAGGTTCTTGACCGGCTGACCCCTTGCTGGTCTCAGGCGTGAATAGCACGCCACTTCGCTCTCGCAGAGAGCCCGCCTGTGAGCGAGCCTAATTAAGATCTCCTGCATAACACACCGGGGAGCTTGGGCTCCCGCCCCGATCAAGTTCGTCTTCCAGCCACTGCGCTAGGACCTGGGCATTGTTATGTTGCTCGTCTTTGGCCGAGTAAATCAGCGTGAGCGTACCGGTTCGGGCTCTTTCAAGCAGTTTCCACCAATGTTCCGGTCGAGCAGCCAGCTCTTTCTGATAGTGGGCACGAAAGGTCTCGAAGCCAAATTCGGAGTGTTTGAACGCTCGCCGCAGTTCGTTTGAAGGCGCAACATCGCGCAGCCATTCATCCAGCGGCAACTGCTCCTTACGACAGTTGCGTGGCCACAGACGATCAACCAGCACCCGATAACCATCGTGGGCGTCTGCGGGGCTGTAGGCGCGTTTGCATTGAATCATTGCGATACCTCTCTCACAGGCCTGTCTCGTGAAATCATAGACGACCGATACCTCTCCTTTCGGCTATCCCGGCTCCTTGTGAAGACCCTTTAAGCTCGCCCTCCCCATCGCGGGCTTTTTTGTGTCTGTCATACCCTCAAATCGTAAGCCTCCGGTGTGCACACCAATCGAATGGCGCTGTCGGTGTGCTACAGGAAAATGAAATGTTTAATGGCAGCTTCCCGCGGACTGGACATGGAATGGGGCATGTAACAAAGCGCCAAACTCCAATGCTGCCGGGCTTCTGCACGCCGTAGATCACTTGGTGTTTACAATTGATATGTATGAAATGACGCTATTGGCGGGGTGAGATGAGCCGGTTAGATTGAACCTTTAATGTGCGCAAGGGTTCAGAAAACTATACCTCGGAGAATCTTATGACCCAGACAGCTTTGGTAGTGGGCGCCAGCGGCATCGTCGGCAGCGCCATCACTCAGTTACTGATCGATAACCAGTGGCAGGTCGCAGCGCTTTCGCGTCACCCGGCGCAGACTCCGGGGGTCATCCCGGTGGCCGCAGACCTTCAAGATCCGGCGTCATTGAGACATGCACTGGCAGATTTGAAACCTACCCATGTATTCATTACCACTTGGTCGCGGCAAACCACAGAAGCCGAGAACATTCGTGTCAATGCCGCTATGGTGCGCAATGTCCTGGATGCCATTCGTCCAGCCGGAAGTGTTAAGCACGTGGTATTGGTCACTGGCTTGAAACACTACCTTGGCCCGTTCGAATCTTATGGCAAAGGCAGTCTTCCGCAAACACCGTTCCGCGAAGAGCAAGGCCGTTTGGACATAGAAAATTTCTACTACGCCCAAGAGGACGAAGTGTTCGCCGCTGCTCAAAAGGACGGCTTCACCTGGAGCGTACATCGGCCGCACACCGTCACCGGTGTCGCCGTGGGCAATGCAATGAACATGGCAACCACCCTCGCTGTCTACGCCACCATTTGTAAATACACCGGCCGCCCTTTTGTGTTTCCCGGATCAAGGGTGCAATGGGACAGCCTCACCGACATGACGGATGCACGCCAATTGGCCAAACAACAACTGTGGGCCGCGACGACACCCTCAGCGGCCAATCAGGCGTTCAACATCACCAACGGCGATATTTTTCGCTGGAAATGGATGTGGAGCAGGATCGCCAACTATTTCGACCTGCCTGCCGGCGCATTCCCGGCAACCCCTTCGCCACTTGAAAAGCAGATGGTCGACGACCAGTCCGTCTGGAGTCAGATCGTCGCTGAACACGGACTGAAAGAACCTGATATTAGCCGCTTGGTTTCACCATGGCACGCCGATGCAGACCTCGGGCGTCCCATTGAAGTGGTCACGGACATGTCGAAGAGCCGGGCCATGGGTTTCACGGCATACCAGGCCAGCGATCAGGCTTTTTTCGATGTATTCGATAAATTGCGTGAAGAGCGTTTGATCCCTTAAGCCGATGTACTAGTGTAGTGGCCTAATGAAACCGGACACCCATTTAGGCGTAAGCGTCCGCCGAAGTCACATTGCGTGATTCAGGCGGACATCCACCGATGCGGCAGCAGTGGATCAATCTCACTGGCACGCTGCGTCGGCAGCCGCGTCAATACATCTTTGAGATAGGCATACGTATCATGCCTATTCATGCGTGCCAACTGGATCAAGCTCATGATCGCGGCTGGCCGCCAGCCCCAACAGGCGGGCTTTTTTGTATCTGCTACGCTTTCCTCGCAAATAGGAGGAATCTTCCATGCCACACCACGACCTAGTCCCTTCCCTGCCCTTCAAGATCAACGAAAACCAGCTAGCCATTACGGCAGTGATGGTGATGCTATCCAATTGGGTAGAGCTTGCGTAATCGCATTGGCTTGACCGCCCATTTGCATTGCCACTGCCCAGCACTTGCATTCGTATTGACCAGTGAATCATCCTCGAAGCGCCTCTCCAAAGCTTACTGACTCAGATTTTCTGAATGGGGGCCATGAGCGAGTTAGCCTCTTGGAAGCTGATGGCGTTGTTGGCGAAATTGAAAGTCCCCATGGTTTTGACCTCCTCCGCAGCGCGGATAAATTCACCAAGTGCGGCCCTGGCAAATGAGCTACCAAGACTGATTCTTCGGACACCAATCTCTGCAAGTTCATCCACTGTGAGCGTAGAGCCTGCCAAACCCATCACCACGTTGACAGGTTTTTGTAACGCCTCAGAAACAAGCTTGATAGCATTTAAATTGGGAAGACTGGGAGCGAAGAGAACGTCAGCTCCAGCCTGTTCAAATGCAATAAGTCGGCGGATTGTGTCGTCCAGATCAGTTATTCCGGCACTGAAGTTTTCAGCGCGTGCCACAAATACAAAAGGGAGTGACAGGCTGCGCGCAGCCTCAACACCAGCGATAACTCGCTCCAGCGCAAGACTGAACTCGTAGATTGGCGCTTGTGGGTTACCAGTAGCGTCCTCGATTGAACCGCCAACAAGCCCAATGTCAGCAGCCATGCGGATAGTTTTGGAAACTTCTTCAGGTGAGTCTCCAAATCCATTTTCTAGGTCGGCGCTGACAGGTAAATGGGTTGCCTCAACGATACTTTGGGCATTGGCAAGTATCTCCCCCCGCGACAGAGCGCCCTCCGCATCTCGGCGGCCTAGGCTAAACGCTAGACCAGCACTCGTCGTAGCTAATGCCTCAAACCCCATAGATGTCAGAATTTTTGCGCTGCCAGCGTCCCACGGATTTGGCAGGATAAGTGGTTGTCTGCGCGAATGAAGAGCTTGAAACGCCATAGCTTTATCCAGACCCTGCATTAATGCTCCAAATTAACTGGTTCGAGAAGCAACTAGGTTAGCCATCGTTACTGGAGCTGCCAGCTTTTGGTCTATCCCTTTCATTAATGAGCCCGCCACGGAACGGGCTTTTTGTTGTCTGCCCGACTCAATGGTGGCCCTGCGCCACGGATGGTAGAGTTCGGGCTTAATTATGGGAGGGGTCAATGGAAAGAACATTTAGGAACCCGGCAAACGGCCACACCGAAAGTGTCGGAGGGGCGTCATGGCTCGCGGTGCTTATTTTCGGGGCCTTCTACCTTGCCTATAAAGGACTGTGGGGGCACTTTTTCATCTGGCTGCTGCTGGTTGGTGGCTTCTCAGTGCTGACCGGCGGCCCAGGGTTGATCATCGCCCTCCCCTTGGCCAGCATCGGTTATGCGATTGGCATCAACAGCATTCTGACGAACTCATATCTTCGCAAGGGCTGGGTCGAGGTGTCAGGGGATTCGGCAGGCGCGCAGACCAGCGATCTCCGTGACTGCCCGTTTTGCGCTGAAACCATCAAGTGTGCAGCTATAAAGTGCAAGCACTGTGGTGCAGATGTTGAGCCAACAACAGTAACCGTGCCGAAACCAGTTGAACAATTATTCCATGGCTGGACGGTTCGGATTTCAACACAGACATCTGACGCACCCAGAGTGGAGCAATTGCTTGATGACTTGGGCATACCTGTGATGGCATTCGATGGGGGCACGATTGTCACCGGGCCATTTGATAGTGAGAATTCCGCCAAAGCCGTATCAATTGACCTCGGAGACAAACACAACCTGCAATGCCATATGTATTGGGTTCCGTCTGCCACATAACGATCGCCGCCGAAAAATATGCCCGCCACTGAGCGGGCTTTTTTATGGCCGCTGTAATTTATTTAGCATTTGCTATTGCAGAAATATTTAGCAGTTGCTAATTTACACCCATCGCAGCAACACACCGCAGCGACCCGCTCTTTAACAACCTGATGGACGCCGAGCTGGCCGATGCATAGCCAGCAGACCTGCTGCGTAACGGTAGGCAGCGATTCGACCTCATGTCGGCGCTGGGCACAGGAGACCTCATTCGGAGGGCGCGCTGGAGAAGCGCGTGATGACTTGACGGCCAAAGGCCTGATGGGAATTGACGTGAAAGCGAACGTCGGCCTGTGCAAGAGAACGGAATTTTTCACTGATGCACCTGGTAACCCGGGTGCATTGGGAAAACAACCCAACAAGGAGAAGGACCATGTTGATACTCACCCGCCGCGTAGGCGACACCATCCGCATCAACGACAACATCAGCATTCAGGTGCTGAGCGTTAGCGGGCAGCAAGTGAAAATCGGAATCGTCGCGCCGGAAGATGTTGCGGTTCACCGGGAAGAGATTTGGCTGCGGATTCAGGCTGAGCGCGAGACTGAAAGCGCGGCTTATGTAGTAGCGAACAACCAGCGCCACGACAGCCTGTCGTTAACTGCCCGATCCCTCGCAAGAGGCTGCATCGGAGAGTTTCTGCGCAATGTCCTCTGCATGCCCAAGCAAACATAACCGGCGTGGCAACCGGAAGCCGCAACTTGGCAGCAAGAGAAAGCGACAGAAGCTCTACCGATGCAGATCGCAGGCGAATCCGGGGCCCCGAGCGGGCCAGTCCAGATACATGCCGGGCAGTTCCGGCGCCTGCACCCTTCCCCTTAAACCATAAAGACCGCATTAGCAGATGCCAGGCCAGTCTCACGGCAGGGTAATCAACCAGGCGTCGAGCCCAACTTAAAAACCGGGATTTGAGAACTGGATATAAATACCGAAATTTGCGAGAGCCACCCAGAAAATCACAAAAAGCCAAGGGGTTCTCATAGAGAACTGAAGGGATTTTCGATACCCCTTGTGACTGGATTCTGCTTCGCAGAACAGGGGCGAATCATCATAGTTGAACCCCATTTTAGGCTCGCTGCGTAAAAGATGGCTTTGTTTGAAATGCCAGTGATCAATTATTGCGTAAGCAGCTCGAATCCCTGGCCACGCATTCAGCGAACTCACAATCCCGAGCAAGGCCATCAACAAAGGCACAACCAAGGTGAAGATCTTGCCCCATTCCGGGTTGACGTTGGCCATTGAGGATGCGAACGCAATCACCAAAAACGATTGCGCCGCCAGATTCGCATTTGTTCGATTCGATAGCAGAGTGGTTTCGTACTGAATTTCTCGACGATAGAAATCGAGACGGTCTTTCGGAGTACCGAATAGTAATGCATCAGTTGGGAGAGGCTCATGCGTACTGATCCTCTCGGTAATGATCTTAGACACAGCCGCTCACCAAATATGGATGAATTAACTTAGAAGCCCATGGGCGTCAGTGGTTCATTACATTTAACGTTCTTCCCCGCCTCTACCCGTCAGTACTCACCCCGCGCCCATCGGCAACCAGCGGGAGGCATGAGTGTTGACGAATACAGGTGAACCAACGAATGGAGTTGACCATGAAAAAGCAGGCAAATCGCATCCGCATGGCTGATGCGCTTTTCGACGCAAGCATCCTCAGCGGCAACTTTCTTGGGGGCTTCAATTCCCGAGTTCATGGCGTTGAGCGTCCTGCAGCAGTTGACGGCCCGACTCGCCTTGAGCGCGGCCTTGGCTGGGATAAGGCCGACGACCTGATCCGCGCCGGCCAGATCTATTTCATCCATCCGTTCCCGCACGGCCAGTGCAAGTTCACTGGCTTCGCCTATGGGGGCACCTGGGCCTGTAACGGCTGCAACAGTGATGGATTTCAAAAGCCGTGGTGGGCAGTCCGGGTCATGAGGGACGGCAACGTGTGGTGCGTGACTGGTGAAGGGTTTGAAGACCTGCAGTCGTCCTCAAATTACGCGTTCGGTGACACCCGGGAAGATGCACTCAGCACCTACGCCGAACTGATGAATCAGCAAGTCGCCGCCTAACCACCCGCCACCCTGGAGGTGACCATGAACCAAAGTAACCGCGCTTACTGCGATGTAGCGCTCGCCATGCACCAGCGCCGCAATGTGTCCGTCGCGCTTCACCTCGGACTGGTCGGCTCTACCCCTCCGAAGAACGCCCCGCGTTACCGGGTCATCCCAGTGAGCGGCGAGTTCTTCCACATCGTCGATTCTCGCACCAACACGGTGAAGGGCTTCCGCCGTGACCATAACGCCGCCTGTGATTTTGCACGCAAACTCGAGCAGGAGTAGTTGCGATGAATGACTTTCTCGACACCGTCGAAGGCCCCGACTGGCTTCACGATGCAATCAACAGCCTGATCTGCGGCGATAACGTTACGGCGCCGCGTCCTTTCGGAAAATCGGTTGCTCTGGTCGCGCCGCAATCGCTGTACGAAGCACTGGCCGAGCACTTGGGTGCTCAGGAACACATCGCTCCACTGCTAACCGACAACCGCGAATACCCGATCGAGCAGATGATTTGCGAGATTGTTGCGGGTGGGCGTCGCGTTCACGGCAAGGCCTACGAGTTGGCTTGCTGTGCGCTGGGTGCGCCCAAGGCCAAACATCACCCAACAGCGCTGCACGACGTGGCAGAGGCTCTGATTCGGCCTTGGGCTAACGAGTATGGTCAAGCCCGCGCTGAGGAGCTGGCAGCAGATGCCGCCGCGGATCGGTTTGAGGATCGCGAGGACGCCGCGTGACCTCTCACCAGCGCCAGCGCCGCTTCGCACTCTGGCGCGGATCAGCTCCAGTCCTAGCCCTGCTCACCGCTCTAATGCTGCTCAGCGTCCTCGCTGATAGCGCCAACCAGTAACCCTTCCCCATTTGAACGCTGCGAGCATCGCGGCAAGGATTCCCCATGTCCGCAGTAATGAAGCAGGACGACAACATGCCTGCGATGTCGGAGGCCGCACTCGTCGAAGTGCTGAGCAGCAGCCTCTACCCCGGCGCAGAAAAGAATTCAGTCGTGATGGTGCTGGCTTACTGCCAGGCCGCGCACCTGGACCCTATGTTGAAGCCGGTGCACATCGTTCCAATTTGGAACTCGAGAACGAAAAAGATGCAGGACACGGTGATGCCGGGCATCGGCCTGTACCGCATTCAGGCGGCGCGCACCGGCCAATACGCTGGAATCAGCGAGCCTGAATATGGCCCTCAAGTAACGACGAAGTTGAGCGGCGTCGAAGTCACGTATCCCGAATGGTGCCGCGTGACGGTCAAGCGGCAGATGAGCAACGGGTTGGTTGCCGAATACACGGCCAACGAGCGCTGGCTTGAAAACTACGCGACATCGAGCAAGGACACCGCGGCGCCCAACGCCATGTGGAAGCGTCGAGCATTTGCCCAACTCGCCAAATGCGCCGAGGCACAGGCCCTGCGCAAAGCATTCCCTGAAGTTGGATCGGCACCAACGGCTGACGAGATGGAAGGCAAGGCATTCGAGGAGCCGGCACGCGATGTCAGCCCTCAAAAACACGTCCAGGCTGAACCGGAAGCACGGCCCAACTACTCCGACGACCTATTGACCGAGAACATCGTGAAGTGGCAGCCACTGATCGACTCGAACCGCACCAGCCCTGAGCACCTCATTGCGACCATCAGTAGCAAGTACACGCTGAGCCCGGCGCAGATAGAAAAAATCACCAACCTCAAAGCCCTTGATGGAGACGCAGCATGAAAATTCATAACGTAGCTCAAGGCTCCGCCGAGTGGCTTGCCCTCCGCGCTCAGCACTTCACAGCCTCCGAAGCCCCGGCAATGATGGGCGCATCGAAGTACCAAACCCGCACCGATCTACTGGCGATCAAGAAGACTGGCATCACGCCAGACGTCACTCCCTCTCAGCAGTTCATCTTTGATAAAGGCCACGCTACCGAAGCCCTAGCGCGCCCACTGACTGAAGCGTTGATTGGCGAAGAGCTGTATCCGATCGTTGGCACTGAAGGAAACCTGCTCGCCTCCATGGACGGCGCCACGATGCTCGGCGAGACCCTGTTCGAGCATAAGCTTTGGAATGAGTCGGTCGTCGCCCAGGTGAAGGCTGGCGAACTGGCCCCACACTATTACTGGCAGCTTGAGCAGCAACTGCTGGTCAGCGGCGCTGAGCGGGTCATCTTTGTTTGCTCGGACGGCACCACGGAGAACTTCGTGCACATGGAGTACCGGCCCGTCGCCGGTCGCGCGGCCCAGTTGATAGAAGGCTGGAAGCAGTTTGAGGTTGACCTGGCCAGCTTTGAAATGGCCGACGCCCCATCAATCATTGTCGGCAAGGCACCTGATGAGCTACCAGCCCTGCGCATCGAACTGACTGGTATGGTTACCGCCAGCAACCTGAAGGTATTTGAAGATTCGGCCCTGGCTGTCATCGACTCGGTGAAAACCACACTCTCCACCGACCAGGACTTCGCTGACGCAAAGAAGGCAGTCAAGTGGTGCGGTGATGTTGAAGAGGCTGTCGCGGTCGCCAAGAAGCAGGCTCTGTCGCAGACCCAAAGCATCGACGAGTTGTTTTCGTCGCTGGATCGCATCAGTGCCCATGCCCGCGAGACTCGCCTTAAAGTCGACAAGCTAGTGAAGGCTCAAGAGCTGTTGGTGAAGACCAACATCAAGCAAAAGGCGGAGATCTCCCTGGCGGGTCACATCGCCGCAATTAACAAGACCCTTGGCAAAGTCACGCTACCTAATGTCGTTTCGGACTTCGCCGGCGCCATGAAGAACAAGCGCACCATCGCCAGCCTACAAGACTCCGTAGATACAGAGCTGGCCCGAGCGAAGATCGACGCAAGTCAGGCTGCCGACGGAATTCGCTTGAACCTGACCAGTCTGGCGGAGCTCGCCGTTGATCACGCCTTCCTGTTCAGCGATGTGCAGCAACTAGTGACAAAGGCAAATGACGACCTGGTTACGCTAATCAAATTCCGAATCGCCGAGCACCAGAAGGCAGAGCAGGAAAAGGCCGAAGCGAAGCGCATCGCCGAAGAACAGGAAGCCCAGCGCCTAGCAGCGATTAAGCCAGAACCCGTTGTCGAGAAAGTGACAACTCCAGAGCCGGCACGCGCCGCACCGGTCAAGGCTGCGACTCCCGTCACCCAGTCAACAAAGCCTGTTACGAGCCACACCGTCGAGCAGGTGGCATTACAGGCCAGTGTGACGGACTTCGAGGCGCTGGTGAAAGCAGTGGCTTATGGTCAGGCGCCGATCACACTGCTTTCGGTCAACTGGGAGGCGCTCGACGCGATGGTCGCGGCGCAGGGATCAACCTTTAGCATGGCCGGCGTAACGCTGGCCAAGGTGGCCGCATGATCAGCAATCACCTCAGCTTGGTCGAGCAGCAGCGGCAGAATACCGAATCAATATCGGCGCGGACCGCTCAATACCTCGCTTCCGGCGGGCAGATCGCCCAACTGCAGAGCCCACCGCGCAATACGTTGCTGCCTTCCCGATCGCAGAAAATTGATCCTGAGACGGTCCTGAAGCGCAAACCAAAAGCGCTTTCGTGGGCCGACCGTAAAGCCCTCCGGTTAATGGCGGACTCACTATGAGCAAGCGCAAACCGCACAACCTCAAGGCCCGCATCGACCGATCATGCCGAGCACTGCTGGCCGCCAACCACGTTGCGGTGGTGAACATCGACCCCAGCGGCCGCCAGGGCATGATCAATTACAAATCGCTGAAGAGCATCGCACCCGGGAAGATTGGCAAGGCTGTTTGTGAAGTCCCGCATCGCTGGACGATCTACATGAGCGTTCTTTGTATTGATGCCCGAGGTGATCGCTACAGCAAGTCAGTAGAGATTGCGCCCTATGGCGTCTATCTCTCCGACCACTTGGAAGACGTTATCGAGCATTGCTACACAGAGCTACGCAAGGCAGCCAACCAAAACCAGATGGTGGCTTCGGGGTGGATAGCCATTCCTGAAGCGATGTCACTAGACGAAGGCCATGCAGCGCGGATCTTCGAAGCGGTAGGCGCCTGGAATCAGGTAAAGGTCGATTCATGCGCCGCATAGCTCGCATCCAGCAACGCAAACGTCAAACATGGTTGGCACTGCCGGCCAGCGGAATTGAAGAAGTAGGCCATGGCCACACCACTACAGGGGCACTTGGCGGCCCTTCAAAACCGCCAAGTTCTACTCCGCATCAGTCTTTTGGATTGTTATCAGAAAATGACTTATTCAACAGCCCCTCAACAACGCTGTCGGGATTGCCTAGTACCTGCTTATTGAAGGTCTTTCCATCTGCTGAACGTGTAGTCAGAAGCCCCCACGACTTTTTCCCGTCAGCACTGAAAACGACGCTGAGCTGATTGTCTGCGCAGTCGTGTGGCTTGCACATGAACCCCACGGTGAAGCTTTTCCCGTCAACCGAAACCTTCTCAACCGGCGATGCGGCGCCCTGAGCTTTACTGACCCAGCTTGGGAAGCTGAGCATTTCAGCATAGGCTTTTTGGTACGGTGCTTTACTGGCGATCTCAGGCAAATATTGCTCAGCAGAAGCGCCGGCAGCGATCAGCATCAGCGAAGCTCCGGCCAACATTGAGAGGCTTGCTTTATTCATTTCAATAACTCCATGTCAGTATCTTGGCGACCGCATCCTATGATGCGGCGCATAACACAAATACGGCACGCCTCAGACGCCGCACGGCTTGAGAAGTTTCGACATCCGCCCGTAACAGAAGTTTGGGTTTAGAGAGGTAGGCCATGGCCAAATCTGCAACCGAACGGAAACGCGATCAACGCGACCGCGACAAGATGAGCGCGAAGGAAAAAGAAGCTCTCCTGCTGTCACGAAAGATTGTCACAGCTCTTTATCACAACGATGACGCCGCGCTAAAGCGAACCATGGCACGCACCGGGATCGATGAGGAGCAGGATCTGATCTCGCGCTTCATTCGCGGCGCTGACAGCATGAGCGATAAGCAACTGGCCGAGTTTATTCGACTCCCGTAACTGTCACGCTGGAATGTCACGAATAACAAATAACAACGCCTTACGTCGCGCCCGGAACACTACGTCTAGGGGCTCATATCGTCGATGATTTTTCTCGCGTCATCACTTGCATGAGCTTTGGCCTGCACTTGGTCCTTCCAAATCATGCCAACGTACTCTCGCGACGGAAGCCCTTCGATTACTAGTCTTGAGGTGAAGCCGTCCAGGCAGGCCTTCAAATAGATAGTGTATATGCGCCCTTTGTGAGCCTCTCTAAATGAATGAAACATTGAACGCCCCCGTGATCCGGCTTAATACCGGTCACTTGTAATACTCCTACAACAATCAAATTGCCACTACGCTGCATCCGGTCACGGAAGGCGGCGCCACCCCGAGGTAAACCCATGCCTATCCGCTTCAGCATCATCCATCAGATCGACAAGAAGCCAGACGGCTCCCCTGCTGCTCTGCACGTAAGCAGCGCCGAACTGGTCGAATCGCAGACCACTGAAAACCTGCTGAACGACTTTAACGAAGCGTACAACGCCAAGACTGGCAAGGCCTGGGGCTTGTTTCACGCTGAATCAGGTGCTTACCCATTCAGCGGCTGGCTGAGGGCCTATGTCGACGGCGGCGACTTTATCGAATTCAGCCGCGCCGCCGTTGAGCACCTGACCAAGCTGATGGAGGAGTCGAATCTTTCCGTTGGTGGCCACGTCTTGTTCGCGCACTACCAGCAAGGCATGACCGATTACCTGGTTATTGCACTGCTCCAGCACAGCGAGGGGATCACGGTGGGTGCTGACCTTAGTGTCACGCCTTCCAAGCATCTGGACCTTGGCAACATCAACCTGGCAGCACGGATCAATATCTCGGAATGGCGCAGCAACCCGAAGTCGCGGCAGTACATTTCATTCCTCAAAGGTTCGAAGAGCCGCAAAGCAACCGACTACTTCCGCGACTTCATCGGTTGCCAGGAAGGGATCGATGGCCCGGGAGAAACCCGAACGCTGCTCAAGGCATTCAGCGACTTTGTTACGGCAGAGGACATGCACGAAGGCAGCGCCCGCGAGAAGACTCAGGCGCTGGTCAGCTACTCAATGGCCCAGGCCAAGATTGGCGAGCCGATCACTCTCAACGAGCTGTCAGAGCTGATCGACGAAGATCGGCCGAAAGCCTTCTACGACTTCATCCGCAACAAGGATTATGGCCTGTCGCCGGAGATTCCAGCCGATAAGCGCACCTTGAACCAGTTCAGACGCTTCACAGGGCGAGCTGAAGGTATGTCGATCAGCTTCGAGCAGCACCTGCTTGGTTCCAAGATCGAGTTCGACAAAGAAGCCGGAACCCTGATTTTACGTGGGCTGCCAACTCAGCTCACCGATCAGCTCAAACGCGCCGACTCTTGAATATCGGTGGAGCTGCTTGCTATGAGGGCTCAAAAACCTGGTTGGTTTTTGCCCAGAATATAGTGCTGCCTTTCTGATACTTCCTGCTCCATTCATCTCCGCAGCCCTTGCACTTTACAAGTAGCTCTTCATCAACCGCGTCTCGGCCGCCGATTACTTCGAAAAACCTTAGATCGTCATCCGCGTCATATGACCGAATTGATTTTGCACAGCATGGATTTGGAAACAAAAACTTCTCTCCTTGATCCGGCTCCCTGCCGGGAGCCTTTATTACCCCAACACAAACCGAAATGCCACCACCGATCACGGAGGGCGGCGCCATTGGGTCGATGTCACTTCATGATTACCTGAACCTCATAGCCCTTGCCTGTAGACCAATTATCCCGAACTACCTCAATGGTTCCTGTGCCTACCACAGCGGTTAAGGGCTGACCGAGAACAATGGCTTTTTTTATGCTGTTCGGGAGTTTGGCTCCAAGGGCTTTGAGGGAGAGTTTTTCCGAAGCTTTACCCAGTGCGCTGATCGACATACCCACAGACTTAGTCTGATTGAAATTGAGAACCAGCTTTACCTGGTCAACAGTTGAATCACTGCCTGCCGCATAAAACGCAAGGTTATTAGCCATCGGAGAACCGCCACCAATGTCTTTGTAATTGCTTGCGCACCCAGACGTACCGTCACCATAGTCGGTCCACTTGCGCCCATTCAGATCCAAATCACTCAGAAATGAGCAGACAGACTCTGGAGCTGTTTGCTTTAAGTCGGCAAGGCAAGATACCGAGAAAAGTAATACCAGAGGTGCGACAAATATTTTTTGCATCTTTCAAATCCCATCCTGACCAAGAGCTGATCCGGCTCCATGCCGGGCGAACACAAATATCCCACTTCAACAAATCACGCCAGCCGGCGAGGATCCCATATGTCCGCACAACAGAAAAAATACCCTTTCGATTTTAAAACCCAGTACGGCCTTGGCTTCAACCAGCAGGACGATGAGATCGTCTCGGGCTTCTTCTGCGGCAGTGGAAGCTGCAACCTCTACTCATAGCGACGCAAACAAGACCATCAGCTAAGTACCTGTGATCTTGTCCTCCCTTCAAGAATCCCGATGGCCAATTGGTCTAAGTGACTTTGATAGCCCATAGGATATCAAATTGATATCATGTGAAATTGATCACAATTACAGGACGTTTGTGTGCCTAGATTTTTCTACAAGGACTGCGTGGTAGGCGACCTGCAACGGGTTGACCACAAAGGCGACGTATTCACCGCACTTATCGATGGGCGTAAGACTTCTAAGCTTGAAATGGACAATAGGGTTTTCCATTACCTCATTGGGCCGGGTAAAAACACTAAAAACCGAATCTGGTTTTATGACCCAGGTTTCAAGAAAGGCCTAGTGATTGCTGGCGTGGGGGGTAGCGCAGAATGCCGGAATGTCGAACGTAATATGTCATTCAACACACAATACAAGTTAGCGACACGGCCAATAATTGCCGGGATCTTGGCTTGGTTTGCCGCGTGGGTTTTATTGACCGTTCCAGTTTTAACCCTATACGGCGGGAATGCTCGCAATGGTGTGCATTTTCTTGAAACGACCACTGTGGTGATTGGCTGTGGGACTGCCGCTTTGTTTCTCGCTCACGCCCTTTGGGTCGTGAATAAAATGAAAAATCTTGACCGCTGGCGTACTGGAAGCACTGACAGTTACACCAAAGAGCTGTCATCTGCACCCGCAGCGCCCCTAAACAAACCCAAGGTCAAGGCAGCTGCTAAGGCAGCGACAGAGCTTGTGGACTAAAGCAAATGCGCAGGGTGTCGCGGTCTTCCGAATCAGCTACTGCGACACCAGCGATAAGGCTACACGCAGTACCTGCGCCGACCACCATCACCACCCCCGACCGCCTGGCACTGGTCACCGTGACCATCAAAGGCACGCCGTATGTAATTGTCGACATCTGCCTGCGAATGCTACAACCGGCAGAGCTGTACAAGGCTCAGGGCTTCCCAGGCGACTACATCATCAGTCACGGCGCCGACGGCAAACCCTTCACCAAAACCCAGCAGGTCCACATGTGCGGCAACAGCGTAAGCCCTCCACCAATGGCGGCATTGGCAAGGGCGAATGACCCATGGCGCGCTGTTGAGCGGCAGGCAGTGGCAGCCTGACTCACGCAAGCCACACCTGCCAAGGCATCGTGTTGAGCCATTCGATCAGGAGGTAAAACTGCGTCATCACCTGATCGATCAGCATTTGGAACAGCAGTTCTTCAAAGATTCGTTTCATGTAGTAGTGCTCTGGCTTGAATGAAAGCACAACTATTTAACGCCACGATTCTTCTACTTATCCACACGCCGGGCATGACCCGGCCAAGGACACCCCATGCCCGCCTTCCGCCGAACAGTTCAGATGCGCGGCGCACCCATGCAGGCGCTCGATCTACAAACGATCTGCGACAAGTGCAACAAATCACGCGCCCACGGAAACCACACCAAATGCAGCAAGTTGCGCCAGGCCGAAGCGGTTGAGCGGCGCGCACGGGAGAAGGTATGAGAGAGGGGGGAGGGTTTTCCGTATTTGAGACTGTATGCGAGACAAGACTCACTGCCCGTGCGGAAATATATTCTCGCCAGGTCAAACCGTAGGGATCGGAGGTTAATCCGCTTCGGAAAGCTGACTATCAATCCACCGTTCCGCTGCAGCTATCGCCTCTTCAACAGCAGAATGATAATCCGCCCATGGCCCTACTAATTCGGCCGCAATCTCACCCATGCCATTTATTGCTCCTGCCTGGATGACCTTAGCGGATTCAGGCGCCAGATTGTTTGGATGCGCCCAATCAAACTTGAGAAATATCGTATGACCCCGGTACACATGAGTAATCGGTATATCTAGATTGTGAGACACGCCCCCCCTCCTGTTACCAATTGACTGAACACCTGTTGTACGCCCATCCAAACGATATAGGTATCAAGGCCTAAGGCCACCGCCCCCCTCCAAAAACTCAAGCCCACCGCTATAGCGGAAAGGACAGGTATTGCCAAATGAAAAGAACAGTCGTGCTCACCGGCAAGGCAGTCGTGAACTTTCGCAAGGTGATTAAAGACGCTGAAGACCATGATGTCGATGAGCTGCTCGCCAGCAACGACCTACGGGAAGCGCAGATTGACGATGATGACCTGCTCGATATCGAGTGGATTCATGACGATGTCAGCATCGAGGTAACCCCATGAACGCCGCCGTCAAAATCCTCGACCCCTGCTGTGGCAGTCGTATGTTCTGGTTCGACAAGGACGACCAACGAACCCTGTTCGGAGACATTAGGGATGAGCAGCACGTGCTCTGTGATGGCCGAGTACTGAACGTAGAGCCCAACGTCATCATGGACTTTCGCACCCTGCCCTTCACTGACGGTGCATTTAAGTTGGTTGTGTTCGATCCACCACACCTGACTCGCGCTGGACGTGATAGCTGGCTTCGAGCCAAGTACGGAATACTCACCGATGACTGGCGCGACGACTTAGCCAAGGGCTTTGCTGAGTGCTTCCGCGTGCTGACCACCGATGGCGTGCTGATCTTCAAGTGGAACGAAACCCAAGTGGAGGTCAGCGAGATATTGGCTCTCACGGATCAGCAGCCACTCTTTGGGCATAAATCCGGCAAGCGTGTGAACACGCACTGGATGACATTTATGAAGAGGTAGCCCATGACCCATCACCCCAAAGGCGGCATGTGCTGCGCTTGCCTGCACGCCCGGCGAGATTGCAGCGCCCTTCCCTTCAAGGCCATGCCGCCGATTCAGCGCGATGCCAGCACGGTCATCGTGCGCTGCACTGACTTCAAGCGGCAGCTGTAACCCCAAACTTTACAACTCAAAACACATAGCTGCGCTCATCAGGCGGCAGGAGAAAGGTATGGACGGAATTCAGTTCCTGTCGCATGAAGATGTCTGCACCCTGACAGGCGCAAAGACAAAAGCGGGCCAAGTACTGGTTCTTCAAAGAAACGGCATTCGACACACCATCAAGCGCAACGGCTGGCCCTGCGTTGTTTCTGCCGCGCTTCTGTCTGGCCCTGCGGACAGAAAGCCTGAAAAGGTTGAATGGCAACCCCGGAAGGCAATGTAGCAATGGCGCGAAAACCCACGAACCCGGGGAGCATTCCCCGACTGCGCAAGCGTCTGCGCCCCAAGGGCAAGATCTATTACTTCTACGATGCTGGAGGTAAACCCCGTAAAGAAATCGCCCTTGGCTCCGACTACGGCGCAGCCATTCTGGAGTACGCCAGGCTTGAAAAGAGCCGGGCGTCCAGCGCCATAGCTGCGCAAGTTCTGACTTTTGAATATGTCGCCAACAAGTATATGGATGAGGTGGTGCCAACCAAGTCCCCTGCCACTCAAAAGGACAATGCACGCGAACTCAAACAGCTGCTGATCTTCTTTAATGACCCGCCCGGGCCTCTTGAGGCAATCGAGCCAAAGCACATCGTGCAGTACCTTCGGTATCGATCGAAAACGGCGAAGGTCAGAGCCAACAGGGAAAAGGCCCTGCTCAGTGCTATATGGAACTTCGCTCGCCAGAGCGGTTACACATCGCTCGCCAATCCGTGCGCAGGCATCAAGGGAAACAAGGAGACAGGGCGTGACACCTACATCGAGGACGATATGCTGGCCTCGGTATACCTACACGCTGATCAGTCGCTCAAGGACGCGCTGGACCTGTTCTACCTCACGGCTCAGCGTATTGGTGACACCTTGAAGATGGATGAGCGACACATCCTCGATGCTCAACTGCTGATTCAGCAGGGCAAGACTGGTGCCAAGCGCAGAATTGAGGTGGTTGGAGAACTGAAGGTCGTCATTGACCGGATACTGGAAAGGAAAAAGGGGCACAAGATTCGATCCACGCGACTTGTTGTCATGGACAACGGACAGCCGATGACTGCTAGCATGCTGCGAGGACGTTTTGACGCGGCCAGGATGAAGGCCGGAATTGAAAAGTCAGCGTTTCAGATGCGCGACCTTCGCGCAAAAGCTGCAACGGACAAGGAGGAATCAACAGGGAGCATCAGGGATGCTCGGGATCAACTTGGGCACACCACTGTCGGCATGACAGAGCAGTACATTCGGCGCCGCAAAGGTCTGAAAGTGATGCCTACCAAGTAGAAATTTCGTTCCGCAATAAAAAAAGCCCCCTTGAAAACAAAGGCCTGCAGGCCAGTTAAAACTGGCTAACTGCGGAACGTTAAAAATCACAAGATACTGATTTATAACGATTTATTCTCGGACTTAAAATCCCCCGTTCGTAAGGACGTGCCGGTTCGATTCCGGCTTCGGGCACCAAACAAATCAAGGGCTTGCATGCGATTCGCG
>Ga0302347_1002478_pt1 | contig 18556 bp, 17 predicted proteins | sample PhyWR1_FD_202178 | JGI IMG/M metagenome (GOLD analysis project Ga0302347, IMG submission 202178) | Leaf surface microbial communities from wheat plants in UC Gill Tract Community Farm, Albany, California, United States - DLSL W.R1 (v2)... | ecosystem: Host-associated > Plants > Phyllosphere >...
TAAAAGATTATATTCCGGTGGCGGGTGTGTATGCGGCCGGACGCCTCGATCGTGACAGCGAAGGGCTGCTGGTCCTGACCAATGACGGTGCATTACAGGCCCGGCTTACTCAGCCGGGGAAACGCACCGGAAAAATTTATTATGTTCAGGTGGAGGGTGAGCCGACTCAGGCGGCGCTGGCGGCGCTGCGTGAAGGCGTCACGCTGAATGATGGCCCTACTCTACCCGCCGGTATTGAGCAGGTGACAGAGCCTGAATGGTTGTGGGCGCGTAATCCACCTGTTCGCGAACGAAAATCAATTCCCACCAGCTGGCTTAAAGTGACGCTGTATGAAGGCCGTAATCGTCAGGTCAGGCGTATGACCGCGCATGTCGGCCACCCTACCCTGCGCCTGATCCGCTATGCTATGGGCGACTATACGCTGGACGGACTGGAAAACGGCGCGTGGCGCGACGTCGCAGCGCCTGGCGCATAACCGATTAGTACTTATTTGACAGTAAAGATTAAGGAGTTGCGCATGTTTAAACCTCACGTCACCGTAGCCTGCCTCGTTCACGCAGAAGATAAATTCCTGCTGGTCGAAGAGACAATAAACGGCAAAGTGCTGTGGAATCAGCCTGCCGGGCATCTTGAAGCGGATGAAACGCTGGTTCAGGCCGCCAAACGCGAACTGTGGGAAGAGACCGGGATCGTGGCAGAGCCGCAACATTTTATTCGTCTTCATCAGTGGATTGCGCCTGATAAAACTCCGTTTCTGCGCTTTCTGTTCTCCATTGAGCTTAACGAAATGTGCGCTACTGAACCGCATGACAGCGATATTGACCGCTGCCTGTGGGCCAGCGCTGAAGAAATCCTCACTGCCAGTAATCTGCGCTCACCACTGGTGGCTGAGAGTATTCGTAGCTGGCAGCAAGGGCAAAAATATCCTCTGGCCCTGATCGGTGAATTTAACTGGCCGTTTACAGAGGGTGTCAAGTCAGGGGTGGCGTGCTAAAATACGCCGCCTTGAAGTTCAATGTCGTGAGTATTCCTATGTCTGAAAGCCCAAAAAAAGTGATCGTCGGTATGTCCGGCGGTGTCGATTCTTCTGTTTCCGCTTATTTGCTCCTGCAACAGGGCTATAAGGTAGAAGGCCTGTTCATGAAGAACTGGGAAGAAGACGATGGCGAGGAATATTGTACCGCGGCGGCCGACCTGGCAGACGCTCAGGCGGTCTGCGACAAGCTCGGCATTGAACTGCACACCGTTAACTTTGCCGCAGAATACTGGGATAACGTCTTCGAGCATTTTCTTGAAGAGTATAAAGCGGGGCGCACGCCGAACCCGGATATTCTGTGTAATAAAGAGATCAAGTTTAAAGCCTTCCTTGAATTTGCCGCTGAAGATTTAGGCGCAGATTACATTGCCACCGGCCACTATGTGCGTCGTGCCGATGTTGACGGCAAAAGTCGCCTGCTGCGTGGTCTTGACGGTAATAAAGATCAGAGTTACTTCCTGTATACCCTTGGCCATGAGCAGATTGCACAAAGCCTGTTCCCCGTGGGTGAACTGGAAAAGCCGCAGGTGCGCAAAATCGCTGAAGAGCTGGATCTTATCACCGCGAAGAAAAAAGACTCTACCGGCATCTGTTTCATCGGCGAGCGAAAATTCCGCGAGTTTCTCGGCCGCTACCTGCCTGCACAACCGGGAAAAATCATCACCGTTGACGGTGAGGAAATTGGTCAACATCAGGGGTTGATGTACCACACCCTCGGCCAGCGTAAAGGGTTGGGTATTGGCGGTACCAAAGAAGGAAGTGAAGATCCCTGGTATGTCGTGGACAAAGACGTTGAGAAAAATATTCTGATTGTTGCCCAGGGTCACGAGCATCCGCGCCTGATGTCAGTGGGGCTGATTGCGCAGCAGCTGCATTGGGTTGATCGTCAGCCGGTACGTGGCACGCTGCGCTGCACGGTAAAAACCCGCTACCGTCAAAGCGATATCCCCTGCACTATTACCGCGCTGGACGACGAGCGTATTGAGGTTCGCTTTGACGAGCCGGTTTCGGCTGTAACGCCGGGGCAGTCTGCCGTTTTTTACAGCGGAGAAATCTGTCTGGGCGGTGGGATTATTGAGCAGCGCTTGCCGCTCTAATAGCATGTGATGAAGTCAACCCGGTGCATCGTGGATGCGCAGGGATAACAAGGAGTGAGCGTGGCGAAGAACTATTATGACATCACCCTGGCGCTGGCAGGGATCTGCCAGTCGGCACGCCTGGTGCAACAACTGGCCCATCAGGGCCACTGCGATAGCGACGCGCTGCACGTTTCGCTCAACAGCATCATCGATCTCAACCCGGACTCAACGCTGGGAGTTTTCGGTGGTAGCGAAGCGAATCTGCGCCTTGGTCTTGAAACGCTGCTTGGCGTACTGAATGCCAGCAGCCGTCACGGTCTTAACGCCGAACTCACCCGCTATACCCTCAGCATGATGGTGCTGGAACGCAAACTTGCCAACACTAAAGGCGCAATGGACACCCTTGGCAACAGCATTTCAGGCTTACAGCGCCAGCTTGAGCATTTTGATTTACAGTCTGAAACCCTGCTCAGTGCGATGGCCGGGATTTATGTCGATGTGATAAGTCCTCTGGGACCTCGCATTCAGGTTACCGGCTCTCCCGCTGTGCTGCAAAGCTCGCAGGTTCAGGCCAAAGTTCGCGCCTCGCTGCTGGCCGGTATCCGTGCGGCAGTGCTCTGGCATCAGGTCGGCGGTGGCCGCCTGCAATTAATGTTTTCTCGTAAGCGCCTGCTAACTCAGGCCAAACACATTCTCGCTCATTTAACTCCGGAGTTGTGATCTATGGAATTATCCTCACTGACCGCCGTTTCCCCCGTCGATGGACGCTATGGCGATAAAGTCAGCGCGCTGCGCGGCATTTTCAGCGAATATGGTTTGCTGAAATTTCGCGTCCAGGTAGAGGTGCGCTGGCTGCAAAAGCTGGCCTCGCACGCAGCGATTAAGGAAGTTCCTTCATTTGCTGCCGACGCAAACGGTTACCTTGATAAAATCGTCGCAGAGTTCAGTGAAGAAGATGCTCAGCGCATCAAAACAATTGAGCGCACGACGAATCACGACGTTAAAGCCGTTGAATACTTTCTCAAAGAAAAAGTCGCCGATATTGCGGAGCTGCACGCGGTCTCTGAATTTATCCACTTCGCCTGTACCTCTGAAGATATTAACAATCTTTCTCACGCGCTGATGCTGAAAACCGCCCGCGAAGAGGTGATCCTGCCCTACTGGCGCAAACTGATTGATGCGGTGAAAGATCTCTCTGTTCAGTATCGTGATATTCCCCTGCTCTCCCGTACCCACGGTCAGCCAGCCACGCCCTCTACGCTGGGTAAAGAGATGGCCAACGTCGCATACCGTATGGAGCGTCAGTATCGCCAGCTGGAGCACGTTGAGATCCTCGGTAAAATTAACGGCGCGGTCGGTAACTATAATGCCCACATCGCTGCTTATCCGGAAGTAGACTGGCATCAGTTCAGCGAAGCGTTCGTCACATCATTAGGGATCCAGTGGAATCCGTATACCACTCAGATCGAACCGCATGACTATATTGCTGAATTATTTGATTGTATTGCTCGCTTCAACACCATCCTGATCGATTTCGATCGTGACGTATGGGGCTATGTGGCGTTGAACCATTTCAAACAAAAGACCATTGCCGGCGAAATCGGTTCTTCAACGATGCCGCATAAAGTTAACCCAATTGACTTTGAAAACTCTGAAGGCAACCTCGGTCTTTCGAACGCAGTGTTACAGCACCTTGCCAGCAAATTGCCGGTTTCCCGCTGGCAGCGCGACCTGACGGACTCTACCGTGCTGCGTAACCTTGGCGTCGGCGTCGGCTATGCGCTGATCGCCTATCAGTCTACCCTTAAGGGCGTCAGCAAGCTGGAAGTTAATCGCGAGCGCCTGCTGGATGAGCTTGATCACAACTGGGAAGTGCTCGCTGAGCCAATTCAGACCGTAATGCGCCGGTATGGCATCGAAAAGCCGTATGAAAAACTGAAAGAGCTGACGCGCGGCAAACGTGTCGATGCTGAAGGTATGAAACAGTTTATCGACGGTCTTGAGCTGCCGGAAGAAGAGAAAACGCGCCTGAAAGACATGACGCCGGCCAATTATATCGGCCGGGCCGCATTGATGGTTGATGAGCTGAAATAATCTTCTTTTTCGCCCTCTTTTTCACCAAAAGAGGGCATTTTTTACTTTTTGGTTGAACGACTATTTAGCTCTTTGCGTTACACTATTGCCGATCGTAATGTGAGGAAAAAGTTATGCGCGTACTGGTTGTAGAAGATAATCCCCTGCTGCGTCACCATCTGAAAGTTCAACTCCAGGAAATGGGGCATCAGGTTGATGCTGCCGAAGATGCTCGTGAGGCGGATTATTATATTGGCGAGCATTTGCCTGATGTTGCGATTGTTGATCTGGGGTTGCCGGACGAAGACGGCTTATCGCTGATCCGCCGCTGGCGCAGTCACAGCATTACCCTGCCATTACTGGTGCTGACCGCTCGCGAAGGCTGGCAGGATAAAGTAGAGGTATTAAGCGCAGGGGCTGACGATTATGTGACTAAGCCTTTTCATATTGAAGAGGTGGTGGCCAGAATGCAGGCGCTGCTCAGGCGTAACAGCGGTCTGGCTTCGCAGGTCATTTCTCTGCCGCCGTTTCAGGTTGATCTTTCCCGACGCGAGTTATCCGTTGAGGATGAAACCATCAAGCTTACGGCCTTCGAATACACCATTATGGAAACGCTGATCCGTAATCACGGTAAAGTGGTGAGTAAAGATGCGCTGATGCTACAGCTGTATCCCGATGCCGAGCTGCGGGAAAGCCACACCATTGATGTGTTGATGGGTCGTCTGCGCAAAAAAATTCAGACGCGTTATCCGCATGAGGTTATTACGACCGTACGCGGACAGGGCTATCGCTTCGAACTTCCGGCATGAAACGACTACTGCGGCATTTTCTGCCGCTTTCTCTACGCATCCGCTTTTTGCTGGCCACCGCAGCGGTGGTGCTGATCCTGTCGCTGGCGTACGGCATGGTTGCGCTGGTCGGCTACAGCGTTAGTTTTGATAAAACAACGTATCGTCTGCTGCGCGGTGAAAGCAATTTATTCTATACCCTCGCGAAGTGGGAAAACGGGGCGTTGAGCATCGATCTCCCGGAGAATCTGGCCCAGCAAAGCCCGTCTGTCGCCCTGATCTATGATGATGACGGAAAGCTTTTATGGGCACAGCGTAAACTTCCGGGGCTGGTAAAGCGTATCCATCCCGACTGGCTTAAGACCAACGGCTTCCAGGAGATTGAGGCCGATGTCGATTTCAGTAGCAGCCTGCTACGTGATGACCGGGAGGGGCAGGATAAGCTTGAGGAAATGCATCGGGAAGCCGATCCTGATGATGAAATGACCCATTCCGTTGCGGTGAATATCTACCCGGCGACGGCCAGAATGCCGCGTTTAACCATTGTCGTTGTCGACACCATCCCGATTGAGCTGAAAAGCTCTTATATGGTCTGGAACTGGTTTTTCTATGTGCTGATTGCCAATCTGCTGCTGGTGCTGCCGCTGCTGTGGCTCGCGGCATGGTGGAGTTTACGTCCGCTGGAAGCGCTGGCAAAAGAGGTGCGCGAACTCGAAGAACATCATCGTGAAGCGTTAAACCCTGAAACGACACGTGAATTAACGCATCTGGTACGCAATCTTAACCGGCTGCTAAAAACTGAACGCGAGCGTAATGAAAAATATCGCACCACGCTAACTGATTTAACCCACAGCTTAAAAACGCCGCTTGCCGTATTGCAAAGTACGCTGCGCTCGCTGCGCAGCGAAAAAATCAGCGTAGCTGAAGCTGAACCGGTCATGCTGGATCAAATCAGCCGTATCTCACAACAAATTGGTTATTTCCTGCATCGCGCCAGTATGCGCGGCGGCAATATTATGCTGAGCCGCGAACTGCATCCGGTGGCTGCGCTTCTGGACAACCTGACCTCCGCAATGAATAAAGTTTATCAGCGTAAAGGGGTAAGCATTACGCTGGATATCTCCCCGGAAATCAGTTTCGTCGGGGAGAAAAATGACTTTATGGAAGTGTGCGGCAATGTACTGGACAACGCCTGTAAATATTGCCTTGAATTCGTCGAGATTACCGCCCGCCAGACTGATGAGCATCTGCACATTATTATTGAAGATGATGGTCCTGGTATTCCCCTTAATAAGCGCGAGCTGGTTTTTGATCGCGGTCAGCGTATCGACACGCTGCGCCCCGGACAGGGCGTGGGGCTTTCTGTGGCCCGGGAAATTGTTGAGCAATATGATGGTAAAATCATCACCCACGATAGCGCACTGGGGGGAGCCCGCATGGAAATCGTCTTTGGACGCCAGTGTCCCGGCCATCAAAATAGCTGACACCGGAGTTTTTGTGTTTTCTCCTGCACCCTAACGGTTCAGCATCCGTTATACTCCCCTCAGTTACGAGGCTGTGGGAAACTATTATGGATTATCAATTAGCACTAAACTGGCCCGATTTTATTGCGCGCCACTGGCAAAAGCGACCGGTGGTACTGAAACGGGGTTTCGCGAATTTCGTCGATCCTATCTCTCCCGACGAAATTGCCGGTCTGGCGATGGAAAGTGAAGTCGATAGCCGCCTGGTCAGTCATCAGGATGGCAAGTGGCAGCTTAGTCACGGTCCTTTTGAAAGCTACGATCACCTCGGTGAAAATGACTGGTCCCTGCTGGTGCAGGCAGTCAATCAATGGCATGAGCCGACGGCAGCGCTGATGCGGCCTTTCCGCGAACTGCCGGACTGGCGAGTGGACGATTTAATGATCTCCTTTTCCGTGCCCGGTGGCGGCGTAGGCCCGCATCTTGACCAGTATGATGTGTTTATCATTCAGGGCACCGGCCGCCGCCGCTGGCGCGTAGGTGAGAAAGTGGCAATGAAGCAACATTGTCCCCACCCTGACCTGCTGCACGTCGACCCTTTCGAGGCGATTATCGATGAAGAGCTGGAGCCGGGTGATATCCTCTACATTCCGCCGGGATTCCCGCATGAAGGGTATTCACTGGAAAACTCAATGAACTACTCGGTCGGTTTTCACGCGCCGAATGCCAGAGAGTTGATCAGTGGCTTTGCCGATTATGTTCTCCAGCGCGAGCTGGGCAGTTTCCGTTATAGCGATCCAGAGATCCCCTCTCGCGATCGTCCGGCCGATATTCTTCCTCAGGAGCTGGATAAACTGCGCGGCATGATGCTGGATCTGATTAATCAACCGGAACATTTTAACCAGTGGTTCGGCGAATTTATTACTCAGGCCCGCCACGAACTTGATATTGCACCGCCGGAGCCACCTTACCAGCCAGACGAAATTTACGATGCGCTGAAACAGGGTGATAAGCTGGTCCGGCTTGGCGGTTTGCGCGTGCTGCGCGTGGGTGACGACGTTTTTGTTAACGGCGAGAAAATTGATTCTCCTCACCGCCCGGCTCTCGAAGCGCTCTCCAGCCGTATTGTATTGTCCGCTGAACATTTCGGCGATGCGCTGGAAGATCCCTCTTTCCTCGCGATGCTGGCCGCGCTGGTTAACAGCGGTTACTGGTTTTTTGAGGATTAAAACGTAACGCCTTATTTGTTCTGCCGGGCGGCGCAGGCTTGCCCGGCCTCTATTATGCCGCGTTTGCGCCATGCTTTGTGGTTAATTCCGCAATCCGTACGATGACCCGGACGGCTTTTTCCATTCCTTCAAGAGACACAAACTCGTGTTTACCGTGGTAATTATATCCTCCGGTGAACAGGTTCGGGCAGGGTAATCCCATGAACGATAGCTGAGCGCCATCGGTGCCGCCACGAATAGGCTTCATATCGGGTTCGATATCACAATCAAGCATCGCCTGTCTGGCGATCTCAATGATATGCGGATGTTCACTCACCTTTTCCTGCATATTGTAATAGCTGTCTTCAATGATCAGCTCAATATAACAATCCGGGTGCAGCCCTTTACCCACTTTTTTGGCGATTTCCATCATTTTGCGCTTACGCGCTTCAAACTGTTTGCGATCAAAATCGCGCACGATGTAATGCATTTCAGCGCGGTCAACCGTGCCTTTCATACTGGTAAGATGGTAAAAGCCTTCGTAACCTTCCGTATGCTCAGGGCTTTCATCTGCCGGAACGTCAGCATGGATGCGGGAAGCCAGCGATAGCGCATTCACCATTACGCCTTTGGCCGTACCGGGATGCACGTTATTACCCACAATTTTAATGGTCACCGATGCGGCATTAAAATTTTCAAATTCCAGCTCGCCCACGCCGCCGCCATCAACGGTATAGGCCCAACGGGCGTCGAACTGAGCAACGTCAAAATGCTTAGCGCCTTTGCCTACTTCTTCATCCGGCGTAAAGGCCACGCGAATATCACCGTGAGGAATATTATTCTCCGTTAACACTGACAGAGCCGTCATGATTTCGGCAATGCCCGCCTTGTCGTCCGCGCCCAGCAGCGTTTTGCCATCGGTGGTGATGAGCGTCTGCCCCAGCATCTGATGCAAAACCGGGAACATGACCGGAGAGAGAATTTCATCGCCAACGCCCAGGGCAATGTCACCGCCGCGATAACTTTCGATGATCTGCGGATTCACATTTTTGCCGCTAAAGTCCGGGGCCGTATCGACATGGGAAATAAAACCGATTGCCGGAATGTCGCCTTTTACATTGGCAGGCAGTGTTCCCATCAGGGTGCCTTTATCACTCAACGTCACGTTGATGAGGCCCATATCCTCAAGCTGGGTTTTGAGCAGCTGCAATAGCTTCCATTGTCCTTCAGTACTCGGTACCTGACGTGCGCCAGGCCTCGATTGCGTATCCAGTGAAACGTATTGCAAAAAACGCTCAAGTAATTTTTCCATGCGGTCACCCTCACTTTTTGTGACAACATTATCAATAAGCACGAAAACAGAGATATTGCGTCAGGTCACTTTTAGGCGGGCAAACGAAAATTTTTTCGTTATGCCAGCCCGGTTATCATCAAGGTAGCGTACCATTACGACATCAAGGATTGGCGATTTCAATGGTTTGCCGTAGAATGCCAGCCCTTAATCATGTGCAGAACCCAAAGGTGGTTAATCACAAACCCCGTATCGGCAGCGTCCCGATACGCCTACATGGGACAGAGTCATAAATTGAATACACAACCGCATTCGCTTTCACCACTGGTGCAACTGGCGGGAATTAACAAAAGTTTTGATGGTAAGAAAGTTATCGCAGATTTTAACCTTACCATCAACAACGGCGAGTTCCTTACCCTACTTGGCCCCTCTGGCTGCGGTAAAACCACCGTTCTGCGCCTGATTGCCGGCCTGGAAAATGTCGATACCGGCTACATTCGTCTTGAAGATCTGGATATTACCGATGTTCCGGCTGAAAATCGTCATGTCAACACGGTGTTTCAAAGTTACGCCCTGTTTCCGCACATGACCGTCTTCGAAAATGTGGCATTTGGCTTACGGATGCAAAAAACGCCTGCCGCAGAGATCGCGCCTCGCGTTAACGAGGCATTGCATATGGTTCAACTGGAAACCTATGCCCAGCGTAAACCACATCAGCTCTCAGGTGGTCAACAGCAGCGCGTCGCCATTGCACGGGCGGTGGTTAATAAGCCTCGCCTGCTGCTGCTTGATGAATCTCTTTCGGCTCTGGACTATAAACTGCGCAAACAGATGCAGAACGAGCTTAAGGCTCTGCAACGCAAGCTCGGTATCACCTTTGTCTTCGTCACCCACGATCAGGAAGAAGCCCTGACGATGTCAGATCGTATCGTGGTTATGCGCGAAGGACGTATTGAGCAGGACGGCACGCCGCGTGAAATCTACGAAGAGCCAAAGAACCTGTTCGTTGCAAGCTTTATCGGTGAAATCAATATTTTTAATGCGACGGTGATTGAACGCCTTGATGAGCGTCGGGTGCGCGCCAGCGTCGAAGGACGTGAATGTAATATTGACGTGAATTTTGCCGTTGAAAAGGGACAGAATCTGAACGTCCTGCTGCGTCCGGAAGATTTACGCGTCGAAGAGATCCACGACGGCAGCGATGTCGAAGGCCTGGTTGGCTACGTCCGCGAGCGCAACTATAAAGGCATGACGCTGGAATCGGTAGTCGAGCTGGAAAACGGCAAAATGGTGCTGGTCAGCGAGTTCTTTAACGAAGACGATCCGGATTTCGATCACTCGCTGGATCAGAAAATGGCCATTAATTGGGTAGAGAGCTGGGAGGTTGTGCTGGCTGATGAAGAACACCAGTAAATTCCAGAATGTGGTGATTGCCACTGTCGTAGGTTGGCTTGTGATCTTTGTTTTTTTGCCCAACCTGATGATCATCGGCACCAGCTTTTTGACCCGCGACGATACTAATTTCGTTAAGCTGGTTTTTACGCTGGATAACTATACCCGGCTGCTGGATCCGCTCTATGTCCAGGTGCTGCTGCACTCTCTTAATATGGCGCTAATTGCCACTGTCGCCTGCCTGGTGCTGGGATATCCCTTCGCCTGGTTTCTGGCAAGATTGCCTGCCAAAGTCCGGCCGTTATTACTCTTCTTGCTGATTGTCCCTTTCTGGACCAATTCTCTGATCCGTATCTATGGTCTGAAAATATTTCTCAGCACTAAAGGGTATCTGAACGAGTTTTTGCTCTGGCTGGGCGTAATTGACACGCCGATCCGCATCATGTTTACCCCCAGCGCGGTGATCATTGGCCTGGTCTATATTCTTCTGCCGTTTATGGTGATGCCGCTGTACTCCAGCATTGAGAAGCTTGATAAACCGCTGCTTGAGGCCGCGAAAGATTTGGGTGCTAATAAGGCCCAAACGTTCTTTCGAATCATATTGCCGCTGACCATGCCGGGAATTATTGCCGGCTGCCTGCTGGTAATGCTGCCCGCCATGGGTCTGTTTTACGTTTCTGACTTAATGGGCGGGGCGAAAAACTTGCTGATCGGTAACATTATTAAGAGTCAGTTCCTGAATATTCGCGACTGGCCGTTCGGCTCGGCTACCAGCATTACCTTAACGGTAGTCATGGGATTGATGCTGCTGATTTACTGGCGTGCGGCACGGTTGCTGAACAAAAAGGCAACGGAATTAGGCGATTAAACATTATTTTTGGCACATAAAAGCGGATAAATCATCAACTTAAAGCCGCCAGTTTAGAAAGTGAAACATATCAGATGCACTTTAAGCCGGCGGCTTAGCTTATAGCCAGACCAGATAGCTAACTGTATTTTATAACATCAAACCCTTCGTCAGGGGTTGGTGCTGAGAAATGGCTCGTTATAATCTCAAATTGCTGGTCTGTAGCAGCAAAGTTATGCGTACCCTCTTCATTACGAGCGCGTAATCGCTCTTTACATACCTCATCAGAGACGTTCAGAAAATGCAGGCAATGACTGGCGCCTGATTCCTTAATGATGCTCATCATCCATTGACGATTTGCTGGCGTGTTAGCCGGAAAGTCCAGAACGACTGATATACCAGCGTTGAGTAATGACACCAGATGAGGCTTCATAGCGCTTTTTAGCTTTAATGAACACTGGACATAATCCGCTACTGTATGCAATTCATTCGCATATAGTGCAGCCAGCCATGAGTCTTCACTTACGATTACCGTGCCTGGTGAGTGACTTAATTTTGCGGATAAGGTGGACTTACCTGATGCGATTTTTCCACATAAAAGATGCAGCGTGGATTTTGTTAATCTTGCTACTGCCTCGGTGCCCATTCTATTTACCTCACTGGATTGTTACCGGTAAGGCCCGCCTTACCGGCGGGAAAATGGCGAACGTCATCCCACCTGAGTACGACAGGTGATAATGATGAGTAAAACAGATAGTGTTAAGTATGCTTTTACCATTACCTGAAGTTAACAGGATAAGTTCAGGAAATCAGCTATTTCTTCACTATAGTACATCCGTGAATGCTCACGCCTTACGCGTAGAAGACCCTGTGCTATTTCAGGTATTAGCGCCCACCCGGTTACTGTGATGCTTGCTCTGCGCGATCTAAAACCCGGCAGTGAAATACTGTCAGCTTGCTAACAGACAGCCGCAGAATGGCCGCGCTGGAGCACTCATTGTATCCGTGTAAAAACTTCAATACCCGCTGTCGTGTTGTCTCATGGTTAATTTAATAATATTTCAGTTCTCTTTTCCTGAAAAAGAGAGGTAATTTCTTCCTGAATATGCTCCAGCAAAGCATAGCGTTTGCGGTATTCCGAGCGTTTTTTACTGGCAATTTCATCCAGCGATTTCCGCTCGGTATGAACCGGTAAGCGATACCAGTTGCCGTACGGGCGACCCGCTACTGATTCCCAAAATTCACTGTATATGGCGACAAAGGTTTTACGTTTTTGATAGCGATATCGTAGTTGCCGGAACACATGGCTGTGTTCACTGACCGCCAGAATATCCGTTACGCCACAGCTGTCCATTAAAGAACAAAGCGTCTCAAAAATTATGCGCTTAGGAAATAGCCCATAACACGCTTTCGTTGCATCCCGAATAACTTCAGGACCGATATTTTTTGGGGCGCCCTGCAAACCGCCAATAAACGCACAATAGCCTTTTTTAGTCGGGGTAACAGAAAATGACAGCCGGGCCAGTGGTACGTTATCGCAATATAAAGACAACATTAATTCGCCTTCACGATCGAAATTGCAAGAAGAACAATCGATATGAAAAATCTCACCATGCTTGCCGACAAATTGAGCCAGTGGCATACTTTTACGTGGGAGTAAAAACGACTGAAACTCTCCAGGCAAACTCTGAACAAAACGGTAATGCCCAATAATATTTTGCCCGCGGGTCCAGGCTCTTCCTCCCTTATGCAAATAAGGGCGATGGATTTTTGCAGGCAACGTGGGTTGCATTTCCAGGATCGTATCCAGAGATTTCAATGAATGTAATCCATAATAATAGCGAATGCTGGCAACAGGATTCACCATGCATCTCAAAAGATACATCATCCGAAATTTTCTGTGCTGCCACTTACCGTGCAGGTCACGACCCATGACAACATTTTTCAGAAAACCAGTAAATGATAAATAATTCACAACATGCTCCAGAGTTAATACTTTTGAAATTTTTATTTGCTGTTTTTCAAGCCAGGAATGCTTAAAGCTGTTCTGTTAATATCAAAACGTTCTTCCACATCTTTTTTTGCCTGACGTGCCATTTGACGGAAATGTTCAGGGCAATCAAAAAATGTATTTAGTGCCTCTACCCAGGCCGATGCATCACCGCCGGGTAATAGTGTGCCGGTCCGGTCATGCTGAATAATATCCGGAAGCCCTCCGACCTGACTGGCAAGCACAGGAACAGAAAATACCGATGCCTCAGCAACCGCCATACCAAACGATTCATTTTCCGAAGGCATAACGAGCAGGTCGGCAATTTCATAGATCGAATACACCGGAAAAACATTACCCGCAATTAATACGTCATCCTGCATTCCCAATTCATTGATCAGAGACTGCAAGCGGTTCGCACTTTCCTGACACCCTCCGCCGACAATCAGCCAGCAAAATTTGCGGCCTTCCTGCTTCAGGCGGTGAAGAACGCTCAACATGAATTCATGTCCCTTTTCGGGACGTAGCATGCCAATCTGGACGATAACCGGAACATTCCCAACAGAGGCTAACCAGCTCTGTATATGAGCCGGTACCGGGGTACGGGCGTCTTCATGAAGCTTATGAAAATCAAAACCGGGCGGCACAACCGTGACGCGGGTTCTGATCCCACTCTCGATCAGATGTTTTTTCATCGCGTTTCCAGGAACGATGACCTGATCGCATAAATAATTTAATGATAACTTTTTGGTTTTACTGGTCAGGTACGTTTTTTGTCTGATGATGCTGAACCTGGATCCCCAGTGGAATAGCCGGGCTAAACCAACAATATTACTGTCATGCCCGCTATGGCAAATAACAAGGTCGGGATTAAAATGGTCACTTACCCAAAGTAATTTTAATATCGAAGGTATATGAAAACTATTTCTGAACGGGATAAAGATAACCTTTATTCCTCGCTTCGCCGCTTCCGCCGCTATTTTACTTTTTTCCCTACAGGCCAATAAAACGGAGTGGCTTTTCTTTTGCAGTGCATCCATTTGTGCTAAGGCCTGCAACTCCTGCCCACCAATATTTGGTGAGGACTCGGTGAATAATATATTTAGCTTCATACTTTAATCATCAATTAGTCGAGGCCCCTTGTGCAGGGCAAGCAGAGAAGAAAAAACGGGCGTTGTATAATAAAAAAGCCGTCGTTTTAGCCAGGCGGAATGTTCGCGCTCTTTCGTACTGATCCGTCCCAGCCGTAAGGTGCCGTTTGCAGGACAGTTCATTCTTCTTTCTGTGGTATACAGGTAAGTAAAGCCCAGTTCTTTAGCGACCTCTATGTAATCCGCATTATAATATCCTTCGGGCCAGCACAGATGTTTATCGCTAATTCCTGTCTTTTCCGCCAGACATCTCTTACTTTGCTGAATATCGTCCCTGAGACGTTGACACTGCTCCTCCCGGGAGGTTAATACTTTATCCCAACGGGTATGGCTATGCGTATGAACATGAAATTCTACCAGACCCGATTCTCGCATCTCATTGACCTCCGACCAGCGCATCATGACATCATCCGCATGCCCCTGAGCAATCAGCTCCTCACAATCCCGATGAGAATATTCTCGGTCCTGAGAAATACGAGTAGGTCCATCACCAATAAGGCCAGTAATCAAAAAAATATGCGCCCGCAGGTTAAACTCTTTCAGCACGGGATAGACCTGAAGCCAGTTATCTAAATAGCCATCATCAAACGTCAGCATCACGCTCTTACGGGGTAACGATCCCCCGTCGTAAAAAGACTCTACATCTTCAGACGTCAATGTTTTCCAGTTATTTTGAGCTAACCATTGCATCTGTTCACGAAATGTTTCAGGTGACAGTGTGACCAGCCCCGAATACTGACTTACATGGTGATACATTAAAATGGGTATATGCCGTGCATTCAACATTATCTTTTTCTTATCGTTTGTGAATATGAGTGAAATACCTTGAAAGATACCTTATGCGTCTTATCCTACGACACGAACTTTATACGCTTGTTAAACGACATACGATTCTCGTTTATTATGCGCACCTTTTAAAAATCACATCTCAAATAAAAAAGTTAACGATAATGAGTATTATAATTAACACTAAATTAATAATTCAGTGTAATAATAAGGGAGGTAATCATCGGCAATATGGGTAAGCCGCAGGGTGTGACTAAATAATGCTACCCGGCGCGGGCGGTGAGCTAAAAACGCTGGCTGACCACAGGATACCGTCTGTTCTGCTTGCGACAACGGTTCACCGGGACAAGACGGGATAACGTCTGGCGGATAAAAAAGCCTTTCAGTTCCCGATTAGCTGAAAAAATGTTGTAAAATGCGCGGCCTGTCATTCTGATACTGCATATTCAGTGTCCGGTTTCGTGGACACGCTGCGGAGGGGTTTTGGAGAGGGTAAAAAATTGTTATTTTTCAGCATCCTGAATCATAAACGTCTTTTGAATAAAAAGGGGGCGCTGATATGATCGGGCGACTGCTGCGCGGCAGTTTTATGACTGCCATCTATGCTTATCTTTATATTCCGATCATCATCCTGATCGTAAACTCGTTTAACAGTTCGCGTTTTGGCATTAACTGGCAGGGCTTTACGACTAAGTGGTACACCCTGCTGATGAACAACGACAGCTTGCTCCAGGCAGCCCGGCACTCGCTGACTATGGCAGTGTTCTCGGCAACGCTGGCAACGCTGATTGGCTCATTAACCGCCGTGGCGCTTTATCGCTATCGCTTTCGCGGTAAGCCGTTCGTGAGCGGTATGCTGTTTGTGGTTATGATGTCGCCCGATATCGTGATGGCTATTTCGCTGCTGGTGCTGTTTATGGTATTGGGGATTGAGCTGGGCTTCTGGTCGCTGCTGTTTTCGCATATAACCTTTTGCCTGCCCTTTGTGGTGGTGACGGTCTATTCGCGCCTCAAAGGGTTTGATGTGCGTATGCTGGAAGCGGCAAAAGATCTCGGCGCCAGCGAAATGACGATCCTGCGCAAAATTATTCTCCCGCTGGCGATGCCTGCGGTTGCCGCCGGCTGGCTGCTTAGTTTTACCTTGTCAATGGATGATGTCGTGGTGTCATCATTTGTGACCGGTCCGGCATATGAAATTCTGCCGCTGAAGATTTATTCGATGGTAAAAGTTGGCGTATCGCCCGAGGTGAACGCGCTGGCAACAATTTTACTGATCCTATCGCTGGTTATGGTGATTGCCAGCCAGCTTATTGCACGTGATAAAACAAGGGGACGTTAAGATGATGAAATGGTCACGCCACCTGCTGGCTGCGGGCGCACTGGCCTTCGGCATGAGCGCCGCCCACGCCGATGATAGCAAAACGCTGTATTTTTATAACTGGACCGAATATGTTCCGCCAGGCTTGCTGGAACAGTTCACCAAAGAGACCGGCATCAAAGTTATTCGACCTATGAATCGAACGAAACCATGTATGCCAAGCTTAAAACGTATAAAGACGGCGCGTACGACCTGGTGGTCCCTTCCACCTATTTTGTCGATAAAATGCGTAAAGAAGGCATGATCCAGAAGATCGACAAGTCGCAATTAAGCAACTTTAAAAACCTCGATCCTGAGGTGCTTAATAAACCTTTCGATCCGGGTAACGATTACTCTATTCCTTACATCTGGGGGGCAACGGCAATTGGTGTTAATAGCGACGAAATCGACCCTAAAAGCGTGACCAGCTGGGCCGATCTATGGAAACCGGAATATAAAAGCAGCCTGCTACTGACCGATGATGCTCGTGAAGTCTTCCAGATAGCCCTGCGTAAACTGGGCTATTCGGGTAATACTACCGATCCAAAGGAAATTGAAGCCGCGTATAGGGAGCTGCAAAAGCTGATGCCTAACGTAGCCGCCTTTAACTCAGATAACCCGGCTAATCCGTATATGGAAGGTGAAGTGAACCTGGGCATGGTCTGGAACGGCTCGGCGTTCGTTGCCCGTCAGGCAGGCACCCCATTACAGATTGTGTGGCCAAAAGAGGGCGGTATTTTCTGGATGGATAGCCTCGCGATCCCGGCAAATGCGAAAAATAAAGAAGGCGCGCTGAAACTGATTAACTTCCTGCTGCGTCCGGATGTCGCGAAAGAAGTTGCTGAAACCATTGGTTACCCAACGCCAAACCTGGCGGCACGTAAACTGTTAAGCCCGGAGGTTGCCAGTGACACATCACTGTATCCGGATGCCGAAACCATCAGTAAAGGTGAATGGCAGAATGACGTAGGTGATGCCAGTGCGATTTATGAGCAGTATTATCAGAAGCTGAAAGCAGGACGCTAGTTGCCAGCAGGCGGAGCGTGATGCTCCGCCTGAACTGACTTACAGACCTTTAATCAACTTCTCAACAAAGGCCGGTACCACTTCACTGGCCAGGCCATAATGTTTCTCTTCGAACTCGCTGCCAACCTGGCTCTGTTCGAGATTCAACTCCACGGTGTGCGCCCCGTGAAGCCGCGCTTCATGAACGAAACCCGCAGCGGGATAAACATGCCCGGAGGTGCCGATAGCGATAAAAATGTCGGCCATCGCCAGCGCGTTGTAAATTTCATCCATGCCAAGCGGCATTTCGCCGAACCACACAACGTGCGGACGCAGCGGCGCAGGAAACTGGCAGCAGTGACACTTATCGTCAGGTGTCACATCACCGGTCCACTCCAGTACCTGACCGCTCCATGAGCAACGAACCTTGAGCAGTTCACCGTGCATATGAATGATGTGCTGATTACCCGCACGTTCATGCAGATTGTCGATATTTTGGGTGACCAGCAGAAAACGATCGCCAAGGGCTTCTTCGAGCCTGGCCAGTGCCAGATGCGCCGCATTAGGCATGATGTCATTTTGCTGAAGCTGCTGGCGTCGGGCGTTATAGAATGCCTGCACCAGCGCCGGATCGCGAGCGAACCCTTCTGGCGTGGCTACGTCTTCTACCCGATGCTCTTCCCATAAGCCATCCGCCGCACGGAAAGTGCGAATACCTGACTCGGCTGAAATACCGGCCCCGGTCAGCACCACAACTCTTGGTTTTTCCATCTCTCCTGGCACCCTGTCTCTGAAGAAAATGCGTTGACGCAGACGTTCATGAAGTCGGCGTTTATTACGGCGAAAACGGCTTAATCGGAGTAGACGGCGCGTGTGCATAATTACCTCTGTGGAGAATCAGTAAGATGAAGGAACGCCGCGCCGCGCATTCCTCCTGCATCACCGTGCCGGGCGCGCTCAATGCGCGGCACGCTGGCAACCGGTAATAAATGACGCGGTAACCGCGCCGCGAGTCCTTCAGCTATAGCACTAAAGTTAGACAATCCACCGCCAATCACCACTAAATTGGGATCAACAATGGTCAGAATA
>Ga0302347_1002479_pt1 | contig 18553 bp, 16 predicted proteins | sample PhyWR1_FD_202178 | JGI IMG/M metagenome (GOLD analysis project Ga0302347, IMG submission 202178) | Leaf surface microbial communities from wheat plants in UC Gill Tract Community Farm, Albany, California, United States - DLSL W.R1 (v2)... | ecosystem: Host-associated > Plants > Phyllosphere >...
ACTGTTTGCCACTCGGGTTTTCATCCATTCGGCATCTTCTTTTATTGCATCGCTATTATTAAGGAAGGACTCGTTGACTTCCCGGTCTCTCACTTTGTACTGGCTGGTAAATTCTGATATATCGCCAGAATTGATTAGCAGCCGGATCTCGTTATACTTGGCCAAAACCTCGGCTTTTAATTTTACCTTATCTTCTTTAGACAGATCTACGGAGCCGGACCAGCCTTTGATCTCGTAGGGCACTTTGAGATCTACTGCAAATTGTTTTTCGACAACTGGTGATTCTTTAAGATCTTTCAAATCTATTTGCCTGATTACAGTTGCATTGTCAGGTGACATATTTGAAAGTCCTTTAGCATATTTATAAATTTTGACATCGATGTGATCTATCCCGGGCCTGTCTACAATCGTCTTTCCTTTGTTGGGGAAAATCAGAATTTTGAAATGCTGAATACCGCTTTTCAGTATAAAATCGTTAAACGGTGTTTCTGTATTGGAGCTGCCGGATTCGTGATCTTTCTCGATCGGCATATCGTTGACATAAACCTCGTAGGGGTTTGCGGCTGATATTTTAAGAGTATAAATAGGTTCTTCGTTCATCTTCGTTTTGTTTTCAGTTTTATTAAGACCTTCTTTCTTTTCCTGACAGTTGGTCAGATTCATGACCAGCAAGCTCAATATTAGTAATCTTTTCATATTAATATTTATTTTCTTTACCCTCACCAAATTTCATACTTAAAGGCGTTCCGGTGTAGGCGGGAATTAGGGTGAAGGGGTCAAAGGAGCCTTCGCTTGGCCTGCTGCTTTTGTCCCGCTTATTCATTACGCCCATTTTGTAATATCCTGTAATGATGAGACCGGAAAACTTGGTAGTCCAGTCTATCATGTTATCTGAATTGGCATTTGGACTGGCTGTAATCTTGAAATAGCAGTCGCCTTTGATGCCTGCCTCGAAGGTGAATTCTACATCTGTCTTCACTTTTGCCTTAACATCAGTTGATATCTCCAGCTTGCCTCCAAAAGTACCTGAAAATTTGATATCCGCATCCAGTCTTTTTCCTTTTGGCAGTGCTTCGCTCCACTTTACAAACATTTCCTCCAAGGCCAGAGATGCGTAGAATGTAAGGTCTATTCTGTAGTTGATACTTAGCTTATTAAAAGAAACCTTCTCGGCAAGCCAAGTCGTGAGATCCAGCAATGTAATCAGTTTGCCATATAATGGGATTTTATCTGCAAGAGCCAACACATCGATGCGCAACTCACCGCCAATCAGAGGGATGATTTTCACCTTGCCAGCTAATTCTATGCCCACGGTTTTATTTTCCAAAGCGTATTTCCATTCTACCCCAACTGACGGCGCAGGCGGCAATAGGGAGAGACTCATCATATTTCTCCTGCCCGCAAGTGACGGTGGCAGCGTAGTGGAGGCTTCCCGTGCATCCTTTGCGCCTGCAATTTTGTCGGCAAGATCATAGATAGATTTTAATCCAGCTAAGAGTGATCGGTACTTTTCTGCAAACTTGAAACTTAACTCCTGCATTTTTCCGCCATCGTAAGTCGCTTTTACAGTTAGGCCGAAGTTCGATTTTGTATCGCCGAAATACCGGTTTGCGGCAGTCCCAATCTTGGTCTTCCCTCCTGCTACGTTTTTATTGCTTGTATTTTCCTCTCTTCTCAGGTCTGCCAAGGCCACTCTGTTTCCGGAATTCCGGATATCTCCTATTGTAGTATTGTCCCGTACAGATGTTCTTTGCGTACCATAGATATCATAAGTTGGTGACGATTGGCCATACCAGACAGGATCTGGCGTATTGTAAAAAAAATTGACAGCCCAGGTAATCTCCGGCACCACAAAGATCTGCAGATGATGCTGATATCTACAGGTAGCTGCCTGAACTTTCAGAGTAGAAATTGCATTTTTATTGTCTTTGCTGAGCCAGAAATATTTTGTCAGATCTGTCAGATCGAAGTCAAAACTTGCTTCACCGTCTATTTTTTTCTGCCCGTGACCGGTTATTTTTATATTCGGAGGCAGTTTTGTCCTATCCAGAACAAAAATATTTTTCTCATGATCGTTCGGCTTTCCGTCGAATCGGCATTCTTTGGTGTCTGCATCATCATCTACTTTTAAACTGAATTTCTTAGGAATACTTCCGGCGATAATTCCGACTTCAAGATTGGCATTTTGACCCACGCCCTCCTCTCTGGTGAAGATATTTACAACTTCTGCTTTATCATCAATATAATCTATGGATGAATATTGACAAGGATGGTAGGCTGCTACGTTGGTTTCTATTTCGCTTTGAAGCACAGGCATATTCGAAAGCTCTTTCTGAACATCGTAGATCGTTCCGTTCATTCCTACCTGAAGATACTCTCTCGAGAAGTCTTCGAAAAAAGTGCCTGTTTTAAGAGATTTTACAGTCGGATAGATTTTCAGCGTTTCGCCAGCAAGTTTCATCCATCCATAATCCACCTTCACTTCTAACGTGATCTTCTGCAGGTACTTCTCAGTCTCCAATACAATATCGGTCTTATCTTGGTCTGTTTTAACTAAACTATCTGTGATACCCGGCTTGTTACATTCTTTGGAATGGGCTTTATGGATATTTACTTCGCGCTGAAACGCACTTTTTTCTGCGATATTCAGTTCATCGTCCCTGAAAGTGTCCTCATCGAACAGTTTAATTTCGAGCTCCTGCCCATAGAGACCTTCTGTATAAATGTGCAGCAATACCTCAGAATTGAATCCTACTACCCTGTCCTTCAAGGAATTGTAATTGAAATCGGTCCATTCTACATAAACGATTTTTGGAACGCCCGTCGCCTGAACAAAAATCCCGAATGGCTTGGCTCCTTTTGCCCCGGTCTCAGGATAATATGCCTCTAGATAGGCCATCCCGCCACCTTCCAAGATTTTCGGAAACTTGATGCTGTATTCACCCTTTTCCTTAATCCCTTGTTTAAAAGAATCGTTGTGTGAAAGCTCCGACGGTGTGATTTTTTTTGGAACCACAGTCCATACCCAACAAACCTGTGAGAATTTTTTTTCTAATTCTGCCTGCTGATTTTTATCGGCCTCCTTTCTCTCCTTTTCATTAGCTTTCCAGTTTTCCTCCAGTTTTTCCCTTGTCCAACCCTCTTTTATGCGCTCTTTCCATTTGGTTTCGGATAAGGTCAGATGCTCGTCAAATTTTTTCTGTTTCTGCTGATAAGCCTCATCATATTCCTTAACTCTAATTTTGAAAACTTCTGCTTTAGGCAAAGTCAGAGATCCGAAAGAAGCATCAAATCTGCTTTTACCAGACTTGTCATTCACAAGTTTTATGTGCAATCCTTCTTCCATCTCAGCTATTTTTGATGTTTAACAACAGATTTTCGTTCTGTAGGTCCGCAAAGGGGAAAATCTCTGCCAGAACATCCTTATCAGCATTTTTCACATTCTTCTGCGATACTTCTGCAGTCTGTCCGTGATTCACAATGGTGATGCAGTCCGGCGATCCAATGGGACACGTGCCTTTGCTGTCTTCCAATAATGCATTTCCGTTATTCTCTTCCAGCGTTATTTTCTTGTAAAAACCACTCCATTGGGTGACGTTGACCTGGCAGGGATTATTGTTTAGTTTGGAACAGTTTCCGAACAGATTTTTTTCGAAGGTTTTACCGATGTCTTTATTTGTGGCCATCAGTTTTTTGCTGCCCTCTTTATCGTTGATGTAGCGCTGTGTCTGTGTAAGCACCTTCAATTTGTCGGGAGCTGTTCCAAAATTGCAGCGGCAGACGGCGCCTTGGCAAACCAAATGTTTTTCACTCATAACATCGATTTAATTTTAATTTATTTTTCAATCTCAAATAATTGAAATTCAATCCTTAATTCTTTATCCTTATCAAAAGTGGAGACAAAGCCTGTCACGGAATATAACTCGTGTGATTCTTTATTAAACTTGTAAAGCAAGTCTACCTCTCCTTTTTTATCTTTTTTATTGAAAATAGTGTCGCGCTCATTTCCCGTAATCTGTAATGCAATTTTGGCCCCTCGCGTATATTCTTTTTTTAATATAAAATCCAGATCATAAGAAATATATTGCTGAATACCCGCAAAGTAGAAGCCTAGGTTTCCTTCTTTTTTGTAGCCCAAATAAGACTGATAAACCGGTAGAAAAAAAAGTCTGTAAAAACTGCTTTTGAGAAGAAAATCTCTCCTGGCATTCAGATTTTTAAAAACCAAACTCATCTTCCCAAGAATCTCTTCAGATGTAGAGCCGACGTAATATTCTTTTAATTTTGGAAATGTATCATTTTCCCAGCGTTTAAGAATCTCTTTTTCATTTTCAATCCTCAATAAAGAGCCATTGCCAGCCACAGAAACTTTTAAGGGATATAAAGTCTTCTCCGCAGCTTCGTACAGTTTTTCAATTATATTGTCGACTTCGGCATTGTTGACGTAATTTTTCTTTTTACTGATTTCAACAAAACCATGATCACGTTTTACATTGATTTCATAATGAAGTTGTGTATCTGTATGGATATATTTCACTACTACGCCGTAGGTTTTTTCACTTTTAGAGGTAGGATAACTGAGAATATTAGTGACCAGTAAGTTCAGTTTTTTTGAATTAAAATGATCTTTGGGAAGATAGATATGTGGCACATATTTAGGGAGATCGAGCGGCAGAAGCTCACTTATCGCACAATGCTCGTTGTGAAAGTGTATCAGTTCTGTTTTTGAGATTTGATATTCCTGTGACAGTTTATCCAAATCCAGTAGTCCGTTGACGTCCAACTTTATGTATTTGACCTCCGAAACCATTTAATACAAAAATTAGTGAATAATAAAATTAAGAAAGAAATAATCAACAGTCGCAACAGTAAACGATTATTTTTTAATTTGTAGTAATTCTACGATAATTCTGTAGAATGTGCTTTAACCATCAATAATTTCCAAATAATAACAAAAAAAAACGACCAACTAATAAGAGGTCGTATTTTTATGATAAACTTTATCCAAACCTGAGACTTTTTCTATCGGTCGGAAAGCGTTTCGGTTACCTCGCAGTCAAATTCAGTGATACCGTCTGCATATTGCCTGTACCGTCGAAACGCTCTGCCCAGATCTCGATATAATCATCTTTTTTCATCTGCACAGTTCCGATAATAGGCAATGCCAGAATTCCCGAAGTTGTGAACAGACCTGTAGTTCCCTTTCCATACACTTTTGTTTCTGTGATCACGGTGCCATTTTTTGCGATGTAAAGAATCACCGTAAGATCACTATTTCCCTGGTAGGAAACGGAAGCTGCGACCTGGAAATACCTCGTTTTTGTCCCTCGGTAAGTGATGATATTGTCACCGTCTCTTGTAAAACGGAACAGATTATTAGATGTCGTAGTCCCTGCAATTTTTTTTCTGCCAGCAGTGCCGGAAGTAGTGAAAGTCGTTGTAGCACCAGTTCCGACAGCAGCAGAAAGATTGATATCGCCTGTCGCCGCGTCATCGCTTTCACGTTGAATCCCAGGCGCATCTACTGTCCACGCACTGCTGAAATAATAGCCGGGATAGGTGCCGGTTGTATAACCTTTAATAATACCTGTAGTCGCGGACGTTGTTCCTGAAAATACGGTGCCTTGCAGTATTCCTGTCCCTACATTCAGACTTCCGCTCACATCCATCGCAATGTCGGATCCATTTACATTACTGAAACCACTCGCTTTCTGGATATGGCCAAAAGTTCCCGAAAATGTCTCAAAAGTACCGTTGTTGTTATCCGGCCAGGCTTGCGTATTCAGCAACAGATTACCTATGTTGGAATAGGAAATTCCGTTTGCATTGCCAATAAAATTGACGATGTTGCCGAAATACAGACCAAAGCCGGAAATATTGCCGACGCTGGTAGTCGTGCCCTGCACAATCGTATTCTGAATCAGCAGAGAACTGCTGGATGCGGCGCCCGGCCCTGTAAGCTCAAAAGCTTTTGCGCCTGTGATAGTGAGGTTTCTGATACTTCCGCCGGTATTACCCCGAAAAACTACGCCGCCGGGAAAAGACAGAACATCCTCATTAGCATCTAGCCCGGAAACATAAGCATTATTAAGATTGATAGGGTTTGCAAGCGAAATTGTACCGTTGATTTCGTAGTATGTATTGGTATTGAGCAGGTAACTGGATCCGCCTCCTGCTGCCAGTTCCGGCGCAAGATCCTGTACACTTTTAATCAGTTTAAAATTATTTCGCCTGAGATTAGTATCTGTGGCCAGTTTCAGCCAGGAAGTTGTCGTCGTATTGTAGTAGTAAAATGCCTTGTCTGTGGTGTCGAACACAAGCAGACTTTCCGCAGGATTGCTGATTGCCAGCCTTGCCGTTGTAGTGATACGTGGCACCAGAAGGCCTCTTGCTTCTGTGCCCGAGCTGACATCCAGTGCAGCAGAAGGATGCGGATTCGAAATATTTACTCCAACCTGTGCAGAAAAATACGTTGCACAAATCAGAAATACCATTGAGATTTTTGATTTCATAAAAAAATGATTTAGAATCTTATTATTAGAGAGTTTTATTTATATGATGTCAATTTTTCTTCAATGGCTTTAGTGCTTTTATTCTGGGTCAGCAGAATAATTTTGCAAATTTAGAGACGTCAATCTTCAAAAACTATGATTCTACGCATAGGAAAAATATTAATAACATATTTTAAAACAAACACAAACAAATCCTAATCAGTTGTTGATTAAGAATAAAATAAAACAGAATGCAGTTAATATTTTTCCAGATAAAAAGATTTGTGGACCAAAAAGCGCTTTAACAGCTTATCGCAAGTGATTCAGAGGATTTGTCTGAATATTTTTGTTTAATTAAATGAGGTTCAAAAAACAGCAGATGATTGAGATATTTTAATGGTAATTACTTTTTTGCAAAAATAAAAGCCGAAGTATCAGAAATATTCTTTAATTTTAATTTAATATTAATAATTCTGAATGAAAACACTTTTACTTGTGAGACATTCCAAGAGTGATTGGCCTGTAGATGTTGAAGATTTTGACCGTCCGCTCAATGAGACGGGAATGATCAATGCGCCGAAAATGGCTCATCTTTTAAAGGAAAAGTCCGTAGATATCGACACCTTTATCACTAGCCCGGCGAGAAGGGCAATGCACACCTGTCAATTGTTTTCAGAGGTTTTTAAAAAGGACTTTTCTACAGATTCTACCTTGTACAATCCAAAAGAACGTAATTTCGAAAATCTGATCTACGGTTTGGACGACAGCATCAGCTCTGTAGCCCTATTTTCCCATAATAACGGTATTTCAAATTTTGCCAATTCTCTTACGGATGAGATTGTCAATCTACCGACTTCCGGCGTTGTAGGCTATCAGATAGATTGTGACAAGTGGAACGATTTTGCAACAGCAAAGAAGAAATTTCTGTACTTCTATTCTCCCAAGAATTTTCCAAAGTAGACCGAAAAGCTTTATCAAAATAAAACAAAACTCCCAAAGACTATTTGGGAGTTTGTTGCTAATAAGATTTCAAAATTCTATTTATTCTCGACCAGATTATCCATCAAAAACTTTGTCATTTCTACTTTTAATTCTACCGAAGTTTTATCAGGACTTTCAAATTGTATAAAATTCATAAGGCCTTCACTATTGCTCACCGCCGCAATGCCATTATAGTTTCTTGGAGACTTGCGCAATTTGTATTCGATGATTTGAAGATCTGCTAACGTTTTTTCATCTGATTTTAAATCAAATAGTGCAGAACCTTTTATAGTTTTAAAAATACTGTTGGTTTTTTCATTGCTTTCTACATCGTGCATCAGAAAATTGGTTCCATTCACAAACTTGACGGCAAACCTTAAAGTATCATCATAATTGTTGATGTAGAAACTCTCTTTTGGGATTCTGATTTTACTTTTAAGGTCAATCCTGACAAGTGAATCTTGTGAAAGCTTCGTTATGCCATACGGATTGCTGGCGTCGGAAGCTAAACTATCCATTTTCTGATATGATCTGTAAAAGATCTCTTTCCATGCATCGTGCCGCATTTCTGATGCTCGCTGCCTGCTCTTCTCCAGCACCTGTCGCATATCGTCTACCTGCCCGTAATTGTTGTTAGAAGTGCCAGAGTTATTACCTGAGCATTTTATTGCGATGCGAACTGCGAGAAACAGTGTGATGCACACACTTAGGATGATGCGCCAGACCGACGAATTATTGCTTTCACTCATCAGTTATAATTTTAGGTCCGCTTTTGTAATGGAAATTTCTGTAATCAGATTTTCCTTTTCGTCCATATACTTATATTTCAGTTTTGATATTCCGAAATTTTCTGATCTCATCAAAATATCTTTGATTTGCGGACTTCTCAGCAGTTCTTCTTTTAGCAACTCGTTAGCGCCGTCAGACTTGAAAAGTTCTGCCATATTGGGCGGGACGATGGCCTTATAAATAATATCCTGATCGTCTCCTGCTTCTATTTTCACAATTTTTATGCCTGTCGAAGGATCTGTTACCGGCAGATTTTTATTAAAACCGTCCAGTATCTGGGCAACGCCAGGAGTTCCGGTGGTATTGGCAGCCGGCGATTTTCCGACCGACTCTTTATCAAAAACCTTACTGTAAAGCACATTTTGTCCGCCTTCATCCAAAATCTTCACGTTGAATTTGACGCCGTCATTAATCAGTTGTTTGCTGCTTGGCTCCTGTAAAATTGCAGTTCCAACGATCTCCGGCAGAGATTTTCTCAACAGATCGCTTTCCATTGACGTTTCTTCCGTAGATTTTGTATAGAATCTGACTGTCACCTCATTTGCTGAGGTTTTCTCTGCGGACGACGAGACAATGTACGGGTTAGAATTAGCTACCGCCGCAAAGGAATTGCGATACGCAGAGACAAATTCTGTAATTCTGGAATCGGTTGATTTTTTGCAGGAAACCAGGGAAAAGAGCAAAAGAGAAATAATTAACATTTCTCGCTTAGGGAAAATTTTCATGGATTATAATTTTCCCTAAATATATAAAAAAATCTGAATCTAAATTTCCAGAGCTTTCTGATAAGCATTGTCAATGCCAGCAAGGTTTTTTCCACCAGCTGTTGCAAATCCCGGATTTCCTCCGCCGCCGCCCTGGATCTCTTTTGCAAGCTCTTTCACAATATTGCCGGCGTGGTAAGTGGATTCCAAATCTGTAGAAACGCCAACGGTAACCATTGGTTTTTCATTCGCATCAGAGATAATAATAATGACAGAATTCGGGGTTTCTTTTTTTAGCTGGAAAACGATATCTTTCACAGAACCTGCGTCCAGAGACGTTTTTTTAACCAATAGTTTTTTACCGTTCTTATCTTCGAAGTCATTTTTCCAGTTCTGGATTTCGCCTTTTGCTTTTTCTTTTTTGAATGAATCAATTTCAGATTTTAAAGCTGAATTTTCTTCCAGTAGTTTTTCAATGGATTTGATGAGATCTTTTGATTTCAATAACTGTGAAATCTCCGAGACCTGCGTTTCCAGATTCTTGAAATAGGCTTCCGATTTTTCTCCCGAAATGGCTTCAATCCGTCTGATTCCAGCTGCCGTTGAGCTTTCTGAAGTCAATTTGAAATGTCCAATTTCGTTAGTGGTTTTAACGTGTGTTCCACCACATAATTCTTTGGAAGTCCCGAATTGGATCATTCTTACATTATCGCCGTATTTCTCTCCGAAAAGTGCCATCGCACCTTTGTCCAATGCTTCGTGAATCGGAATATTCCTGAATTCCTGCAACGCCAGATTTTCTTTGATTTTGGCATTCACTTTCTCCTCCACCAAAGCCAGTTCTTCCTCAGTCATTTTATTGAAATGAGAAAAATCGAACCTCAAATAATCAGGACCAACGTAGGATCCTTTTTGTTCAACATGCGTTCCTAAAACGTCTCTCAGAGCCTCATGAAGCAAATGCGTAGCAGAGTGATTTGCCTGTGAATTCTTTCTGTCAGCAACATTTACTTTTGCATAGAAAATAGCGCGTGCATCTTTTGGAAGGCCATTAATCAAAGAAATGATCAGTCCGTTTTCTTTCTTGGTTTCCAGAACTTCGAAGCTTTCGACGGCGTTTTCGATAATGCCTTTGTCCCCGACTTGTCCGCCACCTTCCGGATAGAACGGAGAATTGCTTAAAACAATCTGGTAGAACTCACCGTCTTTATTTTCAATTTTTCTGTATCTTGTGATGTATGTTTCAGACTCCAACACATCATAACCTACGAATGTTTCAGGCTTTTCTTCCAAAACAACCCAATCGTAAACTTTGGCTGCGGAATCTTTTTTGGAACGTTGCTTCTGTTTAGCCATTTCCGCTTCGAATCCGGCTTCATCAATCGTCAACCCTTTTTCTTCGGCAATAATTCGTGTCAAATCATCCGGGAAACCGTAAGTGTCGTAAAGTTCAAAAACTTCTTCACTTGGCAATACTTTTTGACCTTCAGAAATAGTCTGCTGAATTAATTTTTCAACTCTGATTAGTCCATTTTCGATGGTTTTAAGGAAAGATTCTTCTTCACTTTTGATCACTTCTGTTACCAGATTTCCTTGCTTCTCCAATTCCGGGAAATATGTTCCCATTTCATTTTGAAGGACAGCAACCAATTCAAAAAGGAAAGCTTCTTTTCTATCCAGAAATCTGTAAGCGTAAGAAATACCTCTTCTCAAAATTCTTCTGATCACGTAACCTGCGCCACCATTGGAAGGCAATTGTCCGTCAGCAATAGCGAATGAAACAGCACGGATGTGATCTACAACTACGCGAATGGCGATGTCTTTTTCATCCGTCAAAATGCCTGTATATTTTTTACCGGAAAGTTCTTCAACCTTAGCAATTAGAGGTGTAAAAACATCGGTATCGTAATTGGATTCTTTGTGTTGAAGTGCCATACAAAGCCGCTCAAATCCCATTCCTGTGTCAATGTGTTTTGCAGGAAGATTTTCCAGGCTTCCGTCTGCTTTTCTGTTGAACTGCATAAAAACCAGATTCCAGATTTCTACAACCTGCGGATGATCGTTGTTCACCAATTCCAGTCCTGAAACTTTTGCTTTTTCTTCTGGCGTTCTCAAATCGACGTGAATTTCGGAACAAGGTCCACACGGTCCGCTCGCTCCCATTTCCCAGAAATTATCTTTTTTGTTTCCGTTGATGATTCTATCTTCGGAGATGAATTGTTTCCACAAATCGTAAGCTTCCGTATCGCGTTCCAGATTCTCTTTTGCATCACCTTCAAAAATGGTGACATAAAGATTTTCTTTCGGAATTCCATAGACCTCAGTCAACAATTCCCAAGCCCAGGTAATTGCTTCTTTTTTGAAATAATCGCCAAAACTCCAGTTTCCAAGCATCTCAAACATCGTGTGATGATAGGTATCACGGCCAACATCGTCCAAGTCATTGTGCTTTCCGGAAACCCGTAAACATTTTTGTGTATCGGCAATTCTGGAAGATTTCGGATATTTGTAGCCTAAGAAATAATCCTTAAACTGTGTCATTCCGGAGTTGGAAAACATCAGCGTTGGATCGTCCTTCAGGACAATTGGCGCAGAAGGAACAATAAGGTGTTCTTTGCTTTTGAAAAAATCTAAAAATTGCTGTCTTATTTCTTGTGATGTCATAGTTTGAGCTTTTGGCTGAAAGTGATTGGCTTTTAGCTTTTTTTGATAGTTGGCAAATTTAATGATTTTGCAGTGATTGTGAAATATTGTTTTTAGATTTAATTGAGTCTCAAATAAATTAATTTAAGTCTGTGTTAGTTAATGAATGAAATCCATTCGTGTCAGCGTTTCGTATATAAGTTAGTAAGACTAAAGTAAATGACTGTAATAGAAAAAAACTTGATTATAATTAGATTGCAGCTTAAAATTTGTAAGTAAACTTGTATTGAAATTTAATATAAAAATTAATGGATAATAATAATATTAACAGAATGAAAAATATATTGACACTTGCCGCTTTTATCTTCGGAATCGGTGTATTCGCAACATCTACAATGGCGTGCAGTAAGCAAAAAGCGGAAAATAAAGTCACAGAAAAAGCGATAGATCTGAAAGGTAAAAACATCAAGGAAATTTATTTTGCCGGCGGATGTTTCTGGGGAACGGAGCATCTTTTCCAGCAAGTCCGCGGCGTGGTGGCAACTGAAGTTGGTTACGCAAATGGTAAAATCAAAAATCCGACTTATGAGCAGGTTGTGAGCCACACTACTGGTTTCACAGAAACTGTAAAAGTAAAATATGACGCAGACGAAGTAGATCTGAAATTGTTGATTGACCTATATTTTAAATCTATCGACCCGACGACTTTGAACCGACAGGGCAATGATGTGGGCGACAATTACCGAAGCGGCATCTATTTTACAGACAAAGAAACGGGTGCTGTTGTAAAATCTGAGGTTGAAAAATTAGCGAAAAATTACAGTAAAAAGGTAGTTGTAGAAACCACAAACCTGAAAAACTTCTACAAAGCTGAGGATTATCATCAGGATTATCTGGACAAAAATCCGGGCGGTTATTGCCACATAGAACCAGGAATTTTTGAGGAAGCCAGAAATGCGAACCCGCTTCCAAAGGATAAAAAATAATTATAAAGATTGTCGAAAGGCAATCTTTTTTAGTTTAGAAATCTTTCTTTGATGCTGAACATTGATATATTTATGAAGATTAAAAATGCGAAAAGTATGTAAAATGCTTGTTCGGGAAGTTTGGAAAGAAAAAATTGAAATTTATAATAACCTTTTCGTTCATAAGGAAAAGAATCATTATCATTACAAAGCAGACATTTATATTCTTCGGCAGTCGGATCTTTATAATTTACCATCACAAAAAAATTATTTGTCTGACCTAAATCCAAAAGATAATATTCTTGTTTTGCTTTTCCAAAATCATTTAAAATTGAAACAAAGTCATCATAAGAGTTTTCATCTTCTAAAATAAATTCAATGCCAGTTTCTTTTATATTTTTTTCTTGAAGTTTTTTAATTTCAGAAACATATAATTGAGAATTTTGTCTTGCTGTATTCGGTTTAATTACAATTTTTTTATAATCCCAATTTCTGTACGGTTCAAAACTTGAATTGGAATATCAGATTCTTTAGGCGGCAATCCAATGTCCATCACATTTGGAATTGATTCATTCAATTTTTGACTGCCATAATGCCAAAACAATATCGGAATGATAATGGCGCTTATCAGACCCGGAACGTAGTATATTTTCTTAAGGCCTTTCATTTTAATGATAAATCCACATCAAAACTGGTTTCTTAGAATTTTTTAATAAAGGATCGATTGCCTTGAAAGCATTGTTGGAAACCGTTGGACAACCCCAACCTTCCGGCGAACCTTTTGGATAAATTTCTTCATCGCTCATCTTCTCCCAGGAATGAAAAACGATGATTCTTTTTAGGGCGTTACTGTTAGTTTTTTCTAATCCGTGCATCAAATATTTGATGTGAATGCCCCAATTGCTGTAACCTCTTTCCCCGATTTTATATTTTCCTAATGATGACAAATGGCTGTTGTCGTCATTGCTGAAACCTGGTTTTTCTTTGGTAGAATCGTCACTCCACGACGCAGTTCCGCAGCCGTGCCCAACTAAATACTGTTGAGAAATTTCTCCTTTCTTAAAATCATAAATAAAAAATCGCTTTAAACCGGAATGCAGACTCATATCTATAAGAATGCAAAAGTCTTGATTGAAATGATTGATTTTGCAAAATTCGAAAGCTTCTTTTGCTTTTTGATTGGTTTTTGAAATATTGATTTCAGGCTGTTTGATGACAGGTGAATCTGCAACAATCTGAATTTTGTTGTTCAAATTTTCTTTATGACAACCCACGATAATTATAGAGAATAAAAGACGATAAACAAACATCATAATGATCTTAAATATTTCTACTCTGCGAAGCGCAGCCCGACTTGAGTGGAGCTCTTTTTTGTTATTGCGATTGTTGGAGCCTGCCTTTAATGTAATCACCTAGTTCGCAATGACAAAAAAAGCGGGAACCCTTCGACAAGCTCAGGATAAACTACAGGCGGATTAAGCTGCCCAAATATTTATAATAAAGGGTTTACAACTATTTGTAATGTCTGAAAATCCCGAAATCTGTGGCGGTCCAGAATGCGGCTTTTTGCCCGGCAACTTTCAGCCCGTCATTTGCCCAGGTATTGCACGTGTAAGCAAAACTGTAGGTTCCTTTGGCATCGTAAAATGCATCATTGTTTCCGTAAACCTGATCTGTTTTTATGAATTGATAATTCTCCGCAGAATCTTTATCGAATTTATCATCAATGAATTTGATCAAAGACTGGTATTGTTTTTCTGTCAGCATTATCTTTTTGCAGTCTTCTCCTAGCTTCATTTCATTGTAATACGTGCAGTGCATCGCCGACTCGCTGAGCCAAAATGCTGCTTTGAAAGCGGTAGAAAATTTGAGATCTGCCCACGTGGGTGTATTGAGGTAAAACCCTTTGTCGCCCCAGCCAAACGAGACAAATTTGAAATTGGTCTGCTTGGATTTCGTATTGCTGTACGGTATTTTCTGACTCCAGTCTATAAATTCTGATTGTACAGGAACTACAATATCCGTGTGGACACCGTTGGTCAGAATATAGGCTTCTACGACTTTTGGGTCGTTGGTTTCCTCTGCTTTTACAGGGATTAAAGGTAATAAAAGAGCGATTATGATGTATAAAAAAACGGCTCCGAGTATGAAGCCGATTATTTTGAAGCTTAGAATTAACGTTTTTTTCATCTTTTAAGTTTCCCAAATCGTGAGAACTATAAAGTTAAACAAAATATTAATACAATTGGGATTTGTTAATTTTTTTTAATGAATCTTGGTTTTACAGAATTTTAGTTTGAAATTTAATAGCGAAAAAAAAATAAAATATGTCAAAAAACCGATCTAATAAACGGCGGAAAATCAGAGTTAAAGTGGCACCGAAAAGAGTTCAGAAACGAAAGTAAATCTTCAGAGATTTATTCTGATAAGAAATCCAAATTGCGTTTCAGTCCGGAAAATTTAGTCCTTTTGACCGCAGATTTTTTGAAAACAGATGAGAATATCTCCTGGGTAATCTCCTTCCAGTCTTGCTTTGTGAAGTTTTTGATGTCAGAATTGGGCCGGAATTTTTCTTCCAGAGTAGGCGCAGAAAATCTGTTCCACGGACAGACATCTTGACAAATGTCGCAGCCAAACATCCAGTCTTCCATTTTATCCTTGAAAAAATCGGGGATCTGATCCTTCAGCTCTATCGTAGCGTAGGAAATACATTTGCTGCCATCGATAATTTTGTCGGAAACGATCGCTTGAGTCGGACAGGCATCGATGCATTTTGTGCAGCTTCCGCAGTGGTCTGTGACTTCAAAATCCTCAACCAAGTCCAGGTCGCAAATGATCTCTGCAAGGAAATAAAAAGAACCGTTTTTTTTGGTAATCAAATTAGAATTCTTCCCGACCCAGCCAATTCCGGATTTCTTTGCCCATGCTTTTTCCAAAACCGGTGCCGAATCTACAAAAACCCTGAAAGCAAACTCCCCTATTTCTTCCTGTAGTTCTGCTACCAAATTTCTTAATTTTTCTTTGATAACATCGTGATAATCTTCGCCGTAAGCATATTTTGCCAATTTGAAATCAGAATTATTCTGAAGTTCTTCGGGAAAATAATTGTAACTGAGCGAGATGACAGATTTGGAACCTTCCACCAGCAATCTGGGATCCAGACGTTTATCAAAATGATTTTCCATGTAACGCATCTCACCGTGGAAATTATTGTTGAGCCATTTTTCTAATCGTGGCGCTTCTTCTTCCAGAAAATCAGCTTTGGAAATACCGCACGACTGAAATCCAAAAGCCAGTGCTTTGGTTTTAATCAAACTGCTGTATTTCTCTCTAATGCTCATTACAGCGCAAAATTAGCGTTTAAAATTTGAAATTTTTTATAAGACAGTATTCAATATTTTAAAAATTTATATTGTAGTTTTGTTATTATTAAAAATGTAAAAATTAGAAATTATGGCATTAGAAGATGTATTAAGAGCCGGAAATTACCATTTGATAGATGTCCGTGAACCCTTGGAGCTGGAAATGGATGGTCATATAGAGGAAGCACAGAATATTCCTCTTGGAGAACTGGAAGACAGAAAACAGGAAGTGGTGAACCTTAGCGGAACAAAGATCTTTTTCTGCAGATCTGGAAACAGATCTGGTAAAGCAGCAGAATATTTTAAATCTGAAGGAATGACAGACGTCTACAACGGAGGCGGTTATACCGATTTGAAAGAGGTTTTGGACAACTTATAAAGGTTGTTGCAGATCTATAAAAAATGAAGCGTCCCGAAAATTTCGAGACGCTTTTTTTTAGTTTTTACCCCTTGATAATAACCATAATACCAAAGCGACTATACCGACTACGACTATTATTCCCCACCACATACCGGCTTTGAAAATGGTCTCTACTGCTTCGCAGCTTGTCAACATTCCTGCTAATACAAACAATGGAATGAAATTCATATATTTTTTCATAGTAATAATATTTCTAAGTTCAATCCAAATGCTGCGCCAAAACGTTAAAAACAACGGTAAATGCTTATTTTTATAGATCTGACAATATTGTTACAGCAACAAAAAAGCCACCTTATCCGGTGGCCTTCTTATACTTTAGCAACTGTTTTTTCCTGTGCTTTTCTGGCTTGTCTTTCTTCAAACTTCTTTACAACATAACCAATTACAAAGGGTGCTGCATACGTTAAAACGGTTCTGATCAATCTTGGGTTCATAATTTAAATTTCCGAGAAAGTTGCAAGAAGTGCGCCATTTTAAATCGCAATTATTTTAAGCTGTATATTCTCATTTTGAAACGAATTATCTATCTTGCTTACAAATCTAATTTATGCTTTTAGCAATCATATTTCCTTTTTTATCCTTTCTTTTTCGGGGCAAAGTATTTACGGCGATTATCTGTTTTATTTTGCAGATAACCGTTTTAGGCTGGTTTCCTGCTACGATTTGGGCAGCGATGTCCCTCAGCAACGAAAGAGCTGCACAACGCAATGATGAACTAATAAGAGCAATAAGGGAAAATCGAAAATAATTCATTACCAATCACGAAGATGCAAAAGTTCAAGAACAGTGAAATCCAAAATCTGAAACGGCTGAGACTTTTCTCAATCGGTTTCCTTGTTACTATAAATATCCTGATAATCGGCTTTTTAGCATACGTATCTTATCAGGTTTTTGAATCAAGGGACTTAAAAGGAAGTTTTATTGCCTCTGTTTTTCCAACACTTTTCGGTATTCAGCTGGTATTGGCTGCCGCTTTTTCACCACTTATTTTTATCATATCCAAAAGATTTAGAAGCGCAATCCGTGAAATCAGGGATTTGAATGCTGACTTTACTTTATTATATCAGAATTATATAAATATGATTGGACGACCTTTCCCCGTGATTCCAAAATTTCTGATTTCGCAGAAAGGCCTGTTTATTTTTAAGAATTTCAGGACACATTTACTTGCACCAGAATCGATCAGCAAAATAGAAATTGAGCGCGTTAATCTGGGAAGATTCGGTAAGAAATGCCATATCAGTTTTTATGAAGGAAATCAGTTTAAAACCAAAATCACCTATGATTCTACATATCCTGAAGAATCGGATTTTTTGACAGATCACATTCATCTTATCAATAGAGATATTATCATCCAATAAAGATCTGCAGCCAGTCAAAAAAAAAAAGTGAAGCACTTCTGCTCCACTTTTTTATTTTAGATTGATTAAGATTAGTATCCAAAAATCTCCTCCAGACTCACTTCTGTGAAGGTTCCCATCTTGTTGATAGAATCCATATTCAGGTTTTCTTTCTTTCCGATGATGGCGGTGTTGTAAGACAGCGGCTTCACTTCGGTGTTGTAAAAACTGGTCAGTTCGGGCAATGTCAAAGTTTGGATTTCTGCATACACATCCTTTCTGATGTCGTGATCTACACCTAATTTTTTAAGAGAAAGTTGGTTATAGAAAATCGTAGTTCTGTTGATTCGGTTGGATGCAATCTGCTTCAGCGCAGACCCTCTAGCGTTCTCAAACTGAGCCGGGATTTGTGGCAGTTCAGCCATCAGTTCGCTCATCGCAGCAACGGCTAACGGCAATTTATTGGCCTGAGTTCCAATATAGTTGGTAACATAATTTGGCTTGTTGATCTCCGTTGCATTGCCGAAAGAAACGTAGGCGGAATATGCGAGAGACTTACTTTCTCTGATCTCCTGGAATACGATTGACGACAATCCACGTCCAAAATATTCATTGAAAACACTCGCTTTCCCGAAGTTCGCCAGGTTCACATTCCCTGCTTTTGCCACTTTGGACATTTCCATCTGCACCATATCGTAACCTGTGAAATAGACTTTGCCGTCTGTTGCGAGTTCGGTATATTCTTTAGCTTTTGCAGGCTGAAGTTTGGTGTCGTGAATGTACGGTTTAACTGCTTTTTCCAGACCTTTCTGATCTTCTCCGTAAAGGAAAACTTCGTAAGGATAATCGTTCAAAGT
>Ga0302347_1002481_pt1 | contig 18538 bp, 14 predicted proteins | sample PhyWR1_FD_202178 | JGI IMG/M metagenome (GOLD analysis project Ga0302347, IMG submission 202178) | Leaf surface microbial communities from wheat plants in UC Gill Tract Community Farm, Albany, California, United States - DLSL W.R1 (v2)... | ecosystem: Host-associated > Plants > Phyllosphere >...
CAGTGATTTCTTATTCGATACGTGGTCAATGGCCTTGTCACAGACCAATTCCATTTGGTGCGGAACTTAGAAGGGTTGCCAGTACCTGGGAGTCGCATGGGACGCCTGTATTGAACAACCCAGTCGACCTTCAACTTCCCGCTTGGGCTCAGGGATGAGCAGGCTGGACGTTCAGTGCGGGCGATTGTAGTTAGGTAGCTCTCTATAAACCACGTCTCATTCGGAAATAATTCTTCTCGGCCCCGGTAACAATCCCCTCCTATTATTACGCCCCGCGTTGAAACACACCTCGAAACCAGGGCTGTAGCACGCCACTAGCCCTCGATTCAAACGCCCCTTTTTAGCGCATCGACGCTCCCCCCCTACCCCGCTAAAACGCCCAAATAAAAAGGGCTTGAGCCGATTTGCATGGAGTCACTCCAGGCACTTTTCAACCCTGCCTCCAGCGTCAAAACACCTCTGGCACGTTACACAAAGTCATACGTTTGAATAACCGCCTGTCAGACGAAGGCAGGGCCTGCGACAAACTCTCCGTGACAATATGTCGCAGTGTCGCGCACCCATTTTCAACGTCCGGCTCACACCCTCTTTACATTTGCGCGGGGGGCAAAAAAACGCCCCGCGCATCCAGAGGAAGAACGAGGCAGCCGAAACAGAATTTAGGCTTTGCTCAGCTGGTTTTTTTCCGGTTGCGGTAAATGCCCAGCGGCACCAGCACGGCAGTCAGCACAAAGGCCACCAGCGCCCACTGCGCCAACGACAGGCCGAGCACCGGCGGATACGGCGTTGAGCAAAAGCCGTCGACCTGAAACCCCAAAGGGAAGATCGCCGCCAGCGGCAGGCCATCGACAATCGGCTGCAATGCGTCCAGACCGCAGCTCACTGCCGGGTTGGCGAGGATATAGACGTGACGCCCGGCAGCGATGATGCCGCCGATAGCGCTTAACACCACTAGCACTTCACAGACCGTGAGGCTGCGCCGGGTTGGCATGGCCGCGCCAATAAAGGCAAAGATCGCGATCAGCAGCAGGGCATAACGCTGCAGGATGCACAGCGGGCATGGCGCCTCGCCGAGCACGATCTGCATATACAGCGCACCGCCAATCAGCGCCAGGCAGATCAGCCCAAGCAGGACCAGAAAGCGCTTCTCCCGCCCCAGTTGCAACATGTCAATGGTCATCCCGCGTCCCTTAGCCTGATTGTGTGTAATACGCACAGTTTACACCCAGACCCCTGGCATGGATGTATCTGAACGTTACAGGGAAAGTGTCGCAGGGGGATTAATGGGGGATTAAGCGGTGCAACTCAGTGGTTTATATAAACCCTGATGCAAGCAAGCCCGCTCCCACAGGGTGTATGTACTCCAGCCTTATTTCAGCTCGGCTGCCGGGCCGAAGAACTCGTAGCGGCTTTGCTGCTCCGGTACGCCCAAAGCTTTGAGGTGGCGTTTAACTGCGCCCATAAAGCCCTTGGGCCCGAGGAAGTAAGCATCCAGGTCACGCTCCTGTGGCAACCACTGTGCCAGTACTTCTTCAGTTAATAGTCCTACATGATCTACAGAGTCGTCCTGCTCTGCATAGCAGTAAAAGCGCTGCAGTTGCGGGTGCTGGTCTGATAATTCATCCACCCAGGTGCGGAATGCATGCACATCGGCATTACGCGCACAGTGGATAAAGTGAATCGGACGCTGTGTCGCCAGAGCAGCTTCAAGCATGGTCAGGGTCGGGGTTATACCCACGCCACCACTGATCAATACCAGCGGCTTGTCGCTGTCGGTCAGGGTGAATTCGCCAGCAGGCGGGAACAGTTCCAGGGTGTCGCCCACGCTCAGGCGGTCATGCAGGAAGTTCGACACCACGCCGCCGCTTTCGCGCTTGACGCTGATGCGGTAACGCCCAACCTGGGCCAGCGCCGACAGGGAGTAGTTACGGCGCACTTCTTCACCATCGATCAGCATTTTCAGGCCGATGTACTGCCCCGGAGCAAAATCCAGAATCGGTTGCTGATCTACCGGGCGGAAGTAGAACGAAGTGATTTCAGCGCTTTCCTGGATTTTGGCCGCCAGTTTGAACTCGCGCCCACCACGCCAGCCGCCGGGTGCAGCGGCTTTTTCGTCGTAGATGGCGGCTTCGGCGCCAATCAGGATATCGGCCAGCTGGTTATAGGCTGCACCCCAGGCACTCAGCACCTGCGGGGTGGCAATATCGCTGCCCAGCACTTCCTCGATGGCGCGCAGCAGGCAGCTACCGACAATCGGGTAGTGCTCGGGAAGGATTTGCAGCGCAACATGCTTGTTGATGATCCGGGCCACCAGATCGCCCAACTGGTCGAGCTGATCGATATGTCGCGCATACATCAGTACACCGGTAGCCAGTGCTCGCGGCTGATCGCCGCTGGCCTGGTTGGCCTGATTGAACAACGAGCGCACTTGCGGGTATTCCGACAGCATCATGCGATAGAAATGCGTAACCAGCCCTTCACCGCCGCTTTCCAGCAGTGGCACGGTGGATTTAACGATGGCGCGATCCTGAGCAGTAAGCATAAGGGTGACTCCTGGCACGTAGGCTTTAACAATTACCTTTTACTTATCAGTTATCGTGCCAACTTTTAAACCCTTTAAAATCAGCCACTTGAAAACAATATAGTCTTTTTGACTCAAGCTGTTTTATAGTCCTTGTGACTACACGAGGTCAAAATGACTGCAAAAACCCTGCTCACTACCCTACTGCCGCTGGTGGCCGACCTGTCCCGCGACCTGCCCGAGAGCGAGCGCTATCGGCGCCTGCTGCAAGCCATGCGCGCCCTGCTCCCCTGCGATGCCGCGGCTTTGCTGCGGCTGGACGGTGAATGGCTGGTGCCCCTGGCGGTCGATGGCTTGAGCCTGGATACCCTGGGGCGTCGCTTTAAAGTCAGCGAGCACCCACGTTTTCAAGCGCTGCTCAGCAGCCCCGGGCCGACGCGCTTCCCCAGCAACTGCGAACTGCCCGACCCCTATGACGGGCTGGTCGACGGGTTGGCCGAACACCTGGAAGTTCACGACTGCATGGGTTGCCCGCTATTTGTCGAGGAGCGGCCCTGGGGCCTGCTGACCCTGGATGCCCTGGACTGCAAACGCTTCGAGCCGATCGAGCTGGATGACCTGCAGGCCTTTGCCAGCCTGGCTGCCGCTACGGTTAACGTGGCCCAGCGTATCGAACGCCTGGCGTTGCGGGTCGAGGATGAGCAACGCAAGGCCGAGCTCTATCGACAGGCCAATGGCTCCCCCAATAAAGAGCTGATTGGCCAGAGCAAGGTGCACAAACGCCTGCTGGAAGAGATCGCCCTGGTGGGCGGCAGCGACCTGACGGTCCTGATCACCGGCGAAACCGGGGTCGGCAAGGAGCTGGTGGCCCAGGCCATTCACGCTGCCTCGCCACGGGCGGACAAACCGCTGATCAGCCTTAACTGCGCAGCACTGCCCGACACGTTAGTAGAGAGCGAGTTATTCGGCCATGTGCGCGGTGCCTTTACCGGCGCCACCAGCGACCGGCGCGGCAAGTTTGAACTGGCCAACGGTGGCACCCTGTTTCTGGACGAGGTGGGGGAGCTGTCGCTGACCGTGCAGGCCAAGCTGCTGCGAGTCCTGCAAAGCGGGCAGTTGCAGCGTTTGGGCTCGGATCAGGAGCACCGGGTCGACGTGCGGCTGATCGCGGCCACCAACCGCGACCTGGCCGAAGAAGTGCGCAACGGACGTTACCGCGCCGATTTTTATCATCGCCTGAGCGTTTACCCGCTGCGGGTGCCGGCCTTACGTGAGCGCGGGCGCGACGTACTGTTGTTGAGCGGTTTTTTCCTGGAGCAAAACCGTTCGCGCATGGGCCTGGGCAGTTTGCGCCTGAGCCCCGATGCGCAAGCTGCGCTGGTGCAGTACTCCTGGCCGGGCAATGTACGCGAGCTGGAACATTTGATTGGCCGCAGCGCGCTCAAGGCCCTGGGCAATTGCAGTACACGCCCGCGTATCCTGACCCTGACCGCGGCGGATCTGGATTTGCCGGGCACCCGTACAAGCACTACGGTGATTGAGCCACAGGCAATACCGCAGGCAGTGGGCGACTTGCGCCTGGCCACTGAAAACTACCAGCGCCAGTTGATCAGCACCTGCCTTGAACGTCATCAGCACAACTGGGCCAGCGCGGCACGAGAGCTGGGGCTGGACCGCGCGAATCTTGGGCGGATGGCCAAACGCTTGGGATTGAAGAACTAAAGCGCTGTAGCAGCTGGCGAAGGAACGAGGCTGCGTTCCTTCGCCAGCTGCTACGTACAGGGATTTGTACCACCCCGTTAAAGCCCGCTCCATTCACGCCGATAACCCCGTATCGCTCCCTCCTTCTGAAGGTTTTTATGTCATCGAACAATGCCCGCGCAGATTCACTTTCGCTTCTGCTCTTCACTCTGCGCAGCGGCAAGTTGTTGGCGATCAATCTGCTCAAGGTCAGTGAGATCATCCCCTGCCCGCCGCTGACCAAAATGCCCGAGTCGCATCCCAACGTAAAAGGCATTGCCGTGTTGCGCGGTGCTGCGTTGTCAGTGATCGATCTGAGCCGCGCCATCGGCGAGCAACCGCTGCTCGACCCCGACGGCGGCTGCCTGATCGTCACCGATGTCAGCCGCTCCAAGCAGGGCCTGCATGTGCAGGCAGTGAGCAAGATCGTGCATTGCCTGAGCACCGATATCCGCCCGCCGCCCTATGGCTCCGGAAAACGTTCGTATATCACCGGCGTCACCCAGGTCGACGGCGTGCTGGTACAGGTGCTGGATATCGAAAAAGTGATTCACGGCATCACCCCGGCCAAGGTTGAAGGCACAGGCGAAAACCTGAGCAAAGAAGAATCCAAGTTACTGGCCAACGCACGCATCCTGGTGGTCGATGACAGTCAGGTGGCACTGCAGCAATCGGTGATTACCCTGCGCAATCTGGGCCTGCATTGCCATACAGCACGCAGTGCCAAGGAAGCCATTGACCGCCTGCTGGAGCTGCAAGGCACCCCGGACCAGATTAACGTGCTGGTATCGGATATCGAAATGTCCGAAATGGACGGCTACGCCTTTACCCGTACCGTGCGCGACACCCCGGACTTTGCCCATTTGTATGTGCTGCTGCACACCTCGTTGAACAGCGCGATGAACAGCGAAAAAGCACGGTTGGCCGGGGCCAATGCAGTGCTGACCAAGTTCTCTTCGCCGGAGCTGACCCAGTGCCTGATCCTTGCCGCACGCACGGTTGCCGAGCAGGGTTACTGAGTACCATGAGCGAGTACTGCCTGTTGCTGCGTAAAGACCTGCGCGAACCAGTGCCGCCTGTGCAATGGCCGCAAGGTTTTACCCTCGCTGCGCTTAGCGAAGAGCTGCTGCAACCGGTGCACGCCCTGCTCAGTCTGGGCTATGCAGATGGCAACGGCAGCATCGAAGCCCTGCAGGACTGGCAACACCACCTGCTGCATGACGCCGAGTACGACCCCGACCTGTGTTTTGTGCTCCTGTTTGAGGGTCAGGCAGTAGCTGTTGCCCAGACCTGGACCAGCGCCTATCTAAAGGATCTGGTGGTCCACCCGCGCCATCAGGGCCAGGGATTGGGCAGCGCACTGCTCCATCATGTATTCGCGGTGTTTCAGCAGCGCCGCGAGGCCTGCGTCGACCTTAAGGTCATGGAACACAACCACACCGCACGGCGCCTGTATCAAAAGCACGGCATGGTCCTGATTCAACGTGAGGCACTTTAACGCCGGGTCTGCCAGAACTCCTGAGCCAGCAAGCGCAAATCTGCAGCCAGCTCGGCGACATCACCCGAATGACGATGACTTTGCTGGCCTGCATCCACGGTGACCTCACAGGCACTGCGGATCCCGGCGATATTGCGGTTGATATCTTCGCTGACCACGCTTTGCTCTTCTACAGCCGAAGCGATCTGCACACTCATCTCGGTGATCTTCTGCACTTGTGCGCTGATACCTTCCAGCGCGCAACTGGCCAGTTGGGTCTGATCGACACTGTTCTGCGCATACTCGCTGCTTTGCTGGATCACCTGCACCGCCGCCCGCGCGCCTTCTTGCAGGGCGCTGATCATGGTCTGAATCTCACAAGTAGATTGCTGGGTACGCTGGGCCAGACCCCGCACTTCATCAGCCACCACAGCAAAGCCACGGCCCTGATCACCCGCCCGGGCCGCTTCGATGGCGGCGTTAAGCGCCAGCAGATTGGTTTGCTCGGCAATGCTGCGGATCACTTCCAGCACCGATGAGATATCACTGCTGTGGCTTTCCAGGTGATGCACCACCTCGGTGGCCCGCTCCAGTTCCGTAGCCAGATGCTGCACTGTGCTGCGGCTCTGCATCACCAACTGATGGCCTTCGCGGGTTTCGCTTTGCACCCGGTCGGCCGCCTGCGATGCCTGTTGGGCATTGGTTGCCACCTGCGCCACGCTGGCCGCCATTTCGTTGATCGCGGTGGCCACCTGATCGGTTTCCAGCTGTTGGTTCAAGGTGCTGGCGTGGCTGCTTTGCAGATGTTGAACCAGTTCGCTGGCATGCCCGGCCAGGCGCTGCGAAGCATCGCCGATGCGCCCTACCACAGCACCGACCTGCGCCTCCAGCATATGCAGGGCAAACTCGATCTGACCGAACTCATCACGCCGACCGGTGTAAATCTGCTGGCTCAACGGGTTATCGCCCACGTCCCTGGCACGACGGGTCAATGCGTGCAACGGCCGCAGCAGCCAGGCGATGGCGGCCGAACTCAACAGGCTGCCCAGCAGCCAGATCAACAACCCGGCCTGAGCGTCGACGCTTGCCAGCAACAGCGTACCCACAGCCGTCACGGCACCAAACACCGCACTGACAAACAACGCCAGCCTGCCCCCCAACCCAAGGCGTAACCAACCCGGCAGCAGCGGCTTGCGCCCAGAGCGCAGAGCGGCGTAATGCGCCTCGGCAACCGCGATCCGCTCGGGGGTTGGCTGGGTACGTACGGACTGATATTCGACGGTTTCGCCGTTTTTCATCACTGGCGTGACGTAAGCGCTGACCCAGTAATGGTCACCGTTTTTACAGCGGTTTTTCACCATCCCCATCCACGAGCGTCCCGCCTTGAGGGTCTGCCACATATGGGCAAAGGCTGCGGGCGGCATGTCGGGGTGGCGCAGCAGGTTGTGCGCACTGCCCAGCAACTCGCTCAGCTCGTAGCCGCTGACCTGGATAAAGTCAGGGTTGGCGTAGGTGATGGTGCTGTCGAGGTTGGTGGTGGAGAGGATATTGGCGTCGGGGGCAAAATCAACGGATCGGCCGGTAATCGGTAGATTGATTTTCATGACAGGCGCGCTCGGATTATTAGGGAAGAGTCGGCAGGGTCGTCGACTCTAAGCGCACCTATTAAGCAAATACTGATCTAGCGCATGACTGCAGAAGTTAATCCGGCTCAAACAGACAGTAATGGCATTATGCTATCTTTTGGGGCGTGAACTTAGCGTTTGCCCATGGTTTTGCGGGTACCGTGGGGTGGTGCGTTAGGGGTTTTATCGTGACCGCCCAGACCGCTTTTTTGGTAGTACGCATTGCCTTGGGATTTGGCCTTGGCAAATTCCGAAGGTTTGAACGGGAAAGTGAACGCTGGGATGACCGGCTTTTGCACAGTTTCGCTTTCAACCGGCTCAGTGCCCACAGCATCAGGAGCGGTCGTTGGTGTAGGAGAAGTCATGAAAGCTCCGAAATACGGGGAATGATCAGGCCAGATGGCGCAAGACCGCGCAGTATACCTGTGCGCATTGGGTACGTTGCACTCACTGGTCGTAAAAATCATCAGGCTCCCGCCATTTTTGTGGGAGCGGGCTTGCTTGCGATAGGGATGCCGCAGTTCAACTGAAAGACCGCGCAGCCTGCATCGCGAGCAAGCCCGCTCCCACAAGTGCTAGCAATACGCCACAAAAGCCGCGAAAGCTGTCAGCAATGTCAGTTAGCCGTCACTGTACTGACCGGGTCCACGCGCTATAACTCTGTAGCAACCCCCAATCCACGCACACGGCGTCTATCCGGCATGCCCGATAAAACCAAAAAAATCTTGCTGGGCACGCTGGTGATTGCCCTGATCGGTACCGGCATCTGGTCGCTCAATCGCCCGGCGCCCGGTAAAACCGCAGGTGGCACAGCGGTGCCGGTGCGGGTCGTACAAGTACTGCAACAGGATGTACCGCGCTATATCAATGGGATTGGCGCGGTACTGTCGCTGCACAGCGTGATCATCCGCCCGCAAATCGACGGCATTCTCACTGAGATTCGGGTCAAGGAAGGCCAGACGGTCAAGGCTGGCGACCTGCTGGCGACACTGGATGACCGCTCGATCAAGGCCAGCCTCGATCAGGCCAAAGCCCAATTGGGGCAGAATCAGGCGCAACTGCAAGTGGCTCTGGTGAACCTCAAGCGCTACCAGCTATTAAGCGTGGATGACGGCGTATCAAAACAGACCCTTGATCAGCAACAAGCGCTGGTCAATCAGCTCAAGGCTTCGGTTCAGGGTGATCAGGCGACCATTGCAGCGGCGCAGGTGCAATTGTCCTATACACAAATTCAGTCCCCGGTCAGCGGCCGCGTGGGGATTCGCACGGTGGATGCGGGTAACTTCCTGCGGGTCAGCGACGCTCAGGGGCTGTTTTCCGTGACCCAGATCGACCCCATTGCCGTGGAGTTTTCCTTACCCCAGCAGCAGTTGCCCATGCTCCACGACTTGCTCACCGCCAAGGACCCGGCCCGGGTCAAAGCCTTTATCGGCAATACCGACAGCAGCGGCACGCAACTGGGCGAGGGCCGCCTTAGCCTGATCGACAATCAGGTTTCGGCCACCACCGGCACAATCAAGGCCAAGGCCCAGTTCGACAACCCCACGCAAAACCTGTGGCCCGGCCAACTGGTCAATGTCGAGATCCAGAGCGGGCTAGACCGCAATGTGCTGGTGGTGCCAGCGCAAGTGGTGCAGCGCGGGCTGGATAATTACTTCGTATACCGGGTCAGCGGCGACAAGGTCGAAGCTGTTCCTGTGCAGCTGACTTTTCAGGACACCGAGCTGAGCATCATCACCGGCGTAAACCCCGGCGACACCCTGGTCAGCGATGGCCAGTCGCGGCTCAAACCCGGCTCGCGGGTTGAAGTCCTGAGCGAGCCGACTGCCGCTCAGGTGCAGCCATGACCCGCAGCCGCTCGCTGTCCGCCTGGTGCGTCGATCATCCGGTGGCCACAGTACTGCTGACCTTCGCCCTGGTGCTGGTGGGGCTGATCGCCTTCCCGCGCCTGCCCGTGGCGCCCTTGCCCGAGGCCGAATTCCCGACCATTCAGGTATCCGCTCAGTTGCCCGGCGCCAGCCCGGACACCATGGCCTCATCGGTGGCCACCCCCCTGGAGGTGCAGTTCAGCGCTATCCCCGGCATGACCCAGATGACCTCCAGCAGCGCACTGGGCTCGACCACTCTGACCCTGCAATTCACCCTCAACAAAAGCATCGACACCGCCGCCCAGGAAGTACAGGCAGCGATCAACACCGCGTCCGGCAAACTGCCCAAGGACATGCCGACCCTACCCACCTGGAGGAAGGTCAACCCGGCCGACAGCCCGGTGCTTATCCTCAGCATCAGCTCCGTACAAATGCCCGGTACTGAACTGAGCGATTACGTCGAAACCCTGCTGGCCCGCCAGATCAGTCAGATTGACGGCGTGGGCCTGATCAATATCACCGGCCAGCAGCGCCCGGCGATCCGCGTACAGGCCTCGGCCGACAAGCTGGCCGCCATTGGCCTGACCCTGGCCGATATTCGCCTGGCCATTCAGCAAACCAGCCTCAACCTGGCCAAGGGCGCGCTTTATGGCCCGTCGAGCATCTCTACCCTGTCGACCAACGACCAGCTGTTTGACGCGGCTGAATACGGCCAGTTGATCATCTCCTACAAGGACGGCGCCCCGGTGCAGTTGCGTGATGTGGCACGGGTGGTCAACGGTGCCGAGAATGACTATGTGCAAGCCTGGTCGGGGCATCAGCCAGGGGTCAACCTGGTGATCTCGCGCCAGCCGGGGGCCAATATCGTCGACACCGTGGAGCGCATCCAGGCTGCCCTGCCCGGCCTCCAGGCGATGCTTCCGGCCTCGGTTGAAGTGACGGTGCTGAGCGACCGTACCAAGACCATCCGCGCCTCGCTGCATGAAGTGGAAATCACCCTGCTGATTGCCGTGCTGCTGGTGATCGCGGTGATGGCGCTGTTTCTGCGCCAGTGGTCGGCCACGCTGATTGTCTCGGCGGTATTGGGCGTATCGCTGATCGCCAGTTTTGCCCTGATGTATGTGCTGGGTTTCAGCCTCAACAACCTGACCCTGGTGGCGATAGTGGTGGCCGTGGGTTTTGTGGTCGACGATGCGATTGTGGTGGTGGAGAACATCCACCGTCATCTGGAAGCCGGCGAAAGCATGCGCGACGCAGCGATCAAGGGTTCCAGCGAGATCGGCTTTACCGTGGTATCCATCAGTGTCTCGCTGGTGGCGGCGTTTATTCCGCTGCTGTTTATGGGCGGAGTGGTTGGGCGGTTGTTCAAGGAATTCGCCCTCACTGCGACCTCCACCATCATGATTTCGGTGGTGGTGTCGCTAACCCTCGCGCCCACACTGGCCGCGCTGTTTATGCGCTCACCGGTCCACAAGCCCGATGCCAAACCGGGCTTTGGCGAACGTTTGCTGGCTTGGTACGAAAAAGGCTTGAAACGCGCCCTGGCGCACCAGCGGCTGATGCTGGGGATTTTCGCCGTGACGCTGGCCATGGCCATCGCCGGTTATGTGTTGATCCCCAAGGGCTTCTTCCCGGTGCAGGACACCGGTTTTGTACTCGGCACCAGTGAAGCGGCGTCCGATATCTCGTTCCCGGACATGAAGCAAAAACACCTGGCCCTGGCCGAAATCATCGGCAACGACCCGGCCGTGCAGGCGTTTTCCCACTCGGTGGGTGTGACCGGCAGCAACCAGACCATCGCCAACGGCCGTTTCTGGATTGCCCTCAAAGACAGGAGTGATCGCGATGTATCAGCCAGCCAGTTTATCGACCGCATCCGCCCGCAACTGGCCAGGGTGCCAGGCATCGTCCTGTACCTGCGCGCAGGCCAGGACATCAACCTCAGTTCAGGGCCAAGCCGCAGCCAGTATCAATACGTACTCAAGAGCAACGACGGGCCGACGCTGACCACCTGGACCCAGCGCCTCACCGAAAAACTGCGCGCCAACCCGGCCTTTCGCGACCTGTCCAATGACCTGCAACTGGGCGGCAGCATCACCCATATCAGCATCGACAGGAACGCCGCCGCCCGCTTCGGCCTGACCGCCACCGATGTCGACGAGGCGTTGTACGACGCCTTCGGCCAGCGTCAGGTCAATGAGTTCCAGACCGAAACCAACCAGTACAACGTGATCCTGGAGGTCGACGCCCAGCAGCGCGGCAAGGCCGAAAGCCTCAACTACTTCTACCTGCGTTCGCCGCTGACCGGAGAAATGGTGCCGCTGTCGGCTGTGGCCAAAGTCGACGCGCCCACCAGCGGGCCGCTGTCGATCAGCCATGACGGCATGTTCCCGGCCGCCAACCTGTCGTTCAACCTCGCCCCCGGCGTGGCTCTGGGTGATGCGGTGCTGATGCTCAATCAGGCGAAAAACCAAATCGGCATGCCGGGCACCATCAGCGGCAACTTCCAGGGCGCCGCCCAGGCGTTCCAGAGTTCGCTGGCCAGCCAGCCGTGGCTGATCCTCGCGGCGCTGGTGGCGGTGTACATCATTCTGGGGGTGCTGTACGAAAGCTTTGTACATCCGCTGACGATCATTTCCACCCTGCCCTCGGCCGGGCTCGGCGCGTTGCTGATGCTGTGGATCTGCGGTCAGGATTTTTCGATCATGGCCCTGATCGGTCTGGTATTGCTGATCGGTATCGTCAAGAAAAACGGCATCCTGATGATCGACTTTGCCCTCGATGCCCAGCGCAATCGCGGCCTGAGCCCTGAAGATGCAATTTATGAAGCCTGTATCACGCGGTTCCGGCCCATCATCATGACCACCCTCGCCGCCCTGCTCGGCGCCCTGCCGCTGATGCTCGGCTACGGCACCGGCGCCGAACTGCGCCAGCCGCTGGGGATTGCCGTGGTCGGCGGGTTGCTGGTGAGCCAGGCGCTGACGCTGTTTACCACGCCAGTCATATACTTGTGGCTTGAGCGACTGTTCCATCGTTCCAAACCCGTCAGCTTGCTGACGACGAATCACTGAGGCGGGTTATGCGCGTTCTGATTATTGAAGATGAAGAGAAAACCGCCGACTACCTGCACCGCGGCCTGACCGAGCAGGGTTATACGGTGGACGTGGCCCGCGACGGCATCGAAGGTTTGCATCTGGCGATGGAGAGCGATTACGCGGTGATCGTGCTTGATGTGATGCTCCCTGGCCTCGACGGTTTTGGCGTGTTGCGGGCCTTGCGCGCACGCAAGCAGACCCCGGTGATCATGCTCACCGCCCGCGAGCGGGTCGAAGACCGCATCCGCGGGTTGCGCGAAGGCGCTGACGATTATCTGGGCAAGCCGTTTTCATTTCTGGAACTGGTGGCCCGCCTGCAAGCCCTGACCCGCCGCAGTGGCGGTCACGAACCGGTACAGGTGACCGTCGATGACCTCTGGATAGATCTGATCAGCCGCAAGGCCAGCCGCGCCGGTGCCCGCCTCGACCTGACTGCCAAGGAGTTTTCCCTGCTCAGCGTACTGGCCCGGCGTCAGGGTGAAATCCTGTCCAAGACCGCCATTGCCGAGATGGTCTGGGATATCAATTTCGATAGCGACGCCAACGTGGTCGAAGTGGCAATCAAGCGCTTGCGGGCCAAACTCGACGGGCCGTTTGAACACAAGTTGCTGCACACCATTCGCGGCATGGGTTATGTGCTGGAGCGACGCAGTGTTTAAACTCCCAGCTGCCCTGAACTCCATTGCCATGCGCTTGAGTGCGATGTTTGCCTTGGTGGCCTTGCTGGTGTTTGTGTTGATTGGCTGGGCGCTGTACCAGCAAGTCGACAAAAGCATCGGGCGCCTGCCCGAAGCAGAACTGGATGCCCGCTACAGTGTGCTGGAGTCCTCGATCAACCGCTATGGCAACCCCGAGCACTGGGGCAAGATCAGCGCCAAGTTCAAGCTGCTCAGCGAAGAAGACAAGCGCATCCGGTTTTGGGCGATCAGTTCCGATCCCGCCTATGAGTACGGCAACCCCGACGCCGCCGTGCGCGAGTTTGCCCAAGAGCCTGCAGGTGTGCGCGACTTGCGCCTGCCCGGCCAGGTCTACCCGTTCAAAGTGCTGATCAGCGAAATTGCGGCCAAGGAGCAACGTCCGGCGCTGCGCTTTCTGATTGCCATCGACACACAAACCTTTCGCCAGACCCAGCACCAACTGCTGATTGCACTGGTCAGCCTGGCGAGCATCGGCGTGCTTCTGGCTTCCCTGCTCGGCTATTGGGTGGCGCGAATCGGCCTGAAACCGCTGGTCAAGCTGTCTGAAGAAGCGCAGAAACTGGCGCCGCCGCGCTTGTCCGGGCGTCTGCACCTTGCGCCTCTGGCTCCGGAACTGGATCAGTTGGTCAGCGCCTTCAACTCCACCCTGGACAGGGTAGAACAAGCCTGGACGCGGCTGGAGTCATTCAATGCCGATGTGGCCCATGAACTGCGCTCACCACTGACCAACCTGATTGGCCAGACCCAAGTGGCGCTGACGAGGGGGCGTTCGGCCGAGCATTACTTCGAGGTACTGCAATCCAACCTCGAAGAACTGGAGCGGTTGCGCAGCATCATCAATGACATGCTGTTCCTGGCCAGCGCCGACCAGGGCAGCAAGGCCAGCAAACTGACCCGCGCCTCATTGGCGGACGAAGTGGCAACGACCCTGGAGTATCTGGAATTCATCCTTGAGGATGCGCGGGTTGAAGTGCGGGTCCGCGGTGATGCCCTGGCCGATATTGAAAAAGCCCACCTGCGCCGGGCATTGATCAACCTGCTGAACAATGCCGTGCAGCACACCGAGGCGGGTCAAGCGATCGAGGTGTTGATCGAGCAACAGGCCGGGCAAGTCACGATCAGCATCAGCAACCCGGGCCAGCCGATTACCGCAGAGCATTTGCCGCATTTGTTCGAACGCTTCTATCGGGTGGATGCCGCGCGCCACAACAGCGGCGCCAACCACGGGCTGGGCCTGGCCATCGTCAAGGCGATTGCGCAGATGCATGGCGGTGAGGTGTTTGTGCGCAGTGGCGAGGGCCGCAACACCTTCGGTTTATACCTACCGACCTGAACACATCCCCATCCCTTGTGTGGGCTTGCCTGCTCCCACAGGGTTTGCGCTGCTCACAAAATTCGGACCTTGCCGGGATTATTGTGGGAGCGAGCCTGCTCGCGATGGCATCACTGCGGTTTGCCTGGCAGACCGCAGTGATGCCATCGCAGGCAAGCCCCACAGGTTTGAGCCAGGCCCATCTTCGTGCAATGCGTCTACCCCGCACCTTCCCGCCTTTGTTACTCAAAACGCAAAGGTCCTTGTCCATATCCGCTCTTTTTCGCCCTGCTTGATGGCCCTATCTTGATCGCACCACACAGAACTTGCTCAGCAAGAAGGTCTTAGAAATGTCCAGCAGTATGGGTTTGGCCAGCGTTTTCGTTTTGTCGTCCTTGTTGTTGTCGCCCCTGGCCATGGCGGAAGAATCCCCTGCCTTCATTGCACAAAATGCAGCCCGCGCAGCGGCTTTCGAACAACACCAGGCAGAGCTGACAGCACGTCATCAAAACGACGCCCAACCCCAGCAAACGCACGCTAAAGCCAGCCCGTCCGATGAAGCCAAAGACAGCTGATTCAACGCTCGCAGACTTCCCGACCCAGTCAGTTGCATGGCTAACATGTGACTGATTGTTTCAAAAGCCGCTATCATAGCGGCTTTTTTTTGTTTTAAAAAAAGCGCTGCCGCCTCGGTAGCGACTTACAACAAGAACAGAATTTTTAAAGAAAATAAAAACTGCCGCCACTTTCAAGGAGCAACTCACTGGTGAAGTACTCACTCAAACTCAGTCCGTTATTCATTGCCCTGGCTGCAACGATCCCTACCATCGCCCACGCCGATGACGAAGCGTCCAAAGACGGTTTTATCGAAGGTTCCAGCCTCAAGGTCCACGCCCGCAACTACTACATGAACCACGATATCCGCAGTCCCCATGCCGATGACAGCAAGGAGTGGGGTCAGGGGTTCGTCGGCAAGTTCGAGTCGGGGTTCACCCAGGGCACAGTCGGCTTCGGCCTCGATGCCTACGCGCTGCTCGGGCTCAAACTCGATGGTGGTGGTGGCACCGATGGCAGCAGCATCCTGCCAGTCAGCGATGGCAACGGCAAAGCACCAACGGCCTTTTCGTCCGCCGGTGCAGCGCTGAAAATGCGCGCCTTTGATACCGAACTCAAAGCCGGTGACCTGTTCCTGACCAACCCGGTCATCGCCGGTGGCGAAACCCGCATGCTGCCGCAGACCTTCCGCGGCGTCAGCCTGACCAACACCAGCTTCGAGGGCTGGATGTTCGAAGGCGGCCAGGTCAGTTTTGACAAGCCCTACAACCAGAGCGGCATGCGTCGCCTGACCACCACCTACGGTGACCTTGGCGACCAGACCAGCAAGCACATTACCTGGGCCGGTGCCTCCTGGAGCGGCATCCCCGAGATCACCAGCAACCTGTACGCAGCCCAGTTGCAGGACATCTGGAACCAGTACTACTACGACTTCGACTACACCTGGGCACTGAGCGAGGGCATCACCCTCAACCCCGGCCTGCACTTCTATCACACCCAGGACACCGGCAAGGCATTGCTGGGCGATATCGACAACAACACCTTCAGCCTGCACCTGGCACTCGGAATCGACGGGCACAAGGTGACGGCGGTGTACCAGCGGGTCAACGGCAATACGCCCTTTGACTATATCTACCAGGGCGACAGCGTTTACCTCGACAACTCGCAGCAGTACTCGGATTTCAACGGCCCGAATGAACGCTCCTGGAAGCTGCAATACGAATACGACTTTGCCGGCCTCGGCATCGCCGGTCTGACGGCCAGTGCTTCGTACTCGCGGGGTGAGTTGGACCTGACCAAGGCTGACGCCAACAGCATCGGCTATAGCAACTGGTACAACCCCGAAGGCAAGAACGCCCATCACTGGGAACGTGACCTCGGGCTCAAGTATGTGATCCAGGAAGGCAAGGCCAAAGATCTGGCGGTGACCCTGCGCTGGGCCACCAACCGCGGTAATACCGCGTACCAGAGCGTAGATAACGATGTAGATGAGTACCGGGTGATCGTCGACTATCCTATTGATGTGTTCTAATCCGTGACCAAAGGGCCAGCTTTTTAGCTGGCCTTATCACATTAGAGCAACACCTTGTGGCTAAGCACGATTCGTATCTGTGAGGGTAAGGCCATTCCATTTTCCCCGCGTAGCCATATCATCACGCGACGCATGCTGATCGGTGCTGTCGCTCTGGCGGTGCTGACGATTCTGAGCATCGTCAGCTATCTGCTGGTCAGGGAATACCGCAATACCGAAGAGGACGCTGCGCGATCAGCGCTCAATATCGTACAGTTGATCAGCCGGGATATTCGCAACACCCTGTCGATTTACGATTCCTCGCTGAACAACCTGATCAACCTGCTGCAAAACCAGGCTCTGGACTCCCTGTCGCCACAGACTCAAAAGTCATTGCTCTTCGATAAAGCCACGGAGGCGCCGTCCAATGCTGGCTTTTTTGTGCTGGATGCCGAAGGCAAGCTGATTGTTGGCTCGAGCCCAGCGACCCCCTTGCTGGACAACGCGCGCCAACAGCCCTGGTTCAAAGCTCATCTCAAGGCTCAAAGCGAAAAAATCTTTATCAGCCGGCCCCTGCCTGCCAGCGACACACCCAATGACTGGAACCTGATCCTGAGCCGCAGGATTACGGCACCGGACGGCAAGTTTGGTGGCGTCGCTGTAGCCCTGATGAAAATGAGCTACTTTCAAAACCTGTTTCGCGGCCTTGACCTCGGTCCTACCGGCAATATCAGCCTGGTCAGCACCGACGGCATCATGCTGATCCAGTATCCGGCGACCACCAAGTTCTATACCGGCCAGGACCTGGGCCAGACACCGATCTTTTTACGCTTTCTTGCTGAGCGCTATGGCAGCTTTACCGCCATGTCCGGGATCTATCACCTGCAGCGTCTCTATAACTTCGCAGAGGTCAGCGGGTTGCCCTTGCTGGTGGTGGTGGCGTTATCCACCGAGCACATATTCAGCAACTGGCAGCACACCGCCCTGCTGATCGGCAGTGCAACCCTGCTGCTGTGCCTGGGCCTGCTGTGGCTGACCTGGCTGCTGGTTCGCGAGCTGCGCCTGCGCCAGCGCGCCGAGCGCGAACTGGCCGCCCTGGCCTCCACCGATCCACTAACCGGGCTGGCCAATCGGCGCATGCTGGACAAGACCCTGGATCTGGAATGGCGCCGCGCACAGCGCACGGGGGCACCGCTGTCACTGATTATGATTGATATCGACCACTTCAAGGCCTTCAATGACAACTACGGTCACCAGGCCGGGGATGAGGCCCTGCGCCAGGTTGCACAGACCATCAAGGCCAATGTGCGCCGCCCGGCAGACCTGGCTGCACGCTATGGCGGTGAAGAGTTTGCAGTGGTGCTGAGCGAAACCGACGCGGCGGGCACTCGCCTGCTGGCCGAAAAAATTCGCTCGGCGGTCGAGCAGATGGTGCCTGTTGACCCCAACACCCCAAAACTCACCATCAGCCTGGGCGCCTGCACCCGCTACGCCAAATCCGGCGACGACCCGGAGCAACTGCTCAGGACCGCCGACAAAGCGCTCTATCAAGCGAAAAAGCGCGGGCGCAACCGGGTAATGGATATCAATGAAACCGGGCTTAATGCGTTAAAACAAAAAGACACACCCTAGTCACGAGATGCTCTGGCGTGAAAATGAGCTGCTTCAGATTGTGTGAGCGCTGCAAAACCTGTGGGAGCTGGCTTGCCTGCGATAGCATCTCCGCGGTTTGCCTGACACACCGCAGCGTCCGCATCGCGAGCAAGCCCGCTCCCACATGGCTCCCCGGCAAGCTTCAGACTGTGTTGTTGGCGGCGGCGGATAGCAATAAAAAAAGGCCACCCGAGGGTGGCCTTCAAAAACTAGAGAAAGAAGTTTTACTTAAACTGCCGCAACCGGACGCATGTACGAGATCGGTGCAGTGCTGGCATCTTCAAAGGTCACGACTTCCCATGCATCAGTCTCTTCAAGCAGCTTGCGAATCAGCTGGTTGTTCAGAGCATGGCCAGACTTGAAGCCCTTGAATTCACCGATCAGGCTGTTGCCCAACAGGTAAAGGTCGCCAATTGCGTCGAGGATCTTGTGCTTCACGAATTCGTCTTCATAGCGAAGGCCGTCTTCGTTCAGTACACCATCC
>Ga0302347_1002482_pt1 | contig 18537 bp, 25 predicted proteins | sample PhyWR1_FD_202178 | JGI IMG/M metagenome (GOLD analysis project Ga0302347, IMG submission 202178) | Leaf surface microbial communities from wheat plants in UC Gill Tract Community Farm, Albany, California, United States - DLSL W.R1 (v2)... | ecosystem: Host-associated > Plants > Phyllosphere >...
GACATACCGACGCGGCCCGCCCACCACCCGCACTAACGCACAAGAAGGAAGACTGCAGTGAGCGCTGACTACCCTCGCGACCTGATCGGTTACGGCAACAACCCTCCTCACCCGCACTGGCCGGGCAACGCTCGCATCGCGCTGTCTTTCGTTCTCAACTACGAAGAAGGTGGCGAACGCAACATCTTGCACGGTGACAAGGAATCCGAAGCCTTCCTGTCCGAGATGGTTGCCGCCCAGCCGCTGCAGGGTGCGCGCAACATGAGCATGGAGTCGCTGTACGAGTATGGCAGCCGTGCCGGTGTGTGGCGCCTGCTGAAGCTGTTCAAGGACAGCGGCGTGCCGCTGACCGTGTTCGCCGTGGCCATGGCCGCCCAGCGCCACCCCGACGTGATCCGTGCCATGGCCGAAGCCGGCCACGAAATCTGCAGCCACGGCTACCGCTGGATCGACTACCAGAACATGGACGAGGCCCAGGAGCGCGAGCACATGCTCGAAGCCATCCGCATCCTCACCGAAATCAGCGGCAAGCGCCCGGTGGGTTGGTACACCGGCCGCACCGGCCCGAACACCCGCCGCCTGGTGATGGAAGAAGGTGGTTTCCTGTACGACAGCGACACCTATGACGACGACCTGCCCTACTGGGAGCCGAACAACCCCACCGGCAAGCCGCACCTGGTGATTCCCTACACCCTCGACACCAACGACATGCGCTTCACCCAGGTACAGGGTTTCAACTGCGGCGAGCAGTTCTTCCAGTACCTGAAGGACGCGTTCGATGTGCTGTACGCCGAAGGCGCCGAAGCACCGAAAATGCTCTCCATCGGCCTGCACTGCCGCCTGGTGGGCCGCCCGGCGCGCCTGGCCGCGCTGAAGCGTTTCGTCGACTACGCCAAAAGCCATGACCAGGTCTGGTTCGCCCGTCGTGAGGACATCGCCCGCCACTGGCACGCCACCCACCCGTACAAGAAAGAGACCGCCTGATGACCGCCTTCAAAACCCTCAAGCCTTCCACCCTGGGCCGTGACGCCTTCGTCGAGGCGTTCGCCGACATCTATGAGCACTCGCCGTGGGTTGCCGAAAAAGCCTATGACCTGGGGCAACTGGCTGAACTGGACGAGATCGAGGCGCTGCACCAGCGCATGAGCGACATCCTGCTCAGCGCCAACCACTCCGACCAGCTGGCGCTGATCAACGCTCACCCGGACCTGGCCGGCAAGGCCGCCGTCCAGGGCGAGTTGACCGAATCGAGCACCAATGAGCAAGCCGGCGCCGGTATCCACCAGTGCACCGCCGAAGAGTTCGCCCGTTTCACCGAGCTGAACGATGCCTACAAGGCCAAGTTCCAGTTCCCGTTCATCATGGCGGTGAAGGGCAGCAACCGGCACCAGATCCTGGCCGCCTTCGAAAAACGCATCCACAACGATGCCGATGCCGAATTCAAGGAAGCCCTGGCGCAGATCAACCTGATCGCCCTGTTCCGCCTGCTGCAGTTGTAAGCGACAGCCGAACCTTTTTCAGTACAACGAACATATAAGAGAGACCCGCATGCGCACCCTGATGATCGAGCCCCTGACCAAAGAAGCCTTTGCCCAGTTCGGAGACGTGATCGAAACCGACGGCAGCGACCACTTCATGATCAACAACGGCTCGACCATGCGCTTTCACAAGCTCGCCACGGTCGAAACCGCCGAGCCTGAAGACAAGGCGATCATCAGCATCTTCCGCGCCGACGCGCTGGACATGCCGCTGACCGTGCGCATGCTGGAACGCCATCCGCTGGGCAGCCAGGCTTTCATTCCGCTGCTCGGCAACCCCTTTCTGATCGTGGTCGCGCCAGTTGGCGATGCACCTGTATCAGGTTTGGTCCGCGCCTTCCGCAGTAATGGCAGGCAGGGCATCAATTACCATCGCGGCGTCTGGCACCACCCGGTGCTGACGATCGAAAAGCGGGATGACTTCCTGGTGGTTGATCGCAGTGGTTCTGGCAACAACTGCGATGAGCATTACTTCACCGAGGAACAAATGCTGGTCCTCAATCCCCACCAATAAGAGAAGGTCGGTCATCCGGGTTTCGACCTGAACGGTGACTGGCAGAGGTACATACTGTGGAAGCACACCTTCACGAATGGCTGAACCTGAGCATTCGCTGGGTTCACATGATCACCGGTGTCGCCTGGATCGGTGCATCGTTCTACTTCGTCTGGCTGGAGAACCACCTGAACCGAAGCAACCCGCGCGATGGGTTGTCGGGTGATCTCTGGGCAATTCACGGCGGTGGTATCTACCACCTGGAGAAATACAAGCTCGCACCCCCGAAAATGCCCGAGAACCTGCACTGGTTCAAATGGGAAGCCTACTTCACCTGGATGTCCGGTATCGCCCTGCTGTGCGTGGTGTTCTACTGGAACCCGGCGCTGTACCTGCTGGCCCCTGGCAGCACCCTGAGCGGCGCCGAAGGTGTGGCCATCGGTATCGGCTCGCTGGTCGCCGGCTGGTTCATCTACGACTTCCTGTGCGACTCGCCTCTGGGCAAGAAGCCAGCGCTGCTCGGCGGTGTCCTGTTCGTGCTGATCATTGCTGCATGCTGGGGCTTCAGCCTGGTGTTCAGCGGCCGTGGTGCGTACCTGCACACCGGCGCGATCATCGGCACCATCATGGTCGGCAACGTGTTCCGCATCATCATGCCGGCCCAGCGCCAGCTGGTGGCGGCGATCGAGAACAACCAGACACCTGACCCGGTACTGCCGGCCAAGGGCCTGCTGCGCTCGCGTCACAACAACTACTTCACCCTGCCGGTGCTGTTCATCATGATCAGCAACCATTTCCCGAGCACCTACGGTAGCCAGTACAACTGGCTGATCCTGGCTGGCATTGCAGTGGCCGCGGTACTGATCCGCCACTACTTCAACACCCGCCATGACAGCAACAAGTACGCCTGGACCCTGCCCGTCGGCGCCCTGGCAATGATCTGCCTGGCCTATGTCACCGGCCCTAAACCGATGGCCGTAAGCCCGGAGCAAGCCGCAGCGAAGATCGAGTACCAGCCGCTGCCGGCGACCGCCGTAGGTGGCAAGACCGCTGCCGAGCAGCGCGCCGAGGACGCCGCCAAGGCTGCCGAAGCACCCGCCGCTGAAGCCCAGGCTCCTGCCCAGGCCACGGCGCAGGTTGGCGGTGACGCTTTCGACAAGATCCACAATGTCATCCAGGAACGCTGCACCGTGTGCCACTCGTCCAAGCCGACCAGCCCACTGTTCAGCGCGGCCCCTGCCGGCGTGATGTTCGACACCCCGCAGCAGATCCAGGCCCAGGCCGCGCGCATTCAGGCGCAAGCGGTCGCCAGCCAGATCATGCCGCTGGGCAACATCACCCAGATGACCACCGAAGAGCGCAAGCTGGTCGGTGACTGGATCGCCAAAGGCGCCCCGGTGAACTGATACACAACTCTCGGGATCTCGCCGCTCCTGTGGGAGCGGGTTCACCCGCGAAGAGGCCGGTATTGCCGGCCTCGGTTTCAAGCCATACGCAACAAGCTAGCATCGAGCGTTCAGACTCAAGCGGGAATTCCAGGCTCTCTTCACCGGGAGCCTGCCGCTTGGGCCTGCCGCTTGGATCCGAGAATAAAAACAAAACTCGAGGTGCTGCATGTCCGAGTCACGCAAGGCGTACATCCCTGTTGCGCCGCCGCGAGAACCTCTGCCCTTGTTCCAACTGATACTGGTTGGCCTGCAACACGTCCTGCTGATGTACGGTGGCGCAATCGCTGTGCCGTTGATCATCGGTCAGGCCGCCGGTTTGTCCCGTGAAGAAGTCGCTTTCCTGATCAACGCCGACCTGCTGGTCGCTGGCGTCGCCACCATCATCCAGTCATTCGGTATCGGCCCGGTGGGCATCCGCATGCCGGTGATGATGGGTGCCAGTTTTGCTGCCGTCGGCAGCATGGTGGCCATGGCCGGCATGCCGGGCGTAGGCCTGCAGGGGATTTTCGGTGCAACCATCGCCGCCGGCTTCTTCGGCATGCTGATCGCGCCGTTCATGTCCAAGGTCGTACGCTTCTTCCCGCCACTGGTCACCGGCACGGTGATCACCTCGATTGGCTTGTCACTGTTCCCGGTGGCAGTCAACTGGGCCGGTGGCGGCCATGAAGCGGAAGCCTTCGGTTCGCCAATCTACCTGATGGTAGCCGGCCTGGTGCTGGCGGTAATCCTGCTGATCAACCGCTTCATGCGTGGCTTCTGGGTCAACGTGTCGGTGCTGGTGGGCATGGGCCTGGGCTACATCCTGGCCGGTTCCATCGGCATGGTCGATCTGTCCGGCCTGAGCGACGCACCGTGGGTGCAAGTGGTAACCCCACTGCACTTCGGCATGCCGACCTTCAGCCTGGCGCCGATCCTGTCCATGTGCCTGGTGGTGGTGATCATCTTCGTCGAGTCCACCGGCATGTTCCTGGCCCTGGGCAAGGTGACCGATCGCGAAGTTACCCCAGGCATGCTGCGTCGCGGCCTGCTGTGCGATGCCGGTGCATCGTTTATCGCCGGGTTCTTCAACACCTTCACCCACTCCTCGTTCGCCCAGAACATCGGCCTGGTGCAGATGACCGGGGTGCGCTGCCGGTTTGTCACGATCGTCGCCGGTGCACTGCTGATCGTGCTGAGCCTGCTGCCCAAGGCGGCCTTCCTGATTGCCTCGATCCCGCCTGCCGTACTGGGCGGCGCCTCCATTGCCATGTTCGGCATGGTCACCGCCACCGGGATCAAGATTCTGCAGGAAGCGGACATCGGCGACCGCCGCAACCAGTTGCTGGTTGCCGTGAGTGTCGGCTTCGGGCTGATCCCCGTGGTGCGTCCGGAGTTCTTTGCGCAGATGCCGCAGTGGATGGAACCCATCACCCACAGCGGTATTGCCATGGCCACGGTCAGTGCCCTGGTGTTGAACGTGTTGTTCAACATCCTCGGTGGCGCCGATCGCGCTGTGCACAACGACGCCTGTCACCAGCACTGAGTCGCAGGGCGGCGCAACGCCGCCCTTTCTCCCCTTTGCATTGATCGCAACACCGTCGGCCCGCCGGAATGGGCCGCCCGGGGCGCCTGCGCGCCAAAAAAACCCAACAAAAACAATAAGTCCGGGAACCACAACATGAAACGCATCGCATCAAGTCTCTTGCTGGGCAGCAGCCTGCTGGCCACCCTCCCCGCTCACGCTGGCGAATGGCTGCAGTGGCACGGCGAAAGCCTGACCTACCTGTACGGCAAGGATTTCAAGGTCAACCCGAGCATCCAGCAGACGGTGACCTTCGAGCACGCCAACAAATGGAAGTACGGCGACACCTTCATGTTCGTCGACAAGATTTTCTACAACGGCAAGCCCGACCCGGGCAAAGGCGTGACCACCTACTACGGCGAGTTCAGCCCGCGCCTGTCGTTCGGCAAGATCTTCGACCATAAGCTTGCCTTCGGCCCGATCAAGGATGTGTTGCTGGCCATGACCTACGAGCGTGGCGAGGGCGATAACGAGGCCTACCTGATCGGCCCCGGCTTCGACCTGGACATCCCCGGTTTCAACTACTTCACCCTCAACTTCTACGTGCGCAACACCGAGGGCAGCCGCCCCGGTGACAATGTCTGGCAGATCACCCCCGGTTGGTCGTACACCATCCCCGTGGGCAGGTCAGACATTCTGATCGACGGCTACCTGGACTGGGTCACCGACAACGACCAGACCCGCCGCGGCACCTATCACGCCAACCTGCACATCAACCCGCAGGTCAAATACGACCTGGGCAAGGCGCTGAACCTGGGCGCCAAACAGCTTTATGTCGGCTTTGAATACAGCTACTGGAAGGACAAATACGGCATCGACAGCCGCGGTAACCTGGACAGTAACCAGAGCGTCGCCAGTGCCCTTGTCAAGGTACACTTCTAGAAAGTTGACCAAACGCACAAGTTTGTATCACCCCGCTCCAGGACGGAGCACTTGAGGCCCGGCGCGCAAGCCAGTAATCTGCGCGCCCCCTCGATCAGGGCAGAACGGATTCTGCCTGCGTTTACTGACCGCTCAGTCAATGAATACGGGCGGTTGGCCAACGTGTTGCCAGCCTGAAAGACCCTTTTCATCCGTTCAGAACGAAGTCGAGCAGGAAGGTTTTGCCAACCCGGAAAAGTTGGCCCAACCCTTGCCAAACAGCTGTGGCCTATCGAAAAAAGCTGACCCGAAAGACAAGAACAGCGCCACCACCGAGCGCTGACAACAGATCAACCAAGGGAGCGACACTCGCGATGCGTACCATCAATAGCCTGATCCTCGCCGGCGGCCTGCTGGCCTGCGGCGCCACCCAAGCCGACGACCTGCTGCAGTGGCAGAACAACAGCCTGACCTACCTGTGGGGCAAGAATTTCAAGGTCAACCCGGCGATCCAGCAGACGGTCACCTTCGAGCACGCTGACGGCTGGAAATACGGCGACAACTTCATCTTTGTCGACAAGATCTTCTACCAGGGGCAGAAAGACGCAGGTAACGGCCCGAACACCTACTACGGCGAGATCAGCCCGCGCCTGTCGTTCAACAAGATCTTCGACCAGAAGCTGGAATTCGGCCCGGTCAAGGACGTGCTGCTGGCGATGACCTACGAGTTTGGCGAGGGTGACACCGAAAGCTACCTGATCGGCCCCGGCTTCGACCTGGCCATCCCCGGCTTCGACTACTTCCAGCTGAACTTCTACAACCGCACCACCGATGGCAGCCGCGCCGGCGACAACGTGTGGCAGATCACCCCGGTATGGTCGTACACCATCCCGGTCGGCGATTCCGACGTGCTGATCGATGGCTTCATGGACTGGGTGGTGGACAATGACGAGAACCGCCGCGGCACCTACCAGGCCAACTTGCACTTCAACCCGCAGATCAAGTATGACCTGGGCAAGGCGCTGCACCTGGGCGAGAAACAGCTGTACGTGGGTGTGGAGTACGACTACTGGAAGAACAAGTACGGCATTAAGGACAGCGATGCCTTTACCACTGACCAGAACACCATGAGCTTCCTGGTCAAGGTGCACTTCTGACCTGATTGCGGGGGTCGCTTTGCGGCCCATTCGCGGGTAAACCCGCTCCCACAAGTTCCGCGCCGGGCTCAATGCAGGCGCTGCACCTGTGGAAGCGGGTTTACCCGCGAACCGGGGCAACGCCCCGGCCATGCGCACTAGCTGGCCGGCCGCACCAGCCGCCAAAGCTTGCTGGCCACCGCCACCACTGCCAGCACCACGGCACCGGCCACCACACCTACCCCAGCGTTGAGCAGCGCACCTGTCAACGCCCCGCCGCGCCCTTCGCTGAATGCCTCGATGGCGTGATGCAAAGGCGCGATGCCATGCACCAGAATCCCGCCGCCACCCCAATCCAAAGTCACGTGGACATGGACACGCTGAAACCCCCTAATTTTGGGGGTTTTACCAAACCACGTTCTGTCCATATGGACAGATAGAAAAGTGGACATCATGAGGGGTGGCCCCAACCTCCATGAAATTATTGACCGCCCCCACTCCCTAGCCGAAGAAAGACATTCAGCCCTCGATGACCGGCGCGAGTCTTCGTAAGCCCACCGATTTTTCCCTCAATTGACATATTTAATCTGCCCACGAGCGAACCATCTCAGCACCTAATAAGTCAGCTAGCAGCTAGCCTGCGAATCCAAGAAAAACCACTGATCGCAACTGCAGTTACAAATCCAGCCAAGGCACCTACTACACCAAACAACCCGACTTTGACGACCGCCCCCCAGTTACCACTTTCTGCGACCACTGTCTCGACAGCATGTTCGAGCGGCACTATGCCCTCAGCCACGAATGTACCCCCGACCAAGAACATCGCAATCGTCCCGATCCAGGACAGGGCCTTCATTAAAACGGGCGCTGCCGACACCAACACCTGGCCGAACTTTCTGACCGCCCTACCCCACATTCCTTCAGCCTTCGATTTAACCAGCGCGAACCCGGCGTCATCGAGTCGAACAATGCCAGCAACCAGGCCATAGACCCCCACGGTCATCGCCAGCGCAATCACAATCAGGGTCAAGATTTGCTGATAAAGAGGCGCCTCAGCCACTACGTTCAAAGTGATAACGATGATCTCGGCACTCAAAATAAAGTCGGTCTTAATCGCACCCTTGATCTTCCGCCTCTCGTACTCGGCTAGTTCCTCTGTGCTTTTGGGGATCACCTTCTTTCCGTGCTCTTCCGCACCATGTCCTTCGCGAGAAAATTTGTCTTTGATCGCCTCGTAGCCCTCGTAGCAGAGGTATATACCACCAGCCATGAGGAGCCATTTAACGGCTGCGGGCAGCACCGCGCTGAGGATAAGGGCACAAGGAACTAAGATCGCCTTGTTCTTGAGTGAGCCTTTGAACACTGCCCAAACCACAGGAAGTTCGCGATCTGCTTTCATGCCTGTAACTTGTTCAGCGTTCACTGCCAAATCGTCACTCAGCACACTGGCGGATTTTTTTGCAGCGACCTTACTCATTAGAGAAATGTCATCTAGCAGGGCCGCGATATCATCCAACAACGCAAAAAAACTGCTGCCAGCCATATTCATTCTCCCTTAATAGTTTCTAGCAATCTCATGCCCGGAAGCGCCTGACTCACCAGGCTCCCTCTAGAGCAGCACTATGGCCGACAAGATGGCATACAGACCTGCTGCTGGCAAAACAGTTCTGCACAGCTTTCAAAGGTCTGCACCGCTGTTGGCGCCCCACCACAGTTGTCACAGCCAATCACACACATGACTGCCTAGCGCGCAAGGTGGTAGCCTGCCAACCAGAATCTAGGCTCAGGCGCCAACCAATGTTTTTGAAACGTATAGCTGACTGGCTCTTGCCTGTTAAAAGATCGCAGCGCGAGAAGGAGCAGGAGCGTGATTTTATTCAAGCAGTAAACCGCCTCGAGACGCTTTCGACGACTGAGCGTGGCGGAATGTCGATTGATGCTGAGGAGCTGCGCGACGCTATCATGGCCTCATACTACAAGCGTAGACGCCAAGACGAAGCACCAAACAAAGTGGCGAACGCCACATCAAAGCACACCGACACCATCCAATATATAAGTTGGCGTCGATTAGAAAACGGTTCATCCGTGCAGTACACCTGCCTGCAGTCGATCACAACTGGTGAGTATGCCGTAGCGTGCGAAAGTTTATTCAGCGGCGGAGAGAGCCTCCCGACCCGTCCAGATATAGATGCTAGTAAGCAGGTCGCAGCTTCATTAACGAGCGCCAATCTTCAATGGCACAAAAGCATTAAAGATGCGATGGATGCCTGGGATCGAGATCTTTAGTAAATCGCGATCTTTGACAGAGGTCAGCCAAGCAGAGGCATCAGTGCACCCAAAATCCCCAGCTTGGAGGATTGTCAACGATATCTATAGAGGTAGTTAGTTCGTACTCCATATCGGATAACACTCGCTCAAGGTGCGGGTGATCTCTGGACTCTCGCAGTGCTTGCACCAATTTGAGCAGTTCCCTTCCTTGGTCGACAGGCATCTTGATGTCGCAGTAAACAGTGTCATCTCTTTCATCAGCCATGCTTAATCTCCTGATCCGTCAATAGCCTGATCTTTGGATATGGCAGCTCGATGAGTATCGACAACCTGCATCTCTAGTGCCCACTCCTTCAAGAATTTCTTCCAGTCCGTTGCGTACATTCCGTCTACCAGTCGTGTCGAGCCGATGCTTGCTTGGAGAAAGCGCTCTCGCCATAGCTCTGGAATTTCATGCTCGACAACAATTTCTTTTCCAGAGGGATGGCGGCGGATCGGCACGAAGCGTGTAATTTCTTCCAGCGTCAATACAGGATTGAGAACAAGGTCTCCCCGCTCCTCAAGAGAAATTCTGTCGAGAAGCTCTATCAAAGAAGGCGCGTCAGGGTGACCTGGTGCTAATGAGGCTAGCGTCCATAGCGTCTTGCGCCTGGCTGCTTCTCTGATGCGGAGATTTTCGTGTCTCATGTTGTTGGTCTCCAAATGCTTGGCAAGACATATGAGGGGCATGTTGCGTGCCGCCAAGGCGGACGGCTGTCGTATACCGAGCCCCGCTATGCGTGTCTCGGCCCTCCGGGCGTCCATCCTCACGCCTGACGCGCTCCGCTTGCCGCGAGCGCTCATGCTCAACTTATCTCGTGGTCATTGTCGAAAAGCTTAGTATGCCATTTCAATTACTGGGCCACATTAATAGTCCGCACCCGACTATCGTCCAGGCAAACTCAACACCAACTAAGAGTATGCCAATCGCATACCCTTAAAGTGTGCTGGACAGCCTCTGCCATGAGCGTGATAGGCTTGCCCAATCGGTCAGCCTGGATCGAGCGGTCGGCACGCATAGATAACTCACAGGTTCATCACCCTACGCTTCGCAACTCATTCGACATATGTCGCTGCGGGCAGCCGACACCGCTCAATCATTGGAGGATGACCATGCGAATTTCCATTTTCCCGCAAGATGTAAAATCTGGCAAAGGTGTTCTGCGCCTAGCGAAGCTACTACAGCGTGATTGGCCCGGCGAGAATCGTATCGGACTTAGCGCTGCTCAAAATCTCATTAGCCGTTGCCTTGGCTATGCAGACTATCACGATGTCAGGATGAGTGCTGACAGCTCGAAGTTTGATACAGGCAGCTCGAAGATTGAGTTTGCGACGCCGGAGGAATTGAGGGCGCAGAGCTTTGAGGTCATCAAGGCTGAGATCGAGAAAGCTTGCCCCTCCCAAGAAGTAAACTTTGAAAAACTGCGTGAGCGGATTAGCACATGGCCTTTCATTGGCCTCAGAATTTTCCCAAAGTTTTTTCCTCACTCCAAATCTCCAGAATCTGAGAGGCTAATGCTAGAGACTTTGCGAATGACCGATTACTACCTGAATAACCGCCCCAGCGAAGTAAATGCCGGGCCCTTTAACGATAGGATAGAGACTATGTCAGGGCACAAATCGATAAATACAATTCAGTATTATGCTCCTACATTGATGGGTGCCTGTCGGCGCGATACCTCTGAACGAAAATTTGAGTTATTGAGTGGGTCTACTGAGTGCCTGAACTGCGGGCCAAGTATTATCAAAAATAGCAAACTTCCAGCCAAATGAAGGGCAGTCGCACGGGCCGAGCATCGTCTCGGCCCACTGGGCGCATGTACACACAGAATATTCTTTTCTCAGTAATCAAAGCAGTTGAGCGAGCTGGAGCTCTCCTCGCAGCTGAGTACGTCCGTCCTGGTGGGCCTAGAGGATTCGAGGACAAGGCGGAGGTTGACGTCGAAATTGAAGAGGTTCTGCGTGCTGAGCTCTTGCGCATCCATCCGTGCGATTTCTGGGGCGAGGAAACCGGGCATGTACTGACCGGTGATCCTTGCTGCTGGGTCGTAGATCCCAATGACGGCACCAGTGACTTTCTGAAGGGGCTCAAGGGCTCGGCAGTGTCTGTTGGACTGCTGCATGACAGTAAGCCAGTGCTGGGCGTGGTGCATGCTCCAGTCACTCCTGGGGGTGCGTCGGATTGCATCGCTTGGGCTGCTGGTATGGATCATTTGCTGAGAAACGGATCGCCCGTGTACTTGGATCTGACCAAGCAGCGGCTGTCCGAATCGAGCCTTGTAATGGTCAGCTCGGCGGCCGGCAAGAAGCCACAGGTAAACCGAGAGCTATGTGCACCTGGTGATTTTTACCCTATGCCGTCCATTGCTTACAGGTTGGCTAAGGTGGCGGCTGGGGACGGAGTCTGCGGTGTATCGCTGTATCCTGTTTCCGCTCACGACGTCGTAGCGGGTCATGCGTTGCTGATGGGCGTCAACGGTGTGCTGGTTGACGAGGATGGAAATCCAATCAGGTACCAAACAGAGGCCAAAATGCTTCAGGTCTCTCAACGATGCTTCGGTGGAGCGCCAAGGGTATGTGCTGATCTGGTTGCTCGGGATTGGAGCAAGGTCTTTGCAAAAGATGCCCGTTGATGAGCAACAGCGCAGTTAGCAGGATCTGAATATCCTTTAAACCTAGCCTTTCGGCTTTGTAGCGTGCCGCCTCTGGCGGATGGCTGTCGTGAACCGAGCCCCGCCAGGCGGGTCTCGGCCCTGCCGGGCTTCCATCCTCACGCCTGCGCGCTCCGCTTGCTAGGAAGGTGCCGAGGCCGCCATGCAGGAGAGTAACGAGTGCTGACCATTATTCCCATGAGCCAAGCTCGTAGGCGTCTCAGCCGCCTGGTAGCGCTAGTTGCCAAGGGACACACTTTTATCATAACAAAAAACGGCAAGCCGTTAGTGTTGCTGAAAGCGCCCGAACCACCCGATAAGCAGGAGCAGGAGCAGGAGCCAGGCGGCTTTGAGACATAGAGAATTAGCAAGTCCGGATGCGGCTGTAAATGTTTCCTGCAACCGCTGCGGCAAACCGCCCTCGAGCGGTTTTTTCATATCTACACTTTATTGTCTGCGTCATCTGGCGAGCGCTGCGTCTCGGCTATCCCACCCACGGGAAGCAGCCTTTCACCACCCCCATCTGATGCCAGGTGCTGATGTCATCGGAAGTCATCGCCTCAATATATCTGAAGCCTTTATCTTTCAAACGGTCAACGTATTGATCCCTGCACCGCAGGCGAACACTTTCTTTACCTAGGCTCTCAAAGTGATCGAAAGCACGACCTAGCAGAATTCCAATAGAGCTAACCTCACTACCAGGATCATCAACCGCAACTGCTCTGATGTGAGCATATCGTGCGCCTGGCCCTTGGTTGCATTGATCCTTGAAGCCCTCTTCCGTAATGAAATCGTCATCCGAATGGCCAAAATGAACAAAACCGACCAAATCCCCATCCTTTTCGAGGACGAGGAAATTCTCAGGTCGCTGTTGAATCCACTCTTCAAAATCGTCCAGAGTCGCCGCCCCATCACCCAACCAAGAGCGATGCTCAATGCGATGGCAAAGGAGCGCGTCGCTAGGTGTGATGATGCGGATTTCATAATCGGACATGACAAAGCCTTGCTGAGGATCGAAGGCGTAATGGTAAATCGCCAGCTCTCTCAGTGCATCAACTGAAAAAATCGGCCAAGCATCCGTTGCGTCCCAGATCGGCTAACCGGCTAACACCTGTACGCTGATCGAGGGCTTTGGCGAGGGGGTCGGGGGTCGGGGGTCGGGGGTCGGGGGTCGGGGGTCGGGGGTCGGGGGTCGGGGGTCGGGGGTCGGGGGTCGGGGGTCGGGGGTCGTGGGTCGTGGGTCGTGGGTCGTGGGTCGTGGGGCAATGATGCAGGATGGGAGCCTTGCGCCAAATCAGCTCAATACCTAAAAACCTAGGTGCACAGCGCAGGTGTACCGATCAACTTGGCCACGACCGAGCCAGATAGATACGTACCGGATAGGCTTGGAAGCTCCAGCAGCCCCTGCGTCACGTAGGCGTCTCCCTGGCGGGTTAGATCCAGTCTTCTTCGCGATGGGTCATTTGGGTGCTCCACAGATTGGTCTCGCCTCTACCCTAGCCTACACATCGAAAGCTTTCAATGGCCCTGAAGCGCTCGGCGGGTCGAATCGACGCTGAGCAGATATGCGTATGCCTCAAAATGGCGGATCACGATTTTAGCGACTTGTACCAATCCGCATAGGGCGTGTTGGTGACCTTGTGCCGGTTATAGTCAGGACTATCGTCAGTCCACCAGACGGGGCCCCGCTCTCCCAAGGCTATCTTGGCGATGTTCACCGCCTCCCTTGCGGACTTGCGGGTGTTATCGTCCAGATCGGATTTCGCCTGCTTCACATCTCGCCTGGCGCGCATGAGCTCATTCACAAGCTTCTGGCGCTCCTCGTCAGGCAAGGATGGGTTAGAGCAACGCCAAAGCCTTATGTTGACAAGGAAGTATCGGCCGTCCGGTGTTATCGAGTACATCGCGGTTGTCTCCGCATTCGAGTCCTGAAGAGATGACTCATCATCCTTGGTGCTCGTTTCAAACGGTTTCACAAGGGCATGCACGTCCAAGGTCTCCTGGCAAGCAGGACTGACCAAGGTCAGAATCTGCATATGGCAAACCTGGCACAGGCGAGTCAGCAAGATCCTATTCAGACAAGGACGATCATCAATGCAACGAGTCAGGTTTGTTCGACATGGCGAGAGTGCGGCTAACGCGGGCCATCCGAGCCGTGATCATGAAAGCATCCCTTTAACCGCGCTCGGCTTGCATCAGGCACAGACGGTGGCCAGGTCATTATCGACTGCTCCAGACCTCATTGTCGCCTCACCCTTTGCACGAGCGCAGGACACAGCCTTAGCAACAGCAACTGCCTTCCCCTGCGCGCCTGTTGAGACATGGCCGATCCAAGAGTTCACGTATCTGGAGCCTACTCGCTGCGTCGACACTACAGTCGCTCAGCGGAAGGGCTGGGTAGATGAATACTGGCTGAAAGCTGATCCCGCACATCGCGACGGATGCGGCGCAGAGTCTTTCCTGGATTTTGTCGCTCGAGCGCAGGCCTGTATCTATCGAATCGCTGAACATTCAGCCGCAGAAATCATCATTTTCTCCCACGGGCAGTTCCTGAACGCAATCGCTTGGCTGCTGGAAACCAAACCTCAGATTATCGATGGACGTGCCATGGCTGACTGGCGAAGATATGAAATAGATAATCACATCCCGAACTGCTTTGGTTTCTCCATTTCACGGAGTGTTCCCTACGCACCTTGGGCACTCGGCAAACGCAATTATTGAGGAACTGGACTGGCTCTTATGGGACTCAACTACTCCGACGATTCATCTCCAAACGAGCTCACGGCACGGGAGGTTTACCAGGTGCTGCGCGAAGTCGTGCTGGGACGCCGGGGAATGAGGAAGGTTGGCTCACAGACGTGGAACGACGTCTACGCCTGCCACTTTGAAGTGGATGTGGAAGGGTGGCGCATCTCGATTTACAACGACTGCGATGAGCTCGATTACTGCGAGCAAGCGGTGAGCCCAGGTGGGCAGCGATGGGATTTTGATCCAGGCGCTCGGACAGACCCAATTGCGCTGCTATCCGCTTGGGAGCATCAGAGCCTGGAGCGCATGTTAAAAGCGCTCTAGAAGCCCTCTGGCGCGCCCCGTTGGGGACGGCTGTCGTAAACCAAGCCACTGCGTGGCTCGGCCCTCCGGGCTCCCATCCTCGCACCTCCGCCCCTCCTGGTCTGCGCGCTCCGCTTGCTTATTGATTCGAACGCATTAACTAGGCAGGCAGCAGAGGATATGATTGATTGTTGTTGCATCCGACCAGCAGGACATCTCAGGGCACACCTATGACCACAGACCCGAGTAAGGGAAGCGATAAGCAGATCTCTGATGCATACGCACGTAAGCGAAATCGCGAGCGGCCAGCATTTTTAAGACAAGAGACGCTTGATCGGATTGCCAGTGATCACGCGAAAGAGCTTAGGGATCTCGGCTCGCGTCAGGAGAAGCATTGATGAGTCTCTGCTAACCCACTCCAATTAACCCGTCAAGCCGCAACTGCAGCCGTCCTTCGAGCTAGACGCTCCCCTCAATGACACCCAAGAGTTGGGCCACCGAGCGCACCCAGCTGATAGTCCGTCACAGCTTGAAACTGATGCTCAGCAATCAGCCGTAAGCGATCCAGTTCTGCACCTTTCACCCCTCCTGCTTCGGCTTCGTGATACCGCCTCAAAGCCTCTACGGCCTGGGAGTACATGGGGTCGTCTGGCATCAACGCTCTGCTGAGATCCTTCGGCTTCTTCGTCATTTTGCTCACGCAGGTATAGGCAGACTGGAGTCGATGACCACGACTTGATGCTTTTCGACGGCAGGATCATCTGCCTCTCCAGGGAACCAGCTCAGCGACTCGTAACCCATGATTTTCCCTTCACGCACGACGTCTGAATAACACGCAACAGCGCCCTCTAATGCTGAGCAATCAGACCTGGGGATCAGAACAGGCAGGTCAGGATCGTACTGGCGCAGCTGTTCAATCAACTCACCAACGTTCAATTTGATGCCCTCGAATAATGGCCTGGCGGAGGCGGATTGCCACGTCATCCAAGGTATACGCCCAGTCACGAGCGTCAAGGTCTCTGCGCCCTTCTACTGGACAGCTCGGAGATCGAAGTGATAGCTTTCGGCGACCGATGTATCTGGATCGGGCGGTCGGCTCGCGAAGGCCTTAGTGCCACAGGTTGTTACACCCTTCTTAACGCACGCATTTCGACAATAGTCAGCGGGCAGCCGACGCCTCGACGTTATTGGAGAACTGCCAATGCGCGTACCAGTACATCCGAATGACCTCCTCCGTAACACTGGCCTGAAAAAGATCGCCAAAGACCTGCAAAAGCTGTGGTGTGGCCCAAATCCACTCACCCACACATCAGCCCTGGAGCTTCTTGCCCAAGGACTTGGCTACAGCGGCTATCAGGATCTTGCAGCTTCTGCGACAGAGCAGATGCCAGCAGGTACTTTCCCAAGTCAGTCTGCCGTAAAGCAGGCACTGATGCTCGCCATTAAAGCAGCTATGACACCCAGCGACTGGTTTTCCTCAGACCAAGCGGCGATGGCGCAGATGATAAAGTCGCTACGCTTTCGCGCCCTCTCAGCCTTCAAGGTACCGCGTAGCGTTTTCCAGCCGCCACGTCATGGTGAACCGTCCATTGGGTCGGATTTGCCAGTCTTGAGGGGTCGAATGGCGAAGTCAGCACAACAGCTCTCCTCTCAATTGCTAACTGATGAAGAACTCGAATCTCTCAGTAAAGCCATCACGGCCACAGAGAGCCTGCGTGATCAGGCACTGATGAGCTGCATGATGGCCGGACTGCGACGAAGTGAATTCCTAGGCGCGAGACCTAGCGATTTTTCTGGGGATGATGAGCGCAAGCTCTTTGTTTCTCGTGGCCCAAAAAAGACGCGAGTCATGGTGCCTCAAAAATACTGGACATCAATCAGCCGCTTCATTGCCACCGCGAATTTGGCAGACAACGTCCTTCTGTTCCAATCAAAAAGAAGCCAGGACATCTCTGTGTCGCCCTTGGCACTCAAAAAATTGTGCGAATCTTGGGCGTATGAAGCTGGTATTGATGCATCCAAGGTCAGTCCACGCAACATCTACATGTCAGTAAGGTGGAGCGTTGCAATGCAGATGGCCGGCAGTTTCACCGATTTGATGAGCAGCGTGAGTACGAAAATGGGGCATTGGCCTACGACATCGATGACAAGGTATTACTTAAGTAGCTTGCACGCCAAATTCAGCAAATAGGACGTGACGATCAGGGTGAGTGCGATGACGACCAAGACGGCCATACTTGATGCGTTCGGCACGGTTGTGCGGATAGGCAGCAGAACGAACCCATACCGCCATTTGCTGCGGGAAGGCATCAAGCAAGGCCGGCGCCCTCACTCTCGTGATGCACACGTCATCATGACGCAGAACCTGGAGCTGCATGAACTCGCCGAGCACCTCGGCATCCGGCTTTCAGAACCTCGGCGGGTCGAGATCGAGTCCGCTCTGCAGGCCGAGCTCAACTCCATCGAGGCATATCCCGATGCAATTGAGGCGGTCGCCATGCTCCGCGAGCGTGGCGTTGCTCTCGGGATCTGCAGCAACCTCGCCAAGCCCTATGGCGCGGCAGTGAAGCGGCTTTTCCCGAGCATGGACGCCTATGCATTCAGCTTCGAGGTCGGCGCCGCCAAACCTGACCCTCGTATCTACCAGGCCCTCTTGGAGATGGTTGACGCAACACGAGGAAGCTCTGCCGGCGCTGCATCTGAGGTTTGGATGGTAGGTGACTCAGCTCGATGTGATCGAGACGGTGCCCGAGCAGTTGGCATTGAAGGTCACTACCTAGATCGCTCGGGTGCTTCGTCCATCCAGGATTTGGTACAGTTTGCAGACTTCGTCTTGGAGTGATGACGCCCAGATAACCCAACGGCATACGGCAGTTATCTTCCGCCCTTGAGACAACCCTCAGGGCTCGCCCTAGCGGGACAGCTGTCGTAAACCGCACCCTGGCTTCACCAGGTTCCGGCCCTGTCGGGCTTCCATCCTCTCGCCTCTGGCCCATCGTGGGCCGGCGCGCTCCGCTTGCCATTTTGGCAATCAGTGCTGTGTCTGACCCAGAGTGCCAGCCTTGTGCAATTGATAGTCGACGACGGTTTGGTACAGGTGGTCAGCCTCCATGCGGAGCCGATCCACCTCATCAGCAGGCCATCCCTCATCAACGGCTTTCTGGTGGGCTCGGATGGCTTCGAGGGCTTGTCTTAAGAGGGGCTCTCCAGCCTCAGCCATTCCCAGGATCGTCCTCTTCATTCTCAGCGCCCATCCTGCCGGCTGCCACGGGGTGTATCCAGGTAATCCATCTCGGCGTTCCAGGTCATAACGAATCTCTCAAGGTCGCGGAAATGGGGCCGGCAGGCAGCACATATAGCCGCGCAGCTTCCAGGCTGCGAAGTGGGCGACTGAACTGCGAGTCTCGCCCCTCCCCCGTTATTAACATCAACTTATATGCCCATGTCATCATCGAGGCGATCTCCCCTCAGCAGTCTCGAGAGCTTCGTCT
>Ga0302347_1002486_pt1 | contig 18522 bp, 17 predicted proteins | sample PhyWR1_FD_202178 | JGI IMG/M metagenome (GOLD analysis project Ga0302347, IMG submission 202178) | Leaf surface microbial communities from wheat plants in UC Gill Tract Community Farm, Albany, California, United States - DLSL W.R1 (v2)... | ecosystem: Host-associated > Plants > Phyllosphere >...
GCGTTTGGTTTAACCCGACAGGCGCGAGAAAAGGGCTTGAAATTCTCGTCTGAGTTGTGTTGGGTTTTTGGCCTGAAACCCTACATATGGGGTTTTTTGGCGGAGCTGATACAAGATATGCGTTTTATAGGGGTTGTGCAACGTACTGCCTGTGGATAACCCTGTGTGTAAATTGTGTGTGAAAGCTTGAAGGTCCACGTAGGCCGCACTGCACCGGCATTTAGCCGTTTGTCACCGGATTTAGCCGGAACAAATCCGTTGTGCTGCATTTTGAGGGCGCGAACCCTACCACAAAAAACAGCGCTGTCCGAACGCATTTTCTGGCGGGTGCAAAGATAGGGCAGGTCAAGCGAAAAGGCGTGCCGGGAGGCCGCAGGTGGCCTTCCCGGCAATTGTGCGAAATTATTGTAGCTGGAAGCTGTTTTGTTGGACGTTTTGCGAGTCCAGGCCGATTTGCACGTTGAATTCGCCAGGTTCGGCGACATGCTGCAGTTGTGTGTTGTAGAACTTCAGGTCGTTGTCGCTGAGGGTGAATTGCACAACCTTCTGCTCACCAGGTTTGAGCATGATCTTCTCGAAGTTTTTCAGCTCCTTGACCGCTCGGCTCATGGACGCGGTGACGTCCTGAACATACAGCTGAACCACGGTTTCCCCTGCATGTTTACCGGTGTTTTTCACCGTCACGCTGGCCGTCAGGGTCGCGCCGGGTTTCAGGGTTTTGGCCGACAGAGTTACAGCCGACAGGCTGAAGTCGGTGTAGCTCAAGCCATAGCCAAACGGATACAGCGGGCTGTTGGCCTCATCGAAGTACTGCGAGGTGTAGTTGCCCGGCTTGCCCGGTGTGAAGGGGCGACCAATGCTCAGATGGCTGTAGTAAGTCGGAATCTGGCCAACCGAGCGTGGGAAGGTGATCGGCAGTTTGCCGGAAGGGTTGTAGTCGCCAAACAGCACGTCAGCAATTGCATTGCCGCCTTCGGTGCCGCTGAACCAGGTCTCCAGCACCGCATCAGCCTGTTGCTGTTGCATATCGATCGACAGCGGACGGCCGTTCATCAATACCAGTACCAGCGGTTTGCCGGTGGCTTTGAGCGCCGTGATCAGGGCGCGCTGGCTGGCTGGGATGTCCAGGTTGGTGCGGCTCGACGACTCGTGGGACATACCCCGGGATTCGCCCACCACGGCAACCACCACATCTGCCTGCTGTGCGGCCTTGACTGCCTCGTCGATCATCTCCTGCGCCGGGCGCGGGTCGTTGACCACTTCAGGTGCATCGAAGTTGAGGAAGTTCAGGTAATCGACGACGCTTTGGTCGTCAGTGATATTGGCGCCACGGGCATAGATCAGGTTGTCCTGCTGGCCGATGGCATTACGCATACCGTCATAGACTGTCACCGATTGTGCAGGCTGACCGGCGGCTGCCCAACTGCCCATGATATCGATCGGGGCCTTGGCCAGCGGACCGACCAGAGCAATGCGTGCCTGTTTTTTCAGGGGCAGGGTGTCGTTCTGGTTTTTCAGCAGGACCAGGCTCTTGCGCGCCACTTCACGGGCTTCGGCACGATGCAGACGGCTGTCGGCCTTGGTGTCGACCGGGTCATCTTCAGCCTTGCCGATACGCAGGTACGGGTCGGCAAACAGGCCCATGTCGTACTTGGCACCGAGCACTTCGCGTACGGCATTGTCCAGATCGCTCTGCGGCACTTCGCCGGACTTGAGCAGGCCGGGCAGCTCTTCGCCGTAGGCTTTGTCGTTCATGCTCATGTCGATACCGGCCTTGATCGCCAGCTTGGCGGCCTCGCGGCTGTCCTTGGCTACGCCGTGCTTGATCAGCTCGATGATCGCGCCGTGGTCGCTCACCGCCACGCCTTTAAAGCCCCATTGCTTGCGCAGCAAATCCTGCATCAGCCACATGTTCGAGGTGGCCGGCACGCCATTGATCGAGTTCAGGGCCACCATCACGCTGCCCGCGCCCGCTTCAATCGCGGCGTGGTAGGGCGGCAGATAGTCCTGGAACATACGTGTAGGGCTCATATCGACGGTGTTGTAGTCCCGTCCGCCTTCCACTGCGCCATACAGGGCGAAGTGCTTGACGCTGGCCATGATATTGCCGGGCAGGGCCGGGGATGCACCCTGATAGGCTTGCACCATGACCTTGGCGATGCGCGAAACCAGATAGGTGTCTTCACCGAAGCCTTCGGAGGTACGGCCCCAGCGCGGGTCACGGGCGATGTCGACCATGGGCGCGAAGGTCAGGTCGATACTGTCGGAGCTGGCTTCCCTGGCGGCGATACGGCCGCTCAGGCCGATGGCATCCATGTCCCAGCTCGACGCCAGGGCCAGACTGATCGGGAAAATGGTGCGATGGCCGTGGATCACGTCATACGCGAAAAACATCGGGATCTTTAGACGGCTGCGCATGGCGGCGTCTTGCATCGGGCGGTTTTCGTCGCGGCTGATGGAATTGAACGTACCGCCGATGCGGCCAGCGGCGATTTCCTTGCGGATCATCTCGCGGGGCATTTCCGGGCCGATACTGATCAGGCGCAATTGCCCGATCTTTTCAGCCTCGGTCATTTTTTCCAGCAGTTGCGCAACAAACACGTCTTTAGGAGGGAGCGGGGCCGTCGGAGCCTGGGCCCACGCGGTGTGACTGGCCAGGCTGATGACGATGCCCAGCAAACACATATTTTTCATTGGATTCTTCTGCGCAGCCGCTCACTTGAAGCGAGGCAAGCCTGCGCTCGTGCAGCGATATTGTTCTGGGGAGGTATCAGGAGTACTCAAATTAAAGTTTTGACCTACCTTTAGATCGGAGTATTCCTGTATGGCAGGCAGTCTTTTAGCTGATTCACCGCGAGCAATCCAGTGTTGCCGGGAGTTTTTAGGCGTGGTGTGTGGTCAATAAACCCAATGTGGTTATTTCGGAGCGTCACAAACATGGGAATACAAAGTATTAGGGCCCCGGGGTGGAAAGTCATTGCCCTGTTGGCCTTGAGTAGTGTGCTTGCCGGGTGTGGGATCAATACCATTCCGACCCTCGACGAGCAAGTCAAGGCAGCCTGGTCACAAGTGCAGAACCAGTACCAGCGCCGCTCCGACTTGATCCCCAATCTGGTCGAGACGGTCAAGGGCGCGGCGAAGCAGGAACAGGCGACCCTGACGGCGGTAATTGAGGCGCGGGCCAAGGCGACCTCGATCCAGGTCGATGCCAGTACGCTGAACGATCCAGAAAAGCTCAAGCAGTTTCAGGCGGCGCAGAATCAGCTGACAGGTGCCTTGAGCCGATTGATGGTGGTGTCCGAGCGCTACCCGGACCTCAAATCCAATCAGAACTTCCTGTCGCTGCAATCGCAGCTTGAAGGTACGGAAAATCGCATCAGCGTGGCCCGTCGTGACTTTATCCTCGCGGTTGAACGCTACAACACCGAGATACGCACCTTCCCGGGGCGTTTGTGGCATGCGGTGATGTACAGCGACCTGCCGGTTCGTCCGACCTTTGAAGCTACCACCCCTGATGCCGACAAAGCGCCTGAAGTGAAGTTCTAACGGGCTTATGCAGATCACCCCCCCCTTTTTTGTGGGAGCGGGCTTGCCCGCGATGGCATCAACGCGGTTCGGCAGGCTGACCGCGCCTGAATCGCGAGCAAGCCCGCTCCCACAAATTGTCAGGTGGCAGATTCAATCTTTGAGGTGACGATGCGCGTATCAAGACTGGGCCTGGGCCTGCTGCTGTGGCTATTTATAGCCACAGCCCAGGCGCTGACATTTCCCGCACTCAGCGGGCGGGTGGTGGACGACGGGCAAATGCTCGCCCCCGCCACGCGCCAGCAACTGACGCAAAAGCTTGAGGCCCACGAAAAGGCCACCGGCGAGCAAGTGGTGGTGGTCACCGTGCCGGACCTGCAAGGCACCCCCATTGAAGAGTTCGGCTACCAATTGGGCCGTGCCTGGGGCATCGGGCAGAAGGACAAAAACAACGGTGTCTTGCTGATCGTTGCCCGCGATGACCGCAAATTGCGTATCGAAGTCGGCTACGGCCTGGAAGATCGCCTCACCGACGCCCAGTCCTCGGTGATCATCAATCAGGTCATCACTCCGGCCTTTAAAACCGGGGACTACAACCAGGGGATCAGCGACGGGGTTGGCGCCATCCTGCAAGTATTGGGCGGCGCGCCCTTGCCCGAACCCGCTTACGCCAGTGGGCAGGGTGATGGCAATGACTTTATGGCCGAGCACCCGGGCGTGGTAGTGCTGCTATTTATACTGTTTGTTCTGGTCGTTGCGGCCTGCCAGTTCTATGGCATCTGCAACTCGGGCGGTGGCGGTGGTTCGCGCTCGGGTGGCTTTGGCGGCGGCGGTTTTGGCGGTGGTGGAGGCGGTGGCTTTCGCGGCGGTGGCGGCAGTTTTGGCGGCGGCGGTGCTTCCGGCGGCTGGTAATTCATTTTTCAACGAGTACAGATAGTCATGGCTTTGTTAACCCAAGAGCAACAACGGCAGGTCGAAGAAGCCGTCACCCGCGCCGAACAGCGCACCGACGCCGAAATCGTCACCGTGCTGGCACCGCGTGCCGACGATTACAGCTATATTCCCTTGTTGTGGGCCAGCCTGGTGGCCTTGCTGGTGCCTGCAGTGGTGCATTTTCTGATCGGTGGCGTGGATACCTATTCCTTGCTGATGCTGCAATGGGCCAGTTTTGTCTTCCTCAGCCTGATCTTTCGCATCCCGGCGCTTACCACCCGGCTGATCCCGCCCCGTGTGCGGCATTGGCGCGCCAGCAACCTGGCGCGGCGCCAGTTTCTGGAGCAAAAACTGCATCACACCCAGGACCGTACCGGGGTGCTGATTTTTGTCAGCGAAGCCGAGCGTTATGTCGAAATTCTGGTGGATGAAGGCATCTCCCGGCATCTGCACGACAGCGACTGGGGCTCCATCGTCAACGACTTCGTGCGCCGTGTGGCATTGGGGCATACGGCTGAAGGATTTATTGCCTGTATCGATGCCAGTGCCGAATTGCTCGCACAGCACATACCGAAAACCCAGCCGCGTAACCAATTGCCGAATCGGTTGGTGATGTTGTAAGCGCTTTCTTTGTAAACTTGATATTTCCGACACTTCGCTAAGAAGTGTCGGGCTTTTGTAATTTCCTATTTGTGTTTTTATTCTTGTTTGTCCGTAAGTAACTTCTTGCGGACCTGCAATATAAGTTTCTGCTATTTATAATTCTCATACTTGTGAAAAGCTGTGTTGTCATTTTTTTGAATGATGGCTAGGTTGTATTGTGTCCGGGTGTTTTTTTGAGTGTGCTCTGAGGTTGATAAAGGATGGAGAAAGGGAATGAAGCTTACGCGCAGGGAGAAGGATGTGCTTGATTTGCTTATGCTAGGGCACACAAACAAGAAAATAGCGCAACAGTTGCGTATTAGTGATTTTACGGTTCGAGATCATGTGTCGTCATTGTTGTCAAAATATGGTGTGGGGAATCGTATGGCGCTAATGGTGGTGGTGGGTCGTTTGGATGGCAATGCACGAAAAAAAACGAATCCCCTACGTGTGTAGGGTTGCTGTATCAATATTGACGGTTTAGTTTTAAATCAATCGCGCAAGAGGCAGAAATGAAGAAGTCACCTTTCTATATGCCGCCTGGTTATGTGGCGACCCGCATGGATTTAGTGGCGATGGTCTTTGGTTGTCTGCTTATGTTCGGGATTGGTTTCATGATGTGGAATGAACGGGTGGAAGTACCGCCGGTGCCGAAAAAAATGGTGCTGCGCAGCGCGTATGTGACCCAGCCTTTGAGTGGATCAAAATCATCCGCGTATTTGTATTTTAATGTGGAACGAGGCGAGAGTTATTATAAATATAGGATTGACTTTCCCAGTTATGAGGCCGAATTGTTGGATGTTCGCAAGCATAAAAAATTATGGGTGGCTGTGGACGCTGGCAGCGATAATGAATTTGTTTGGGCGGTCTATGATGATGAGCTTCTACTGATGATGAGTCGTCAGCAGATAACTCAGTGGGCGAGGGTTAATAATTTTAGGAGTTATATCATGGTTGCTTATTCAGGTTTGGCTATAGGTTATTTTGTGTTTTTTATACTTAGGTACGGTATTTTCAATCGATCTTGCCATAGGAAGGTATTCAATGATGATAGAGAAAATTGACGAGTCAATTTATGTGATTGATGATTTTTTGACAGACGCTGAAGAGAGTGAAATCAATATTCAGCTCAAGGGAGAGGTGTGGCGGTATAACTGGCCAAATTATGAGGCTTTGCCCTTTGTCAGACCATGCTGGCATGTATTTATAGCCGGCAAGGGTCGCCCGCTTGGCCAGTCAAGCCTTGAGGAATTGAGGGGCAATCAGGCGTGGGGGTTTTTGACGGGTGTGTGGGAACGATTTTTAGCATTGCATACATTTAAAGCGACCTTGCTAGGTGTTTATGCAAATGGACAGACGTTTGGTCAAGACACGATTATTCATCGAGATAATAAAGTTCATCCGGGTTTAACCATTATTTTGTTTTGCAATGAGTATTGGCCGACCTCGTGGGGTGGTGAGCTGGTTTTTTACGATGAAACTAAAGCAAATATTATTAAGGCGGTGCTTCCTAAATCAAAGAGAGTGGTTGTGTTCGATGGGCGAATCCCCCATGCAGCTCGATCACCTTCGGCCAAGTGCGATCAGGTCAGGATGACTCTGGCGTTTAAAACAATAATTGAGGAATAGCAGATGGCAGGGAAAGCAGAAATAATTATAGGTGTGATTAATGACGGTGCTACAGTCGGTTCGGGTGCAACTGCAATCTCAGATCAGTTTATAGTTAATAACCAAGGAATGGAGTTGGTGAGTCAGACGGCACAGACCGGGGCTGTTATCGCCAATATCACTTCAGTGACAAAATTGGCTGGCCCTTATGTGCCAATCATAAGTATGCCTGGCAATATCATTGCAGGCACTATCACTTTTTTGAAGGTGGGAGTGGATATCAGAGAGGGTCGAGAAATAAGCCCTGGGGATATGTTAAGTCTGGTAGGTAATGTGGCAGGAATTATTGGCACTTTCGCTATTTTGGTTGGAGCTGCGTCTGGTTTTGTCGCAGGGGTCGCCCTGGTTTCTACAGGGACGGGTTTGCTGTCGATTATTAAGTCTGAAACACTTGGTCGACTTATGAAGTCGGCTGGAGATTTCTTTAGCAATAATTCTTCCAGCAATTACTTGGGCTATTTCTGTGCACCTGATATGAGGTTTGTTGACCGTGATGCGCTGAGGTGGGAGTACTCCAATATGATGCTTGCCTGTATTTTGAGCGCCGAGGATGGTGAGTTGCTGCCTCACTCAGTAGTTGTGCCCGATAAAAAAGTGTATTATGAAGGCGGTGGTAGTGGTGAGGTTGGATTTGGCGGAGGGTCAGTTGGTAATTCATCCGGGGCTATGAGTGTGTCGCCTTCCCCACATAATGTAGGTAATGTAGGTATAAGTATTATTGTTGGTGGTAACACCTATGATGCTGGAGATCAGTATGGATGTTGCACAGGGACCAGTGATGGTTATATATAGCTGTTTTCATAATTAGCATGTGTGCTGATGTCGTAAATCGTTAAAGTGCCAGATTGATGCTGTTCGACTAAAAGTTTATGCATGCCGGCCGGCATTTTCACGGTTTTATCCATGTCAATTTCATGTAGTTGGTTACGCCACTGAGTCTTTGTAATTGCCGGAATGGGAGACTATCACTACACCCTCGAATATTGCGCAGCAAAATTACCCCGTGCCCTGCGCGCCCAACCCGCCTAAAATACCCGCCATTGTTTTTCTGATTTCCCCTCCTGCACCCCCGAGGCACCTTTTTCAATGTCAGTGACTGCTACCACCGCCGCGTCTGTGCCGGATCATCGTGCGCAATTTTTGAACCTGCTGGAAACCGGTCTGGCTCAGAATTCCTTTATCAAGCTGGTGCTGGCCAAGTACGTTGGCCCCGAGGCTGAATTGCAACGGGTGATCATCAAGCAGGTGACGGTCAAGGAGCAGCCTTGCCTGTCCTTTGTGTACCGTTACAAAACCCGTGATATCACCAAGAACTTCCCCCTTGAAGAGGCTGTGGCGACCATTGCCGGTCTGTTGCCTGAAGCGTTCAAAAACGCCCATCTGCTGACGCTGACCGACGAAGTGCAGCTCGAATACAGTAAAAAGGGCAAAAGCTCGCTGTTCAAAGGCAAAAGCCAGCAAGAGCGCGAAGTGCCGTCGGCGGAGCACAATCGCGAGAAAAACCGCTTTCTGGACCTGTCCCGTCCGTTTCTTGCGGATCTGGGCGTGACCAACAAGCAGCAAGAGCTGATCCCGGCGATGTCGCGCAAGTGGAAACAGATCAACAAGTTTATCGAGGTGTTTTCCCACGCCCTGAGCAACTCGCCGCTCAAGCTCGATCAGCCGGTCAAGGTGGTGGATTTCGGTTCGGGCAAGGGCTATCTGACGTTTGCCATTCACGATTACCTGCGCCACAGCCTGCAAGCCGAAGGCATGGTCACCGGGGTCGAGCTGCGCGAAGACATGGTCACGCTGTGCAACAACGCCGCGGCGCGTCTGGAGCACCCGGGCCTGACCTTCCAGCATGGCGATGTGCGCAGCTTCGCGCCGACCCCGATCGACGTGATGATCGCGCTGCATGCCTGTGATATTGCCACCGACTATGCCATCCATATGGGTATTCGTTCGGGTGCTGCGATCATCATGTGCTCGCCGTGCTGCCACAAGCAGATCCGCCTGCAAATCCAGAGCCCGGCGCTGCTCAAGCCGATGCTGCAATACGGTTTGCACCTGGGCCAGCAGGCCGAAATGGTCACCGACAGCTTGCGTGCGTTGTTCCTTGAAGCCTGCGGTTATGAAACCAAGGTGTTTGAGTTCATCTCGTTGGAGCACACCAACAAGAACAAGATGATCCTCGCAGTCAAACGCGCCGAACCGCTGGCCCCGGCGCAATTGCTGGTGAAAATCCAGGAGCTCAAGGCGTTCTACAATATCCAGGAACACTGTCTGGAAACCCTGCTGCAGGCAGATGGTTTGTTGAAATAAGCCTGTAAGTTGCGTCTGGCGGGTACGTAGTACCTGGCTATTACCCGCCCGGGCGCGCAGGGGTTACCTTGGCTACTCTTACTGGCCCAAGGTCTTATCCCACAGGAGCACGCACCATGGCGGCGAAAAAAATTCTGATGCTGGTTGGCGATTACGTCGAAGACTACGAAGTGATGGTGCCGTTCCAGGCGCTGTTGATGGTTGGCCATCAGGTGCATGCGGTATGTCCGGGCAAAACCTCGGGCCAGACTGTGCGCACTGCTATCCACGACTTTGAAGGCGACCAGACCTACAGCGAAAAGCCCGGACATTTGTTTGCCCTGAATTTTGATTTCGACAAGGTCAAGGCAGATGATTACGACGCGCTGCTGGTGCCGGGTGGGCGTGCGCCGGAATACCTGCGTTTGAACGAAAAGGTGCTGGAGCTGGTGCGTGACTTCGACAAGGCGGGCAAGCCGATTGCGGCCGTGTGTCATGGTGCGCAGTTACTGGCGGCTGCCGGTACTCTGGAGGGTCGTGAGTGCAGTGCGTACCCGGCTTGTGCGCCGGAAGTACGCCTGGCGGGCGGTACTTATATCGATATCGATGTGACCAAGGCCCATGTGCAGGGCAACCTGGTCACGGCACCGGCCTGGCCAGCGCACCCTGCATGGCTGGCGGCGTTCCTGGGGTTGCTGGGTACCAAAATCACGTTGTAAGAGGAGGGGGTGGCCATGTGTGAACTCTATGTAAAAGCCGATCCGATTCTGTACGAGTCGCGCTCACGGTCATTGCGTATTTGCGGCGTGGTCACCACTTTGCGTCTGGAAAACCAGTTCTGGGACATCCTCAGCGAAATCGCCGAAGCGGACGGCATGACCACCAACCAATTGGTGGCCAAGCTGTATGAAGAGGTGATGGATTATCGCGGTGAGGTGGTCAACTTTGCCTCGTTTTTGCGCGTGAGCTGTACCCGTTATCTCAGCCAGCGCCGGGTGCAGACGCCGGAGTTGAGTGTGGTCGGGCACAAGCTTCAACGGCCCTGAATCTGATCCAGACAATTCTTTTGTGGGAGCGGGCTTGCTCGCGATGAAATCAACGCGGTGGGCCAGATACACCGCGCTGCCTGCATCGCGAGCAAGCCTGCTCCCACAGATTTTTCACCCCTGCGCAGGATCTAGAAAAACCGCGTCACGCTGATCTTGGCGTTGCGGCCCTGGCTGTAGGCGTTATCTCCGCTGAGCATCGGGCGATAACTCTTGTTGAACATATTATCCAGGGTGAAGTTGACCTCGGTGCCTTTGAGGTACGCCTGTTGCGGCTTCCAGTTGGCGAACAGGCCCTGCACGTTGTAGCCGTCGTTGTCGTAGTGGTCCCAGTAACGGTCACCCAGTGCGGTCAAGGGGCCGGGGCCGTACTGGTCACTCGGTAAGCGGTCGGTCTTGCGTACAAACTCACCCTTCCAGCCAACACGGGCATCCAGGCTCGGAATTTTGGTACCCAGCACGGCAATCCATTTTGGTGCGGGTACGTCACGCGCCCACACATTGGGGCCCCAAGGGTTGGTGTAGGCACCTTCGTGTTTGCCTGTCATCCATGCGTACGACAGTGAACCGAATACATAAGTGGATTCGTAGAAACTTTCGACTTCAAAGCCCTTGATGGTCACGCTGCCGATATTGCGGTAGTTGGGCATTTTTGATCCGCAATCTTTGCCCAGGCTGCCGGCGGCCGTTTGCGCGGCGCAGCCGACGCCCGTGGCTTTGAAAATCTCATCGTCGACCGTGTTATGGAACAGGGTGGTACGTACCAATGCATGGTCGTTGTCGCCGAAAATCTGATCGAAAGTGCTGATGTTGCCCGCACGCCAGCCCGTGATGCGCTCCGGGTCGAGGCCCAGACTACTGGAGGTGCGGTTGCCGGACCCCTGTACTTCGTACTGCTCATCAATCACCGGGGCGCGCCAGGTTTTGCTGTAATCGACAAACAGGGCGGTCTTCGGGGTTATTTTCCAGAATGCTGACAGGCGAGGCGACCAGCCAGTGTAGGTTTTGTCACTGTAGTCATGACCCAGTTCCGGATGGTTGTAGAGCGGCGCATCGTTTGCCTGGCCACGGTTACGTACATGGTCGTAACGCATGGACGGTGTCAGGGTGAAGTCGCCCCAGGTAATGGCGTCTTGAATATAGAAGCTGTTGGTATCGACCTTGCCCCTGGGCATAAAGCTGGGTTGGTAGCGGCCGTAGTTGTACTTTTCGGCATCGTAAATGCCCCCCGGCATCCACATGTCCACATCACGCTGATGTTTACGAACCTGCATGCCGGTGGTCAGCGCATGGTCCAGCGGGCCGCTGGCAAACAGGCTGATGTTTTCGATCTGGAGCATGTCGTCGGTGTAGCCGGTTTCCATCTTGCGCCCGCCGCTGGTGGGCTGGGTGAAGGATTGTTCGCCACGCTTGTCGGTTTGCTCGGTATTGGAGTGGGAGTACTTCACTTCCAGATCCACCAGCGGGTTGTCCAGAGGCTGGTATTGGTATTTGCCCGACCAGGTGGTGTCGATGGTAGAGCGGTTGGACAAATAGCGCTGGGAGGCGATGTCATAGCCATATTTGTCGATGTTGGTCTGGCTGGGCGGTGACGGGTAACTGACTGCCGAGAAAGGCACCCACAGGTAATTGTTCGAGCGCGAGTAGGACATGCCCACGCTGTGCTCGTCATTGAGGTGCAGGTTGACCTTGAGCAGTTGCCCGTCCAGGTCCTGGGCCGTATTGGGCAGGCGTCGCGGGTTTACCGGGTATTCCTTGCGGGGGTCGGGCATGTTGTCGGCCAGCTTCATGTCGTCGCCATCGCGTTTGGTGTAGTACACCAGCGCATCGGCGCGGCCATCGTCGGTGCGCCCATACACGGCACCGCTGTAGACCTGTTGATGGTCGTTGCTGCTGTAACCGTACTTGAGCATGGCACCAGTATTCTTGCCCTCTTCGAGCAAGTCGGTCGCGTCCTTGGTTTCCATATGCACCACGCCGGCAAAACCGCCATTGCCGGTGTGAATATCGTGGGGACCTTTCTCGACTTCCAGGCGCTTGATCAGCTCGGGCTCAATAAATATCGTGCCTTGTTTGTAGCGTTCAAAGCCACTTTTGGTCGCGCCATCTACGGTCATCTGCACGTCTTCGGCTTCGCCCATGCCCCAGATATTGATGGTCTGGCCACCGGGTTTGAGTGAGCCGCCAAGATTGATGCCCGGCAGGGTGGCGAGCAGGCTGGGGATGTTATTGGCCTGATAGCGGTTGATCTGGGTTTGCGTCATGGTCGATTTGCCAACGTTGCTGGAATCCACCTCGTTGCCACTGCCCACCACGCTGACCGCGCCCAGTTCCAGGCTGTTGCTGGTGGTGGTGCGGTCTTCCTTTGGCCGTACAACGTAGGTGCGGTCGACCTGGATCAGGCTGAAGTCGGTGCCCTTGAGCAGCAGTTGGATAGCCTGTTGCGGGCTGTAGTTGCCGTTGAGCGCAGGGGCTTGTACGTTGCGCAGCAGGGCTTCGTCGAATAGCAGCTGGATTTTTGCCTGCTGTGCCACCTCACTTAACGAACTGGCCAGCGATTGCGCCGGCAGTTGCAGCTGGATCGACTCGGCCTGGGCTTGCAGGCTGACCGCCAGGCAAGCCGCCAGCAGTGTCGGGCGTGTGCACAAGTACGAGAAGTGATGTGGTGCGCGAAACATGAAATCCCCCGGTGTGGCAACAAAGGCCAAAAAGACATGCGTTAGCAACGCAGACCCGAGGAAGACGCAGCAGAACTGGAAAACCACATATGCGAATGGAAAATATTCGCATATGTTTTTTAGCGGGGTTCGATGAGGATGGTGCCGTTGTCCAGCAGCACGTTTTTAACCGGGATCAAGGCGGGCAGGGCTCTGACCAGCGCCAGTGGGTCACTGATATCCAGATTGCCCGAGACTTTCCAGGCAGCGAGCGGGCCAGTGGCCAGCTGGATGACGCCGGGACGGTACAGATCCAGCTCGTCCACCAGGCTGGCCAGTTCGCGATTGCGAAATGACAGGTGGCCGCTGCGCCAGTCCGCCACTTCACCGGCACCCAGGGTTTGCTCTTGCAGTGTGCCTTTGGCGTAGTCCCACGTGACGCGCTGTTGTGCGCCCAGTAGTGTCGAGGCTGTGTTGCCGGGGTTAAATTCAACCTGGCCATGGGCGACGCTGACCACCAATTGCCGCGGGCTGCGTCGTACATCGAAGCCGGTGCCGAGCACCCGTATGCGTGCATCGCCGGCATGCACTACCAGCGGTTGTTCCTTGTTGGCTGCGACCTCTATATAAAACTGCCCCTGGTCCAGATAAATATCGCGCTGACGAGCACTGAACGCCAGGCGCAGCCGGGTGTTGGCATTGACATTCAAGCTGCTGCCGTCGGGCAGCGTAACGTTGCGTCCGCCCTGGGCCAGGGTGCTGACCTGTTGCTGATGCACCACCACCGGAGTTCCCAGATTCACTGCAAAAACGGCGCACAGCACGGCAGCCGCGGTGGCCAACGCGAAGGTCGAGCGCCGGGGCCTCGCCGGTAACGCAACAGGTTGGTTGATGTGTTCAAGCTCACCCAGATCAGCCCATAGGGACTCAAATTCGGCATAGGCCTGTGCATGTGCCGGGCTGGCATACCAGGTGTTGAATTGCTCACGGGTATGGTGATCGAGCGCGTTGCGGTTGCGCGCAAACCAGTTGGCGGCCTGTTCGTCGATGCTGTCTTGAAAAGAATTCATTCTGGCTGCTCCTTGCCGCTGTCACGTTGCCAATGCTGCTTGCAGTGCAGCAAGGCCTGGGCAATGTGCTTTTCGACCATGCTGACGGAGATCCCCATGCGTGCGGCAATCTGTGCCTGACTCAAACCTTCAAAGCGATGCAGCATAAGGGCTTCGCGGCGTCTGGGCGAGAGTTCTGCAAGCACGCTCTTGAGCTGTGCAAGGCGTTGCAGGCGCTGGGCAGCGGCCATTGGCTCATCCCTCTCGTCGCTTAAAGGCTCGGATTCGCCCTCGGCGTGTTCGCTGTGTATGGCGTGTCGCACTTGCTGGCGACGCCAGTGGTCGCGCAACAGATTGCGCGCCATTTGAAACAGAAACGCCCGTGGCTGCTCGACTTTGGCCCGGTCCTGGTAACCCAGCCATTGAGTGAAAACATCCTGGGTCATATCGGCTGCATCGCTGCTGTTGTCGGTGCGCTTACGCAGAAAGTGCAGGATTTGCGTATAGAACTCGCGAAAGGAATCGGCCGCAGGAGGGTCGGGGTCGGGGCGAGACATGAGGGTCCTTGTGAGTACAGCGATGCAAATATGTTGCGAATGGTATCGAGAACCATTGCTATTTGTCTTGTTGAAATTTTCTGTTTCGCTTATTCCTGCCGATAAATGGATAAATTGCCCATGAGGTCTTTACTGAATAAGTGCAGGCACCCTTAATTATCAGGAGATAAGCCATGGCGGGTTGGTACGAGTTGAGCAAGACCAGCAGCGGGCAGTTCCGTTTTGTATTGAAGGCAGCAAATGCCGAAACCATTCTGGTCAGTGAGCAGTACACCACGCAGAGTGCTGCCCAAAACGGCATCTCCTCGGTGCAGGTCAACAGCCCGCTGGATGAGCGCTACGAGAAGAAAGTGGCGAAAGATGGCAAACCCTACTTCAACCTCAAGGCAGCCAATCACCAGATCATCGGCACCAGCGAACTGTATTCCTCAGAAGCCGCGCGGGATAAAGGCATTGCCAGCGTTAAACACAATGGCCCGACAACGGTGATCAAAGAGAAGTTTTGATGCGCTGAAACCTTGTAGCAGCTCGTCAGCTGCTACAAGGTTTACAGTTCCACGGGCACTGAGTGTTTTGTGCTGCCCAGTGGATGGGTTTTTGAATTAAAAAAGCGCAACGCCAGCTTCTTGTCTGCAAACAGTGCGCTGTAATGATTTTTCTGGAAGCGGATAAACGCCTCGCTACGCGGGTAGATGGCGATACAAAGGGTTTTCAACGGGGCTTGGCGCAGGGCATCGATCAGGTGCTGGTCCTGTTCGCCCAGGCTATGACCGAAGATGCACAGCGCGTCTTTATGGGTCATCAATTGTTCATGGCAAAACGACAGGTAATCGGACTGTCGAATGGATTTGCGTTTGTCGTCGCTGCTGCTTTCGCTGATAAATAACGGCACATCGTCCAGGGCGCTGATCGAGTGGTTGATCGCAAAGTTGCTCAACAGCGTCGGCTCATTGGCGGTAATTCTGCGTGCCTTGCCTTCCTGATTTCTGACCAGATGCAGCGCACCGTGCAGATACAGCACACGGGTGGCTTTGCCTTTGGCGGTACTGGCACTCAGCTCAAAGGTCGAGCCGGGGGTATTGAACAGCTCGTTGAACTGTTTGGGTGCCTGCATCACGGCCCAGGGCGCCAGCAGATCGTAGTTGGAGCAATATACCGTGGCGTAGCGTGCCAGTTCTTCGTGCCAGCAGGTCAGGGTTTCGGCCTGCATAAGGCGCCAGGGGATATGAACGTCCTGAGTGCAGTTGATCAGGGCTTCCTTGATCGCGTAATAACGTTTGCGCGGCGAGGCGGAGTTGATGGCCAGCGCCTTGTTGACCTTGCTCGCGGTTTTCAGGGCGCTGAGCACATGCTCGAAATTGCGTGTGCCAAGGGCTTCGAACACGCTGAGTTCGGTCTGGCTAAGGGGCTTTTCGGCGACACTTTTGGCTTTGTCGAACAGTGAGTCGTAATAGAAGTCATGCCACACGGCCATGCTTGCGCCGTTACCGATCAGCAGTCCGCTGCACGCTGTGCTGGTGCGTAACGTGTTCCAGTCTTCTAGTTCGGCATCAAATTCCTGGAAGGGGGTCATCGCAGATATCGTCTCAAGGCATGGTCGGTAGCGGACTTTATCATGCTCAAGTGTTGAGCCAGGTCAACATCGCTGCTTTGTGATTGGAGGAAGCTGTGGAGACCGACTTAGCCAATGACCCGCGAAGAGGACTCGACATGACCAGCACTTTCTTTATTCCCGCTGTAAACATTATGGGTAACGGTTGCCTGGACGAAGCCATGACTGCGATTCGCAATTATGGTTTTCGCAAGGCCTTGATCGTGACTGACGCGGGGCTGGCCAAGGCGGGAGTGGCGACGCTGATCGCTGAAAAACTCGCGCTGCAAGACATTGATTCGGTGATTTTCGACGGTGCCAAGCCCAACCCGAGCATTGCCAACGTCGAGGCCGGGCTGGTGGTGCTCAAGCAGCATCACTGCGACTTTATCGTGTCGCTGGGCGGCGGTTCGCCCCATGACTGTGCCAAGGGCATTGCCCTGTGCGCCACCAATGGCGGGCATATCCGTGATTACGAAGGCGTTGATCGCTCGGCCAAGCCGCAATTGCCGCTGGTGTCGATTAACACCACGGCGGGCACAGCCAGTGAGATGACGCGTTTTTGCATCATCACCGACGAAGAACGCCATGTGAAAATGGCCATTGTCGACCGTAACGTGACGCCGCTGCTGTCGGTCAATGACCCTGAATTGATGGTGGCCATGCCTAAAGGGCTGACTGCAGCCACCGGCATGGACGCGCTGACCCACGCCATTGAGGCGTATGTGTCGACCGCCGCCAACCCTATTACCGATGCCTGTGCGATCAAGGCGATGGAATTGATCAGTCAGAATCTGCGTCAGGCGGTGAATGATGGCAAAGATCTGACAGCGCGGGAGAATATGGCTTACGCGCAGTTCCTCGCGGGCATGGCCTTTAACAACGCCTCCCTGGGTTTTGTGCATGCAATGGCGCACCAATTGGGCGGTTTCTATGACTTGCCCCACGGTGTGTGTAACGCGGTGCTGCTGCCTCATGTGCAGACGTTTAACGCCAGTGTGTGTGCTGGACGCTTGACTGATGTGGCCCACGCGCTGGGCGCTGATGTGCGTGGCCTGAGCCCGGAAGAGGGCGCCCAGGCGGCCATTGCGGCAATTCGCACCCTGGCCCGTGATGTCGAGATTCCTGCCGGTCTGCGGGATTTGGGGGCCAAGCTGGACGATATCCCGATCCTGGCCACCAATGCGCTGAAAGATGCTTGTGGTTTTACTAACCCGCGCAAGGCTGATCAGGGACAGATTGAGGAGATCTTCCGCAACGCATTTTGATGGGTGCTTGTGGGAGCGGGCTTGCTCGCGATTCAGACGACGCGGACTGCCTTCAAGCGACACAAAACCTGTGGGAGCAGGCTTGCCTGCGATGCAAGCGACGCGATCTGCCAGGTAAATCGCAGTGATGCTATCGCGAGCAGGCTCGCTCCCACAGAAAGCACTGCTGGGCTTTTGAGCAGGCATAAAAAAACGGCCAGGTTATTAACCTGGCCGTTTTTATGTCTGGCTTTAAAAGTGCTTACTGCACTTCTACGGCCAGGCTGTCGCTGATTTTCTTCTGCCAGATCGCCGGGCCGGTGATGTGCACCGACTCGCCGTTGCTGTCGACAGCCACGGTAACCGGCATGTCTTTAACGTCGAACTCGTAGATCGCTTCCATACCCAGTTCGGCAAAGGCCACCACACGCGACTTCTTGATCGCCTGGGCAACCAGGTACGCAGCACCGCCCACAGCCATCAGGTACACGGCTTTGTGTTCCTTGATCGCTTCGATGGCGGTAGGGCCCCGCTCGGACTTGCCGATCATGCCCAGCAAGCCGGTCTGATCAAGGATCTGGCGGGTGAACTTGTCCATCCGCGTAGCCGTGGTCGGGCCGGCAGGGCCAACTACTTCGTCACGCACCGGATCAACCGGGCCAACGTAATAGATAAAGCGGCCCTTGAGGTCAACCGGCAGGGTTTCACCCTTGTTGAGCATTTCGACCATGCGCTTGTGCGCAGCATCACGTCCGGTCAGCATTTTGCCATTTAGCAGGACGGTTTCGCCCGGCTTCCAGCTCTGCACATCTTCCGGGGTCAGGGTGTCGAGGTTGACGCGGCGGGCCGACGGGCCTGCTTCCCAGACGATTTCTGGGTAGGCGTCCAGCGGTGGCGCTTCGAGAGCTGCAGGGCCGGAGCCGTCCAGTACGAAGTGGGCGTGACGGGTGGCCGCGCAGTTCGGGATCATGCACACCGGCAGCGAGGCTGCGTGGGTCGGGTAGTCCATGATTTTCACGTCGAGTACGGTGGTCAGACCGCCCAGGCCCTGGGCGCCGATGCCCAGTTGGTTGACCTTCTCGAACAGCTCGATGCGCATCTCTTCGATACGGTTGGACGGGCCGCGCTTGATCAGGTCATGAATGTCGATGGATTCCATCAACACTTCCTTGGCCATCACTGCCGCTTTTTCTGCGGTGCCGCCGATACCGATGCCGAGCATGCCCGGTGGGCACCAGCCCGCACCCATGGTCGGAACGGTCTTGAGCACCCAGTCAACGATCGAGTCGGACGGGTTGAGCATGGCCATTTTCGACTTGTTCTC
>Ga0302347_1002487_pt1 | contig 18518 bp, 19 predicted proteins | sample PhyWR1_FD_202178 | JGI IMG/M metagenome (GOLD analysis project Ga0302347, IMG submission 202178) | Leaf surface microbial communities from wheat plants in UC Gill Tract Community Farm, Albany, California, United States - DLSL W.R1 (v2)... | ecosystem: Host-associated > Plants > Phyllosphere >...
AACGATACGCTGCGTGGAGGCTCGGGTTCTGATACCTACCTGTTCAACCTGGGCGATGGCAAGGACCTTATTTTTGACGACTCCAGCTTCAACGCTGATACGGATGTCGTGAAGTTCGGTGCCGGTATCCTGGCAAGTGATCTCACGATCAGTCGCGCCGGTACGCAACTGGTACTGAGTCATCAAAACGGTCTGGACAGCATCACGATCGATAGGTGGTTCGATACGGCTGATGGTCGATACAAAATCGAACGGTTTGAGTTTGCGGATGGAACGGTTTGGAACAGCAGTGCACTTACGACTCCCTTCCTGACGCAAGTCGGGAGTGAGGGTGATGATATTCTGACAGCGCTCAGTACCAGTTACAGTCAGACCCTGTCCGGGGGCGCCGGTAATGATCGGCTGACCGGCGGTACCGGCAATGACACACTCATAGGTGGTACTGGTAACGATACGCTGCGTGGAGGCTCGGGTTCTGATACCTACCTGTTCAACCTGGGCGATGGCAAGGACCTTATTTTTGACGACTCCAGCTTCAACGCTGATACGGATGTCGTGAAGTTCGGTGCCGGTATCCTGGCAAGTGATCTCACGATCAGTCGCGCCGGTACGCAACTGGTACTGAGTCATCAAAACGGTCTGGACAGCATCACGATCGATAGGTGGTTCGATACGGCCGATGGTCGTTATAAAGTCGAACGGTTTGAGTTTTCAGACGGAGTTCGCTTGAATAGTTCTGAGGTCGGGTTGATGGCAAGCTCTGCTGTAGTCAAAGCTTCCAAGGCTGTAACTGTGGATGGTTATTTAGATAGCAATAATAACTCTAGATTTGATGGGGAATATACTTTAACTAATGCTAATCCCTCAGATTCAGGTGGGCGTGAGGAATTGAAGCTCGATGATATTGATCTTCAGTATCTCAGCAGTTTTGACGGTGCTCGAGGCGAAGATAGTCTCGTAGAAGGGGGCGATGATCAAAGTCGTCGTGGAGGCATGAATGTTGAACTCGTACCGCAGATTGATTTTGTCGAAGGTTCAAGTACTGCTTTATATGCCAATGCGCTTGATGGGTTGATAAGTGCCATGGCTGCGTTCGGCTCATCAGCTGGTGGTGAAGTAAGTATTATATCTGTTTCGCGTAACCCTGAAGACTCGATTATTGCAGTGAATTTACAATAGTAAATATCTGTTAGCTTCAGGGGGTGACCCCTGAAGTGTGCGGCGTGTAGAGTTGCTTGTTAAGTGTGTATAATGATTCATTTTTTCGTTGGCTGCATGTTGTTATTTTATGATTGTTGTTATATGCTTTTCTGAGGTTTGAAGTGTTTTTGGGTTTTGGGCTATTTGAAAGGATTCATTGATGAGTTCGAAATGTTGTGCTTTTTTTTTGGTTTTTATGGTATCGAATATTTGTTACGCATTTGACAAGTGTCAGCATTCTTCAAGTCGCGCTGAATTAAGTTCGGTTTATCAAGAGGCAGTGCTTCAGAATTCCGAACTTGCAGCAGCAAGAGCTGAGTTTAAAGCCCAGCAAGAAGCAGTGCCTCAAGCTCGAGCTAATCTTCTTCCTGCGATTTCTAGTAATGCAACTTTTGAGTCTATCCGTCTAGAACGAGATTCGCCCCAATTAACTCGGGTGCGAAGTGGTATGACTTATCAAGCCAATCTAAAGCAGACTTTATTCAATGCTGAGCTTTGGTTTGCATTAAAGGCAGCGCAAGCATCTTCTGCTCAGAGTTGGATTGATTTATCTGTGAAAGAGCAGGACTTAGTACTCAGGACTGCAGAAGTCTATTTTGAGGTTTTACGAGCCTCTGATGATTTAGCGGCTACTAATGTAGAGGAGATTTCGTTTAAAAAACAAATGGACCAAGCACAGGCTAAACTTAAAGGCGGATTGTCCAGTATCACTGATGTGTTGGATGCTCAAGCGGCTTTTGATAACGTACACGCTAATCGCAAGCTCGCCGAACGTAAAGTGTATGATGGGTTTGAGCAATTGGAGCGACTCACCAACTGTGATTACAGTAGTATAGAAGGTATCGAGCATCAACTTCCAATTTTGCCTCCTGCTCCTCGAGATGCAAAACTATGGGTAGACGCTGCTGTTAGACAAAATTTGACATTGCTAGCCAGTGAGCGAGCGGTTGAAGTGGCAGCAGAAACATTCAATCAGCGGCGATCAGCTTATGTTCCAACATTGGAAGCTGTGGCGTCATATAGGAAAGGGGATAACGATAGCTTTGGCTATAGTAATCCTACTGATTTTGGGACAGGTGGGTATCAAGGTAATGTTGCTCAGAGCTCAATTGCTCTTCAGGTGAATTTACCTATTTACACCGGCGGGCGAATGACTTCTCAGGCCCGTGAGTCATATCAGAGGCTCATACAGAATGAGGAGCTTAATGAGACTCAGCGGCGTGATGTGGTTTTTAATACCCGAAATTATTATAGAGCAGTTAATTCTGATATCGAACAAATTTCTGCTCGAAAAAAATATATTCTTTCAAGTCAGGCCTCATTGAAAGCCTCTAAGGTTGGGGCTGATATAGGAACCCGAAACACTGTTGATGTATTGAATGCACAGCGTCAGCTTTTTAAAGCGGTTCGTGATTATAATAATGCCAGGTATGACTATGTTCTTAATAATTTGCGTTTGAAGAAGGTTGCAGGAAGTTTGGGGGCGGAGGATCTCTATAGTTTGGCTCGGTATCTAAAGCGCGACTATGAGCCTCGTCGTGATTTCCTGCCTTCGGAGTTAGGGGGTGCGGACTTTCATTAGTTGATGTGAGATTTTGATCTGGTTGAAAGTATTTGGTTGAGAGTGTTGGGTTTTTGCCGGTTTGCATGTTTCAGTGGTTTTGGTATATGCGCATTTTACATATTTTTTAGTGAGCTTAAGTCTGGTATTTGAGAGAGGAGGTTGTTTGGGGTTTATGTAGTCATATTTTTGTGGATATATAGATGGCTTCATATAGTTATACAAATGGCTCTTCCTTAGTTTCTGATGACTGCGGATATGCTATCAGTCAAGCCTATAAGGTCGCTAGCAGTTGAACCTCAACCTCCCGCCCCGATCCACCGCCCGCACCAACACCTCCTGCAACTGCTCAACCAGCACCGGCGCGCAAACCTCCAGGGTCTGCAGCGCATCTTTCCCTGGTTGTTGCAGCAAGAGGGTCAGGCTTTCTATCAAGTTCTGGGTCAGGCTATTTAGCGTTCTCATACCGGAGGCTCCAAGGCCGTGATGGGTTCGAGGAAGGTAATGACGTGAGGTTCGATTCCGCGCAAGCGGTCGATACGGGCGGCGACCTGGATCGCGGCATCGAGTTCGCTGACTCCCTGGCTTTGCATGATGTCGTAGCGTTCTTTCTTTTCTTCCGACTCGGTCATGGCCAGCGCCAGGTACAGGCTGGGCGGTACCGCACGGAATAGCACTTCCATGCTCTTGGAGAGCAGGACGCCTTCGGTGTATTTGCCGCTTTCTTTGCGCGCCGAGAGCATCAAGGCTTTTTGCGCGGGTGTCAGTTCGCGGAATCGGGAGATTTTTTCAACTTCGTCCGGCGGCATGTTCAGGCAGATCCACCACTCGATCATGTTCAACATCGGTGCCGCCGCCGGGGGCAGGTCGTCGATGTTTTGCGTGGCCAGCCAGAACCATGCGCCGAGCTTTCGCCACATTTTGGTGATCTTCACCACATAGGGGGAGAGCAGCGGGTTTTTGGTGATGATGTGGCCTTCGTCCGTCAGTTTGACGATGGGCCGGCCCTTGTATTGGTCGCGTTCGGCCAGGTTGTTGATGGTGTTCAGTAGCGAGATATAGGCGATCGACAATTGGGCGTTGTAGCCCTCCAGGGCATAGGTGGCCAGGTCGACGATGGTGATGTCGGCTTCAGGCCAGGGCGTGCCTTCGCGGTTGAAGATGTCGCCATCGCTGCCCATGCAGAATATGTCCATGGCTTCGGCCATTTCCTGCATGCGGTTGCGCCGGGTCTCAGGCGCGTCTGCGTCCTGGGCGGCGATTTTGAGGGCATCACGGATGTCCTGGGTCAGCACCGGTCGGCCTGTGCTGGCGCAGGTTCTGGCTGCGGCGAGGATGCCGTGGCGAATGGCGCTGCGATCAGCGCGGGTCAGGCGTTCTTCTTCCTTGGCTTCACCGCCGGTGATCATCAGGCGTGCGGCGATTTCCAGTTCGCCGAGGATGTCGCGCTGTTCGTCCTGGCTGCTGGTATGGGCGTCGGAGGTCTCCACGTCGTCGGGGCCGACGATTTTGAGATTGTCTGTGCTTTGTTCCAGCCGGATGGCATCGGCAAAGGGCGCCAGGCTGACGCCTGAGCCGGGGCTCAATTTGATTCGGTTGACGGTCAAGCCCAGGCGTTTTGCCAGATCGCCGGTCAAGCCGAAGCTGTTGCCAGCTTCCACGATAAAGAGGCGTGGCCGGTACACCGCTATCAGTTGGCTGATCAGGTTACACAGGGTCGCCGATTTGCCGGCACCGGTCGGGCCGAACACAAACAGGTGAGCATTCATCTGCCGATCGAGCCGGTTTAGCGGGTCGAAGGTCAGGGGCGCGCCGCCGCGGTTGAACAGGGTGATGCCGGGGTGGCCGGTACCGGTGGAGCGGCCCCAGACCGGCGCCAGGTTGGCGATATGCTGGGCGAACATCAGTTGGGTGTACCAGTCCAGCGCACGGCGTTGGTTGGGGTCGAAGTTGCCCGGTAACCAGCGCAGGTAGGTGTTCAGGGGCGCTACTTCATCACGGGGCTCAACCGGCTCCATTCCGGCGCCAAGCAGGGCGGTGCTCAGTTGCAGGCTGCGCTCATGCAGTTGTGCGTGATCGCGGCCGCGCAGGTAAAACGCCACGCTGCCCCGGTAGAGTTTGTGTTTGCGGCCGAGCAGTTGGCGGGCTGTGTTGACGTCTTCGCGGGTCAGGATCGAGGCCTGGGTATCGCCGACGGCTTTGCGGGACAGCTTTTCCAGATGACTTTCCAGAGTGTCCTGCGGGGTGATGACCAGGGTTATGCAGAGGAGGGTGTCCTCTGGCATTTTGTCGAACAGGGCATTGAGGGCATCGCCGCCTTTGCGGGTTTCGCCGGTGAGGTGGCCGGTCTTGGGCGCTTCGCGCAGTCGATCGAGCATCACCACGCGATGGGGCAGGCCGTCGAAGTACCACAGGCCTTTGTCGGTACTCGACACTGGCTCGCGGTAGCACAGGTTCTGCGAGAAATCGGTGCCGCTGGCCAGGGGTAATTCGCCTTCGCACGGGGCAGGCATCTGCTGGCAGACCAGTTCATAGAAACGGCGGATATCGGCATCTGCTGGCCCAAGGTGGTCGGGCCGAGGGTTGAACCAGTGGATCAGCCAGTGGCGGATGGCGTGGCCATCCATGCGATGGCTTTTGATACCTGCATTGGCCAGGCCTCCAGTCAGTCGATCGCAGATGATTTTCAGATATGGGCCGGGGGCTTGGCCACGTACGTCCAGGTCTGCGCTCTGGATACGGCGATAGACGACCAGTCGCACACGGCGTTGTTGGCCTCGCCAGGGCAACTGGCTGACCGTGGTGTCCTCAAACAGGCCGCCGGGTTTGGAGATGGCCGCCAGATGTTGTTTCATCAGTTGCAGATACAGCTCGGTGAAGGCGGTGCCTTTGGCCCGGGGCTGGATGTAGTCGTGCAGGTGCTGGAGATAATCGCCCCAATTGGTTTCGTCTTGGACGTAGAGCTGGACCACCCAGGGGGATGTTTCCAGTTCGTCGAAGGAGTCCTGCAGCGCGTTTTCCAGCGCGTCGCGGACTTTGCGTAACCAGTCAGGGTCGCGGCCCTCGGTGCCAATGGGTGTCAGCTCGAAGAAGGCCGCGCGGGAAACGCCGTCCTCCAGCAGCATGGCTTGCTCTGCCGGCAAGTAGTCGACCCAGGGCAGCAGGTCGACGAAGGAAGCGTTGACGTCGTACAGGCGGGCGACGTCGGCGGTGGTGGCCGGTTTCTGTTTGGGATTGCGCCAGTCCTCTGGGGAGGGAACGCCTTGCGCGGCCAAGCGTTCGAAGTAGCAATCGGTAGCGGCCTCGAAAGCTTCTGATGTTTGAGTGTGATCAAGGTCAGGCTCTGATCGTTGGCGTGCTTTAAAACGTTGCCAAAGTCCCATTAATAGTCCTCCGTGCGCTCACCGGGCATGGCGTATTGCACGCGCTGATACAGCGGGAACACCGTTGAGTAGCCCGGTATCGGCGCCGGGTCTGAGCCGGCCAAATGCGGGAAGACGTACATCACCAGGTCGGGATTGGGCAGGCGCTTGAACTGGCTGTAGATCTCGTTTTGCGCTGTGCGGGTAAAGGTGGTTTGATCGACCGGCCCGGACTCAAACGGTCGGCGCAGGGCCTGGCGTGCGTCTATCAATTGACGGTTGCTGGCGCTGGTGCCTTGCTGCCAAACATCCATCATCGTCTGCTTGCCGTGGGGTAGCAGCTCGTCCTTGCTGGTGGAGCAGGCTGAAGTCAGCAGTGTCAGGGTCAAAACGACAGAGTGTTTAGTCCAGCGACGTCGAGACATGGCGCCCCCCTGAGCGGTAGTCGACCTTGCGGCCCTTGAGTTCGTAATCGATGGTCAACTGCTGGTCCAGATGCACCACGACTTTGGCCCCGGGCTGCACATATACGGCGGCGAAGGCCTGACCATAGAGCTTGTTCACCCAACTGGAGATATCGTTGACGCCTGAGCCGATGATCTTGCTCATGGCTTCGCTGCCGGACATGCCGACGCTGCCCACCGTTCCGGTCTGGGTGTTGACGAATGAGCTACCGCCATCCGACTTGATAAGAGAGGCGGCGCCCGCGCCGGCAGCGGTGATCAACACCTGCGAACCGATGTACTGCGAGGCATTGCTTTTGCGCTCGCCGCTGATGCAGGGGATGCCGTGGTCATCGCTGATCCAGCCCAGCCCGCCTTGAATGGTGGATTGGTTGCCGTTATTGCTGTTTGAGTTGCTTGTTGCTTCCTCAGACGGCGCGGGTAAGGTGCGGACAGTGCCGTCGTTGAACACGAAGGTCAGGCTTTTGATCTGCCCGCGCACGCAAGATAAGGTCCAGTCCCCGGACGCAGTTCCGCTGGCCACCGCCCCGGCGACATCGGGCAAGTCGATACCGTTGGCGGTGAGATTGTCCGGGCCGATCAGCACCTTGAACGGGTAGGGGTCATTGACGGTGCCGTCTATGGGCACCCGCCCAATCAATGCGGACATGGCCACCGAGCCCATCAAAGTCGAGTTTTGCGGCAGGGTATAGACCTTGCGCACCTGCTTGCGAGCGTCCTGCGGGGCGACTTCATTCGCCACGGCCTGTGCACCGAGGTTCAGGGCATGCTGGCCGCGATCCAGGGTTTCGCCAAATGAGGTCGGGAAGTTGAAGCCGTTAGCGGTCTGATTGGAGCCTGCGGCAATGGGTTTACCGTTGATATCGACGGGCGTGGCGTCTTGCGGATTTATCCACACCAGGTCCAGCTCCGGTGCTCCCTTGAAGTGCTGGCCATCCCCGGGCTGAATGCCAAAGCCAATCGGCAAGTCAGATCCGGTGGGGCTGCTTGCGCTCGGTTTGTTGCTCAGGGTGTTGTACTGCTGTTGCATCGTATCCAGGAAGGTCTGGCTCTGCTGTTGCGACTCTTGCTTGAGGGTGTCCTTGGCGTTTTGCAGGGTGGTCGCGATATTTTGATCGATGCTTTGCAGGCGCTTTTGCAGCTCGGCATTCTGTTGTTTTAGTGCGTCATTGTTCTGCAGGGCATTGCTGACCTGATCTTTGAGCTGGCGACTTTCGGCAACTATGGTGCGCAGCGTGTCGCCGGGGGTATCGCCGTCGACTCCGAGTTTTTTCGCTTCGTTTGAATTGAGGGAGAGGATGCCTGCATCTTGAGCGTCCTGCTGAGAGCTGCCGCCGCTAAACAGCTTGGCCATGACGATAACCGCGACGATCACGAACGGGATAACCAGAAACTTGATCAGCGGATTATTCTTCACGGCGCGCTCCTTTCGGATCGATCTGCCCAATAGTCACGGGCAGTACCGACTCGGGCAGGCCGTGGCCACGGGTTACCAGATAGACAGTCGTGGTGTCGCTGGAATTGCCTTTGGCGCCGAGATAGGGATGCTGGAAAGTGGCGGTGACAAAGTCGCCCATTAATTCACGCGGGTCCAAAGTCACAGGTTGGCTGCCGGTATTGCGCAGCTTGACGGCCGTGACCCATAAATCCTCCAGTCGCCATGCCCCCAAGGCTCTGGCCTCGACAGGCCGGGTGGGTAGCAGGGTGGTGAGATCCATATTGCGTTTGAGATTGACCTGGGCAATGCCTGGTACGGTTTCAACTGTGCGCAAGGGGGCATACAGCATCTGCGCGGCATAGCGTGTCATCACCACTGGCAGCGGTGTTTCACGCTGGGCTGGCGCTGCGGCGTCGCTAATATTCTCGGTCGATCGGTTGGCAGCTTTAGAGTCTTCAGCCTTGGGGGAGGGCTGACCATAACGCACCGCCAAGTTCTCACCGGCCACGATTTTAATTGGCTCGAGGGCTGGCTGGTTCGCCTTGCTGGGTGTCGCGATGATATCCACCAGCATGATCTCGCCGGTACTCATGTTTTGCAGTTGCAGGCGGGTCGGCTCAATGGGCTCCTTGGCCAGCAAATACAGGGTGCCACCTGTACTTTGCACACGCAGCTTGTCGACCATATGACGGGGCAGGCCCACCCGCACATTTTGATCAACGAAGACGATACGCTCCTGCCCGACGACCAATGGCAAGGCCAGCGGAATACGCTCCCAGCGCTGAATCTCCACGGCATGAGCGAAATTGCACGCAACCAGCGCAGCGAGCAGCAGAAGGCGCTTCATCCTTTATCTCCTGCCCTGATGGGTTCTGCGGCGACCTCTATTCGCTGCGGATTACCGCTGTAGCAGTCCCAGGCCAGGCCGAAGGGGTTCTTTTCGGGATCAACATCGGAGCGAATGATATGCAGGGGGTAGCGTGCAAATGCTCGTTTCACCCGCTCGCCGCCGTAATGCTCATCGGCGGTGATATCCAGGTTTACGGTCCAGTCATTGATGCTGTGTTGCTGAACATGTGGCTCTTGCTGGTTGTCGATGCCACGCCCGGGAATCTCGAACACCCCGCGTTCGCGTTTGCGCAGTTCACCGCTGTTGCGGCGCAGTTCGAAGTCCCGCTGCAAATAGGCTTTGCAGCTCGGCGTCAGGTAGCCGCTCAAGCGGATGATGTTGTCCTCGTAATCGGTCTCACCGTTCGAGGGCCAGCGGTTCATCTGCTGGAAGATATAGAGGCCAAAGGCATACACCGACTCTGGCGGCACATCCCACCACGGCCGCGTGCTGCCCGAGCGCAGGTCAGGCGGAACATGAATGGTCAGATCGCGGGGGGCGCTTTGCCAGCCATACGCCATATACAGGCCGAGTGCGATCAGCAGGCCTATCACCAGGCGCAGGCTTTTGATATGGGCCTGTTGGGCATCCACGCGCTTGCGGTAGGTCATGGCGCCTCCGAGTGACGGCAGGTCCATGCACCGGAGCGCGTGATCAGGCGTGCGCTGTTCCAGGTCGGGATATGCCGGGCAATCGCCAACTGCATCTGGCGGTACAGCCAGGTGCCCGGGCGTCCGCGCTTCATGCGGCGCAAGATCCGGCTGGCGATAGCCAGTCCCAGCACCCCGCCGACCATTGCTCCAGCAATAATCAGTGCCCAGATTTGGGTCAGAATTGCGGCGGGAATGCCAGCCAACAGTCCCGTTACGCTACAGACCAGCAATGTGGTCCACATCTCGTCGGCAGTCAGACCTCCCATGATCACGGGCTGGCTGTTCAGCCTGCCCGGAAGAAACATCAGCGTGCCGTCATCAAATAGCTCGGTCATAGCCCGTACTCGTTAAAGGATGGCGGTTGCCTTGGTTACCAGGAAGATGGCAACCCCGAGAATCGCAACACCCACCGCGGCGGTCGCTCCCAGGTCCATCCACTTCTTCTTGCCGAGCTGAATCTCGTGATAAGTGCCGAAGGCATGCCAGGCCACACCGCAAAACACCACGGCGCAAATGATCAGTCCAAGTAGAAGAAAGCCGTCATAGGCGTAGTTCTGCATGGTCTGAATCAGGTTCGAGCCCTCGCCACGAGAAGGCGCCTGAGCAGTTGGAAGCCCTGCCATGGCCAAACCGGGCAACGCGAATGCACTCGTCGCGATACAGCGTGTTTTTGAAAGTCGAAACATGGCGAAACTCCAAAGCGGTCAGCTAAGAACGAAAGCAGTGAGAATCATGCAGAGCAGCAGAATGCGGATCACAGAGGGTGCCGCGACGGACCGATCCAGATTGCCGGTGGCCCAGCCCCGGTAGCAGCTCCAGATCGCCCAGGCCCCCCACAAAAAACTGATCGCCACGGTGAAGCCAACAAACAGCAGATAACTGGCTGAAGGCGGGAAACCTCCAGCAGCCTGAAAGGCAGAGGCTTGAACGCCACTCATGCTCATGGCTTGCGTCCTTCGGTTGAGTAACTGCCCGAAAGCTCGACCGGGTCGCGAGGCTGGGCTCGACTGGGCGTCAGGTAGTTTTCCAGGCCCAGGCGGATGCGCTCGATATCCCGGGTCAGGCGCGGATAGTCGAAGTAGTAGCGTTTGCCGGGTTCATCGGTGAGTTGGGCACTGCGCTGGGCTGTGTCTTCCAGGGTGTTCAGCTGGCGGATCATGATGGCCAGGTTGGATTGTTCGGAGGCAGAGGTGGCTGATGCATGGGCGATCGGCAGGGTGAATCCAGCCAGTGCGATAAGGCACGCAAGGGGCATGCGGTAAGTGAGTGGTGTGAGACGCAGGTACTGGATCACGGCTGGGCTCTGGTTGTTCGTGTAGGTACCAGCTTGCCGAGTTCAGTGGGGGATTGCCGCAAGAAAAGAATATTTAGGGGGGAGGGATTTCTTAGGGACGATTCCGCCCTTTTTTTCCAGTGTTATGGAATACGATGTGAGAATTTTCTTCTCCCTTTCCATGAATAGATTCTGAGCATGACGACGCATTTTGATCAGGGCTTTAAGGAAGTTCGTGTCCTCTGCGACTGCGCCAAATCCAAGGTAAGCATTTAAAAAATGGCACGTACAGCATGCCTTTTTTAATTTTTCTTTTAGGTGAAGCATCGCAAAAGCTTGAACGATTGGTTGGGCCTATACGGGCTTGTAGTTAGGTTGCTGGGCAGCATGAGTCCCAATGGTTGAGACTTCGATTATTTAGCATAACATTCAAGTGGGAATGAGATTCGTTACTGTTTTTTTTGGATATTTTGCAAGCTCGAGAAATGATTCTTGAGCTCTTGATAAATAATGGCATAATGCCTCCATTTAAAAGGAGCGCACTATGGAATTGGCGAGTATAACTATCAGTGAATTTTTTCTTTGGGCGTTTGGAGGTGTGGGTGGATCATATTTTTTCTATATTTTGGCTTTGAAAAAAAATAAATCACCGGCTCCAATGATTGTTAAAGAGGCCGATAACTCCTTCTCAGATGCAAGCAGCGCTGAAAATAGTCAGATAAATAAAGTTGGCAATGGAGCAAGTAACTCTCAAGCTACTGTTTCAGTTAATATAGTTACTGCCGATAGTCGGAGTCATTCAGGCCCTGCTTCTTCAAGTGAGGGCGAAGTTGGAAACTTGTCGTTAGATTCTAAGAAAGGTACTACAAGGATTCTTTTTATTGATGATGAGATAAAGTTTAAGCTTGTGAAGATACTGCAAAAGTCAGGCTGGCTGCACACCAAGTTGATTAAGGATGTTGAAAGCCTTGATCAGATTGATGTCTATCAAGCAGATATAATTTTTGTTGATATTCAAGGGGTTGGTATCGAGCTGGGTTTTTCGGAACAAGGTTTAGGGCTCGCATCTGCTTTAAAGAAAAAGTACCCTGAGAAAAAGGTAATAATATACTCCGCTGAACAAACAGGGGATCGCTTTCACAAAGCCTTGCGGGAAGTTGATGATTCGTTGCCGAAAGATGCAGATCCATATCAATTTCAAATGATGGTAGAACAGTATTCTTAAAGGGAAGTTATGAGTTTTTATAAGGTTATAGATAAAGAAGGGAATTATATCTGTGATAGTTTGCCTCTGGACGTTTCATCACTGTTCGAAGGTCTTTCAGATACAAGCAAAAAGGTTAGAGTGGGCGGGGTTGAGTGGAGGCTTGGTGCTTATGTTAGGGATGGGGTTGTTTTGCATGTTGCAACTTCAGAGTTGGACTTGATAAAAAGCACTAGGTTGTTTGCGCGGCAGATCGAGTTTTTATTTGGCTGCATGGGTGAGCTAAAACGTATACATCAATTAGTTTCGAATGAGGCCAAAACTCAAGCGAATCGAATGATTCATAATCTCGTGACTTTGAATGCTCATAATCTTCAAGAGGTTTACTCTATTATTCCTCAAGAAGTCATGGAGGATAAGAAACGTGGAGGATGGATAAAGCGCGTTACTGAGTGTGTCGAAAGTGATTGCTATGATGCTTCTTTGTCCTTGGTTAGGATCGCTAAAAACAGCCTTAAAATGAAGGTTGAAATTTCTGTTTATGACTCTTTGTCGAATGGGAATGCAGCGCCTGTGATGAAAAGACACTCTGTTCATCGAGTGCTCATGAATGTCTTTTATGTTTTTTTTCCAGACTTTACAGATAAAGAAGTTCTGGTTAATGTCGCAGAGAGTACTGAGTTTATAGATTGTGATTATGAAACGTTTCAAGTTGCTCTTTATCATATTGTAGAAAATGCTGTTAAGTATATTAAGCATAAAACTGTTCTTGATGTTGGGATTAGTAGGGGGGATGATGGGAAAATTCAGATAGTATTTTCAATGAACAGTCTTCAGATACGGCAGGATGAAATAGACAGGATTTTTGACGAAGGTTACTCGGGGCATTACTCTAAGAAAATCATGAAGTCGGGGAGTGGCATAGGTTTGGCGAGAGTCAAAGAGTTGTTGTCATACAATAATGCTGTTTTGCAAGTTTTTCCGGACTTTAGTACGGCCAAGCCATTTAGTACGATTCAAGATGTTTTGTATCAGGATAATGTATTTAAGGTGGTATTTCATTAGTTGCTTTTTGCTCGTGTTCCTAGCGCATGTGATAGTGTTAGAGATATTTTTTGAAGCTCGACACTGTTACATGTACTGCCACCCCTATCATCACCGCACATGGCCACAAAACCAACAACGGACTAACACTGACAGGCATAGCCAAATACACCGTCCAGGGCACGATCGTCAGCGGAATAATCGCCCCCCGAGCCTTGTGATACAGATAACTCGACTCCCGCCCCGAACCAAATTTGCGCAGGTCACGCCGAACCAACCCGTCGACCAGCCCTGTAAACCCTGCCAGTAAAAACAGCGGGATGGTCATCGTCAAAATGACCATCCGCACGCAGAAGGTGAGCACTGTATACAGCGCTGCCAATCCATAGTCCTGAAGCTTGATCACCACCCGGCCTGTTTCGTAGCGCAGGTCGAAATTGACGATCTGCTGTGGCGAAGTGGTGCGAGCGTACTGGCTCAGGGCATTGATGCTGTCCAGCAGCCGGTTTTCACCATCAGCCAGTCATAGACCCTTTGGGCCAACCAGGTTGCCGTGCGGCCCGGTTCTTTGATTACGACGCTATGGATCAATTCCTGGGACAACCAGCTCAACTCGTATTCAAACATCTGTTGCGCATGTCGCCAGCCAGCCTCTGGCCAGAACAGATACAGGCATATCCATTCGATGACGATGGCAGCCAGCAACGAGCCAAACATCACTCCCAGAAAGTGGAAGGGCGTTGCGATCAGAATGCCGAGAAAGGTTTTTTGCCCTTCCTGCTGCTGTTGGGCTTTTTCTGCGATGTCGGCCATCAGGTTTAAACCTTATGACCTTCATTGGCCATCTGGCGAAAGTCATCCACCAGATCTTCCGGTAATGACTCGCTCAACGTTTGATAACCGGGAGCCTGCCACCAGTCGCTACTGTCCACTGAGCCTTTGCGCATTCCTTCGGCCAGGGCCTGCAGGTCCTTGGGCATGACTTCGTCCGGGTCGCTCGCCGGTAATGGCATACGAATTTTCCACAGATTGCCGCCCTCGATCAGGGCAAAGCATTGCCCCTTGGGCAGGCTTACCACATGGGCGGGCTCGATCATTGGCACGCTGACGCTCTGGATCTGGTCGTGGGTGTTGGAAGTGAAGGCGGCGTTGCCATTGATCGCATCATTGGCGCTGCTGGCGGTTGTGCTGGTGAATACCTGGACCTTGGGTAATTGGTTGGTCAGCAGTTCGGCAGTGGCGGTTTCGCGAACACGTAACATAAAGAGGTTGTTGAAGTTGCCGATCACCTGGCCTGCCTTGGCCCGACTGCCGATTTTGGCTTCGATATCGCTCATGGTCTGGGTATAGGCGGTGACTTGCATGCCGGCACCACCGCCCTTGTTGATCATCGGGATAAATTCGTCGCCCATCAGTTCGTTGAATTCATCGGCATGCACATTGATTGCGACCTTGCCGCTGCTGGCGCCGGGCAGGCCGTCATCGATGCCGAATTTGTAGATATGCCCGGCGACTGACACCAGGTCGCTGAACATAGAGTTGCCCACGGCGGCGGCCACTTCGGTATCCGACAGGGCATCCAGTCCCACATACACAACCGCTCGTTTACGGATGACCTGCATCCAGTCGAAGATCGGGCGTGGGTCTTCAAGGTCCATATAGTCGGGTGACAGCAGCTCTGCGATACGGCCGGTGGTGAGTTTTTCCAGCAGTGGCAGCAGACTGGCGACGATCTTGTCGAAGTAGGTTTTGTCGTAGCGCACTGCCGAGCGCAGTCCATCCATGACCGGGTCAGAGATGCGTTTTTGGGTCAGGTACATATCCAGAGCGACCACACGCAGCGGGCGATCTTTCATGGCGAAGCTGAGGTTTTTGCGATCGATCTTGCCCTCGACCTCGACGATGGTTTGCCAGGCTTTGGGATCATGTTGCGCGAAGTAGCTTTGTGCGTACTCTATGAACAAGGCATCGATATTGATCACATGCTTGAGGATCTGTTCGTAGTTGGGACGACGGCCGAGTGCTACCAGGGCACGGGCGATGATATTGACGAAACGCCAGGCGAACTCGCGAAACGCAGCGGAGTTGCCTTCCCCCGACAGTTGACCGGCAATGCGCGTGGCCACTTCTGAGATCCGACCAAAACGACCCACCGCGTTGTAGCGGGCCGAGTAGTCAGGCCAGCCCAGATGAAAGACGTAGAACTCATCGAGTCGGCCTGCGCGTTTGCATTCAAGGTACATGCGCTTTAACAGGTCGGCATCACCCTTGGGGTCGAAGACGATCACGACCTCGCGATCAAGATGCTGAGTTCGGTGACGCCGGGTTCGACGTATGTCCTGAGTGATAAACAGCTCGGCAAGACGAGTCTTGCCCACCCGCGTTGTGCCCAGTACCAGTGAGTGGCCAACCCGTTCTCCCAGCGGCAAGCTGACGTCGCCCTCGTGCGGTTCTATGCCATGCAAACGCGGCAATCCACCTACGGGAGGGAGTGGCCGGGCCGGGTTCAAAGCGATATTCCAGGTTGTGACTTTGCTGAGCATCTTGAGCGGAAAAGGCGCGAACTCCAGCCGCTCTTCCAGGCGGCGTGCCGACCTGTAAATCGAAGTTGGCTCAACATACTCGGCGTATTTGGGCAGATAGGTGTCCATCAGGCGCTGGGTATGTTTTTGCGTCCAGCGAAAGCCTTTGCCGATAAACAGACGCTCGTTGCTGACCGGAATATCCTTGCTGGTCATGGTGTAGTGGGGCAGGCGGCGGATATTGCGGCGGTAACGTAACACCACCCATGCCTGTCGCAGGCGCACAAAGCCAAGGGCTATAAAACCTGTAGCAGCGACTGCCCCGAACAACGGAGTCAGGGCAAAGGCCCAGGGCGCGAAAACGCATAGCAAGGCTGCGGCGACACACACCAGGACTGTGTACAGCTCGACTGCGGGTCGCAGTAACGATTCGATGGTGTAGGTGCTGGTCATGATTTGAGTCAGCGCCTTACTGCTGGAGCGTGGTGGCGGTGATCAATAGAGGGTAGTGGCGAATGCCTAGACGCTGCGCCAGATCATCAGCCGGTGCGGGCACTATCTGCAGTGTTCCGGCCCAGCGTTGAACCTCGGCAAAGCGCTCGGCGCTGGCCACATTGATCACGATCCCTACGGCCTGCAGTTGTTGCAGTTGCTCGCGACGCTGTGAGAGCCAGGTTTTGGACAGTTCATCGTCTCCCACCAGAAATAGCGGCTGCAGGCCGGGTGCGTTGATCACTCGGCTCTTTTCTTGGCCTGGTGTCAGTTGCGTCGAGCGCACAGGAAATGCCCCGGAGCCACGAACACCAATGTTCAAAGCAGATATCGATTGGGCGGTTGGTTCAGGGTTGAGGTCCTGATAATAGGGCAGGGCAGACACGCCGCCCCTGTCCTCGACCACAATCAGCGAGCTGGCGTGTACAGCCTGCGCCAGGCTCAGGCAGGGCAGGAGTAGAAACGGATAACAGAGTCGATTCATGGAGTGTTCGCCATTAGATTGATGCCGGTGACGCGGCTCAGGTGTTTGGCAAAGGCCAGTCGATAACGAGCAGCGGGCTTGCCCCCGGCCGGGCGGTGATAGCGCCCTGCGGCCGTGATCCAGTCGCCACCTTTGGCCTTGTGCTCGGCCAGGATCTGAGCGGTGACTGACAGGTTTTTATACGGGTCCAGCCCTTCGCATGGAGAGCTGTAACGATGGCCATTGGCGCCGATATTGGTCTGGCCGAGGCCCACGTCGACCCGGTGAGGGCCTGCGGTTTGAATGGCCTGCAGCAATGCGCTGCAGGCATCACTACGGGTCGTAAAGCGATAACCGGCGCCTGCAACATTCAATGTCCAGGGCCAGGGCACGAGTTGGCCGCGCAGTCGGGTGCCACTTTCCTGCAGGGCGACCGAGTACAGCACCTCTGACGGAACCCCTGCCGGCAGTGCTATCAGTTGGTACGCCGGAGGGGGTATCTCTGCGCTGTAGGTATTGGGAGAACCCAGCAGAAGGCTACTGAGCAGCACTACCCGAATTATTGACGTTGCCATTGACCATCGACCTCGCGCACCACGGCTGGAAGCTCGCCGCCGAGACCCAGCCCTTGCCAGCGCCCGGCGTCGTGATTCAGTGTGATAGCGCGGCTCAGGACACGGGTCGGTTCTATCCTGGCCAGGACTGCCCAGCGACGGATCATTTCGTCATTGCCCTGGCTGCCAACGAAGTACAAGTCGAAAGGCTGATTTTGCGCTTGGAGGTTTTGGATCCGCGTGACACAGGCCATGCAGTTGTCCTGCACAAAGATGGCCAAGCGACCGTCGCTTTTAAGCGCTCGTGGGGAACTGATCATGGGGGAGGCCGGGCTGGCTGACAGCTGAATAATCTTCTCGTCCGGGTACAACCGCTTAAAGGCCTGGTCATAGGCCTGTTGGTAGGCCAACTCCTTCTCGACCCGCTGGCGCTCGGCTTTGACCTGCAACTCGGCGTAACGACGACGATCCTCTGCCGACGTTGCTTCAATACCCAGGGTAGTCAGCGGATCCAGCCCGGGAGAGTAGATGCCCCGTGGACCTTTCATTACTGCCTGATAACGACTCCAGTCCTCAAGGGTTAGCCCCCACTCGCTAGCCAGCTCAATCTGGCTGCTGTCACGGTTTGAGCTGATTGCTTCAAGGCTTTCCTGAGATTTTGAAGTGCTGCTTGCTGCATTGAGACAGGGCGGTGCGACAGCCACCAGGCCTGCTATAGCTAACCCGAGCGCGGCTAAACGTGACGGTTTGCAGAGGATATTTGAGTCAGCCACGGCGACCTCCTATGGCTCAACAGTAAGAGTTCTCGACAGGCCAGCCACTTCGAAGTGGGCAAATCGGCCATCCATTGATTTGAGCTTCCAGGAAGTCCCCGTGACCCCGTCGCCGGGCCGGATCAGGTTGATCTGGCTCAGTTGCGTACTACCGGGTGGCGCCACGGACAGAAAGCGCTCGCCACCTCGATATTCGATACCGATTACGGTGAACGGAGGAGGTTGGGGCGCAGGTTGAGGTTTCTTGCGAATAACCGGTTTTGGGGGAGGGGCAACCACTGGTGGTTCTGTAGTTAGTGGCTTGCTTAATTCCTGCAGCCGGATATCGATCATCTCGATATTGGCCTTGAGCACCATTACCTGTTCCTCGGCAGCTGTTACGCGCAGGGAAAGGTCATGGGTGGTTTCAGTCGCTTGCTTGGCATACGCCTGAACGGCATCTATGCGATTGGAAAGCGCCTGTTGGCCCGAGCGGAAGTCGTCGTTGGTAACCAGGTGCCTGCCGTCAACGGCGTCCAGCCGCTCATCAACCTTGGCCAGTCGTGTGAGCAGCGCGTTCAGCGAGTCCTTGTCAGCGGTGGATGCCAAGTCATTGCTCACAAGGGAGAGCTGGTGATTCTCGTAGG
>Ga0302347_1002491_pt1 | contig 18498 bp, 13 predicted proteins | sample PhyWR1_FD_202178 | JGI IMG/M metagenome (GOLD analysis project Ga0302347, IMG submission 202178) | Leaf surface microbial communities from wheat plants in UC Gill Tract Community Farm, Albany, California, United States - DLSL W.R1 (v2)... | ecosystem: Host-associated > Plants > Phyllosphere >...
CCAAGCCCGGCAACAACGCCCCGGCAAACAGCGCCGAGACCTGCACCCCGGACTGCTTCAAGCCGACCACCGCCGCCTTGAACTTCGGCTCCACGCGCTCGGCAATCAACAGATTGGTCACCGGGTTGGCCAGCGCCTGGGCGATGCCGCACACCGTCAGCGCCAGCACCACACCAAAGAACCCCGGCAAAGCGGCGAGCAGGCTGTAGGAGCACGCCGTGCTCCAGAACAACAACGCCAACCCGCGCCGGCTGCCCAGCCAATTCACCAGCGGCCCGGCCCACAACGACAGCAACGCGGCAAAACCAAAGGTGCTGGTGATCAACCAGCCGAGCCACGGCGTCGGCACGCCAAGGTCGGCGACCATCAACGGGCCGAGGGTGCCGACCGCGTAGAAGATCAGCATCGGCAGGGCCATGGCGCAGGTCAGCACCACGCGCAACCACAGGCTATTGCTCATCCCCGCGCTCCCGACGACGGCAGGTCGAAGTCCAAGCCGTCCACGCCACAGCTGTCCAGCAACTGTCGGCCGACCGCACTGATAAGCGCATCGTCGGTGCCATCGAGAATGTGCGTGGTGCGCGCCGTGTTGTAGATCCCCGGCAGTGGCGACCACGCGCTCAAGCCTTCGGCGCCCATGATCTGGATCGCCGAATCCGCCGCCGCGCTCAGCGCCTGGGACGCCGCGACCTTGGCGATATTCACTTCAACGCTGTTGGCCACGCCCGCATCGCGCTTGGCCGCCGCGTCCTGCAGCAACAACCGCGCGCTGGCGATGGCCTGGTACACGTTGAACACCCGCAGGCGCACCAACTGCTTGTCCGCCAGGCGCGCCTGCTGGCCACGGGGCGAATGAATGCGCGCGCACATCAAGTCGAAACAACGCTGCGCCAACCCCAGCCAATGCACCGAACGCAGGATGCGCCCCAATCCCAGACGCTCTTGCATCAGCGCCAGCCCTTGCCCCGGCTGGCCCAGCACATAGCTGGGCGCCACTGGCACATCTTCGAACGCCAACTCGCCCTGGCCACTGAAGCGGCCGAGGATCGACAACGGCCGCACCACGCGAAACCCCGGCGCATCCGCCGGCACCAGGAACTTCGACAAGCCCTGCGCCGTCTGCGCGACCACCGTGACCAACGCCGCCCGCTCGGCGCGGCAGATAAACCATTTGCGCCCGTTCAGGCGCCACTGGCCGTCGATCAGTTCGGCGTGCGCGGTGATGGTTGCCGGGATCGAACCGATGCTGTCCGGCTCGGACATGCCGTAGCTCGATACCATCGCCCCACACGCCAACGGCTCCAGGAAACGCTGGCGCACCGCCTCGCTGGCGTGGCGGCTGAGCATGTGCAAATCCAGGGTGGCGTCATCGCCAAAGATCGCCGGGGCGTATTCCGAGCGCCCCTCCTGCTCGGCCACCGCCAGGTACTCGCCCAGGCTACCGCCGGTGTGCGGATAAAAATTGCCCCACAACCCTTCCGCCCGCGCCTGCTCGCTCAGCTCGGCCAGCAACTGCGGATTGCTCGCCAACTCGCCTTCCAAAGGGATGATGCGCTCATCGACAAACTGCCGTACCCGCTGCGCCTTTAGCATGCGATGCCCGCCCCGCTTTCGAGGAATGCCACTTCGGCGGCGAGGGATTTCTTGTCGATCTTGCCCGCAGGCGTCAGCGGCAACTGGCGATAGAAACGCAGGTACTCCGGCAGCTTGTTCACCTCCAGCCCTTGCTCGCGCAGGTAGTCGGTCAGCTCGCTGAGGGAGAAACGCGGCGCACCGTCCCGCAAGGTCACGCAGATGCACACGCGCTGGCCGAGGTCCGGGTCGGGCACCGCGACGCACGCGACGCTGACCACGTCCGGGTGGCTGGTGGCGAGGGTTTCGATCTGCACCGGACTGATGTTCGCGCCGCCGCGGATGATGATGTCTTTCTTGCGCCCGGCGAGGATCAGGTAACCGTCGTTGTCGATGTAACCGAGGTCGCCGGTGTTCACCCAGCCTTCGGCGTCGCGGTACTGCGCGTCGAGTTCCGGCGCGTTGACGTACTGCATCGGGCTCAACGGGCCGCGCGCCTTGATTTCGCCGACGCTGCCCTGGGGCAATTCCACACCGTCTTCGTCGAAGATCTTGATCGCGCACACTGCCGGGTTCGGCCGGCCGACGCTGTAGAACACCACGTCCAGCGCATCGTCGAGGGTGTTGTGGCAGTTCACCCCATCGGCGGAACCGTAGAGGCTGATAAAGCCGCAACCGAACGCCTCGACGCAGCGGCGCACAGTCACCTCATCAATCAGCGAGCCGCCGCAAATCAGCCCGAGCAGGCTGGATTTATCCACCTGCGCCAGACGCGCATCGGCGGCGATACGTTGCAGCATGGTCGGCACGCCAAGGATGTGGGTCGGGCGCAATTGCGCAATGGCGTCGATGGCCGCCGCGACATCGAACTGCGGCAATACCGCAATCGAACCACCGAGCCAGGACAGGCTGCCAAAGGTCGCCGTCGAACCAAACGACGAGCCCAGCGGCACCAGGTACAGGCCACGGAACGTACCGCCCTCGGGGTGCACACGTTGCAAGAAGCGCCCGCGCCCGCCGACCAGGGCGTTGTGGGAATAGGCGACCAATTTAGGCTCCGATTCGGTGCCGGAGGACACCAGCAACCGCACCGGAGAATTCGGGCACACCTCGGGCAATTGCGCTTCGCTCAACGGCTCGGCCTGGAACATCTGCTCCAGGCTCAACCAGCCTTTGCGCGCCTCGCCTTCGACGATCAGCACGCGCAGCGACAACAGCGTCGGGCGCAGCGCTTCGATGACCTGGCACAGATCGATGCCGGCGTACTGCGCCGGCACGATCACCGCGCGCGCATCGCAACGGCGCACCAGGGATTGGATGTCGAGGCTGCCGCGCCCCGGTGGAAACGGCGCGACCACCGCGCCCAGTGCCGCAGCGGCGAGGTCGATGGCGCAGCTGCGCCAGCTGTTGGTCAGTTGATACGCCACCACGTCGCCGGCAACGATGCCCGCATTGCGCAAACTGGCGGCCATGCGCAGCGCCGCTGCGTGCAACTCGCCGTAGGTGATGCTGCTGTCGGGTTCGAGCACCGCCGGTTTGTGCGGGTCGCGTTCGGCATGCTCGCGAAACAGTTGATACACCGAACGGTTGGGATAGGTGCCGTCCTGTTCCCACACGCTGCGCACAGCGGCGGGAACCAGATCGATAATGCCTGCGTTATTCATCGAAAACTCCAGTGAGCGTTGACCGAGGTATAGGCATTCACGCTTAAACACGTCTTCAATCGCCTGTCTTGAGCCAGGGCTGACAGGTCTTCTACGGCCACCACGGCCGGGATGTCGGCGGCGCCCAGCACCTGTTGCCAGGTAGCGGCGGGTTGCGCCGCCAAGGCGCTGCGGATGGCTGCGTCGTTGTGCAGGTCGCAGGCGAGGATTTGTTCCAGCTGCGAGAGCTGCTGCGGGGTCTGGCAGTCGATGGCCAACACGCCGTCGGCGGTCGGGTAGACGCCCTTGAGCAGGCTCGCTGCGGGTGCGTCCCGCACCGTCAGCAGGTTGGCGGCGCCGAGCAACGAGCTGTCGACCCGCGCGCCCTGGCCGCTGAGGGCACGGTGCAGCAATGCCGCACTGACGCCTTGGGCGGCAACCACACCGCCGAGCACATCGAGCACGGTGAACAACGAACCACCCGGCGTGGCCGAAGCCTGGCCAATCTGCTCGCCAACGCCGGACCACGCCTGCACCATAAAGTCGGTGCCGGGCAGCGGTTCGCCCGGGCGGTCGTGGCCCCAGCCACCGGCGTAGGCGTACACCAGCGCCGGGTTGATGCGCATCAGGTCGGCGCTGTCCAAGCCCAGCTCGGCGGCCTTGCCCGGCGCCCAGTTGTGCAGGAACACATCGGCGTCACGCACCCGTTCAAACAGCTCGTCGCGACCGGCGCGGGACTTGATGTCCAACTCGCGCACCTGCTTGTGCCGGTTCAGCGCATCGAAGCGCACCGACACACCATCGACACACGGCGGCATGCCGCGCAGCGGATCACCGCCGGGCAATTCAAGGCGGATCACCTCGGCGCCCAGCAGCGCCAGCAGATGCCCGGCCAGCGGGCCCTGGATGCGGCGGCAGGATTCGATCACGGTGAGGCCGCTCAACGGCAGCGCCGGGTTGTCCAGGGCGCGCAGTGGCTGGCCGCCGGCGGCGACGGCAAAACTCCACGGGCCTTGGGCGATTTGCGCGGGCAGGTCTGCATCGCTACGGCGCTCGGCAAGGCTGCGCAACGGGCACACCGCCATACCGCTCAAGGCGCACAACGCGGTGATGCGCGCCATGGACAAGCGCGCCATGGCCTGGCGGAACACCGGCGGCATCGGCGCGACGGCTTTGGCGTAGCGCAGCAGGAAGGCTTTCCAGCCCTGCCCGGCCTGTTCGCCGTCGATGCCGACCTGCGCCCAGAAGCGCCGCCAGGGTTCGGCGTCGAGGGTTTCCAATTCAAAATACACGCCGTCGGCCGACATAAACGGCGGGCGATTCTTCGCGCACGTCGCCCCCGGCAACAGGCGTTCGGCTTCCGCGCCCGCCGTGGCACCGGCCAGGTATTGGGCGATGCTCAGCACGCCGGCACCGGCCATGGAGCTGTCCACGCGGCTAAAATCGCCGCCGCGCAGTTGCCCGACGGCAGCGGCGAACACGCCTTGCAGCGCGAGGCTGGCACCGAGGGTGGAGACGTAATCCACCCCCAGCCCCTGGGCCTTGCCGCTGGCCCGGCCGTGCACCGACATCAAGCCGCAGGCCGCTTGCACCGTGTGTTCGGTGGCGCCGGCGGACGTGCCGTCGACCCAGCCGTGAATCACGCCCTGCACCGACTTGAGGTCAGGATGATGCAGGCCGATGCGCATGGCATCGCGCTTATCGCTGTCGTGGGGCGCCAGGCCCAGCGCCGTCGCCTGGTAGCGCAGTGACGCGGCCAAGCTGGCCATCCCGGCCGGTGCGCCGGTAAACGTGCCGCTGAGGCTACAGCCGTGTAGAAGTGCAGACATTCGACATTCGCCAGAAAGGTGAGTGATCGCTGCGCGCGCGACCTCGGGTGAGGTACGCCGCGCCAGCCCTGAGACGTGTTCGCCGATCAGCCGCCGGCGACGGCCGGGAGGATGGTGATGGCGTCGCCGGCCTTGAGCGCGGTGCCCAGGTTGTCGGCGAAACGGATGTCGTCATCGTTGACGTAGATGTTCACGAAACGATGCACCTGGCCGTCGCCGATCAGGCGATCCTTGACGCCTGGATACTCGCGTTCCATCTGTTCAATCACTTCCAGAACTGTATTGCCTTGCACTTCCACGCGCTTTTGATCCTGGGTAAAAGAGCGCAACAAAGTGGGTACCATCACGGAAATCGACATGCAGAACTCCCTGGGCCTTAGTTGGCCCATTGATTAATTTCGGTTTAATTAACGATGTAGATAACTTCTTCAGTCACTTTACGTTGCACGATACGAAAACTGCGCACTGCAACTTCAACTTCCGGCAGTGTTGAAACAATCACGTAGTGCACCGATGGATCACCGGCATAACTCACATCTTCCGCACTGGGGTAAGCCACGCTGGCGGTGTGGGAGTGGTAGATCACCCGGCATTCTTCGTCCCGTTCATCCAGTTCGCGCCACACCGCCAGTTGCTGCTTGGGGGCGAAGCTGAAGAACGTTTCGGAGCGCGCCGCGTTGTCCATCGCCACCAGGCGTTCGGCGGTTGGCTCACCCACTGGCGCCGCGATGATGCCGCAGGTTTCCAGCGGGTGATCGCGGTGCGCCTGCTCCAACATCGCCTCCAGCAAACCCGCACGTAGCTTCAACATGATCTTTAGTAGCTCGGTAACGTCGGTTCGACATCACGCACCCAGGCCAGCACGCCGCCGTCGAGGTTGCGCACATTGCTGAAGCCGCGCTGCTGCAACTCCAGCAACACCGCCTTGGAACGCATGCCGGATTTGCAATGCAGCACCAGGTTGGCGTGCTTGCCGAAGCGGGTTTCGATCACGTGCGCAGTGTTCGGGCCCTTGGGGATATGTTGCGCGCCGGGGATGCGCACGATGTCCCATTCGGTCTGTTCCCGCACATCGATCAGCAGCAGGTTTTCCCGGCGTTCACGCAGGGCGTGCAGCTCGCGGGCGCTGATGGATGGGATGTCCGAAGGCTGTACGCCGTGGGGCGCCAGCAGGCCGCAGAACGCCTGGTAGTCGCTGAGTGCGGTAATCGGCTGACGGCCCGGCGCACGGCGCAGCGGCATTTGGCGGTAGGACATTTCCAGCGCGTCGTAGACCATCAAGCGGCCCAACAGGCTTTCGCCGATGCCGGTGATCAGCTTGACCGCCTCGGTGGCCATGATCGCGCCAATCGACGCGCAGAGAATGCCCAGCACCCCGCCTTCGGAGCAGGACGGCGCCAGTTCCGGCGGCGGCGGCTCGGGGTAGAGGTCGCGGTAATTGAGGCCGACGCCGCCGGGAGCATCTTCCCAGAACACCGAGGCCTGGCCTTCGAAGCGGTAGATCGAACCCCACACGTACGGCTTGCCGGCCAGCACGCAAGCGTCATTGACCAGGTAGCGGGTGGCGAAGTTGTCGGTGCCGTCGAGGATCAGGTCGTACTCGCTGAACAGCTGCACGGCGGTTTCCGGTTCCAGGCGCAGGTTGTAGCAGTTGACCTGCACATGGGGGTTCAAATCGCGGATCGCGGCGGCGGCGCTGTCGACCTTCAATTGGCCGACGGTGGCGACGCGGTGGATCACCTGGCGTTGCAGGTTGGACTCGTCCACCACATCAAAATCGATAAGGCCCAAGGTGCCGATACCGGCCGCTGCCAAGTACAACAAGGCGGGCGAACCGAGACCACCGGCACCAATGACCAACACTTTGCTGGTCTTTAAACGGCGCTGGCCGTCCATGCCGACATCGGGAATTAACAAGTGCCGACTATAACGGGTTATTTCGTCGTTACTTAGTTGGGCAAGTGGCTCTACAAGTGCAGGAAGTTTCATCACGAATACCTGTTTCTGAATGCAAGTGATTCTCAAGTAAACACTTGGTTTAATCAATTCAACAAATCAGAACATTCATATTCATAAGGGATATTTTTGTATGCGTTTAAATAAACTCAAAGCCCTCATGGGAGGGCTTTGAGTCAGGACGTCAGCCGAGGAAGGTCGACATGTCCTTGCACACCGCGCTGAACGCCTGCACAAAATGCCGCGCCTCGGACTCGCTGAGCACCAGCGGCGGCTGGATGCGCATGACCCGGTTGTTGTTGGCGGTGACGAAGGTCAGCACGCCATGCTCCCGGGACAATTTGCTGACAAAGCGCAGCACGAACATCTCCTCGAAGTTTTTCTCCACCTCGCTGATGGCCTCGTCGATATGCCGCTTGGCCTTACCCGACAGCATGCGATAGGTGCCCGCCGCGTTGCCCGGCATGCGGCTGGCGAACTCGCGCACAAAGGCCTCGACGCCGCCCTTGTAGCTGTACTCGAACTCGATGGCGATCATCAGGCCCTGGCCGCGCACTTCGCGGATGAACGGGTAGCTGCTGACCGCTTCACGCAGGGCTTCCTTGAGTTGCGCACCGACCCGCGCCGCGTTGCCGGCCAGGTCTTCGTTGGCGATCACATCCAAAGTGGCGAGGGCCGAAGCCGAGGCGAAATTGCCGCCGCCGAACGTTGAGGTGTGCAAGGCAAAGGTGTCGATGCTGCCGTAGGCGCGGTCCCACAGCGCCGCACTGGACAGCGTCGCGCCAATCGGCACGGCGCCGCCGGAGAGGGATTTGGACAGCACCAGAATGTCCGGCACCACCCCTTCCCACTCGCAGGCAAACAGCTTGCCGGTGCGGCCGAGGCCGGTCTGGATTTCGTCGAGGATCATCACGCAATCGTGGGCCGTGCACAGCGCCCGCACCTGTTGCAGATAGCCCGCGGGCGGGAAGATCACGCCGCCTTCGCCCTGGATCGGCTCAAGGATGAACGCGCCGACATCGCCTTGTTGCAGGGCACTTTCCAGGGCGTGCAGGTCGCCGAAGGGAATCGAATCGCAGCGCGCCAGCAGCGGCTTGAACGGGTCGCGGTGTTTGTCGCGGCCGGTCACCGACAGCGCGCCGAGAGTTTTACCGTGGTAGCCGTTGTCGCAATACAGCACACGCGGGCGGCTCATCGCGGCCATCGCCAGTTTCAACGCGGCTTCGATGGCCTCGGTGCCGGAGTTGCTGAAGAACACCCGCTCCAGGTTGCCCGGCGCCAGTTCGCTCAAGCGTTGGGCGAGCTGGCTGGTGTGCAGCGGCACCGACACGTACTGCACAAAGGTCGGGTGCTGGTTTTGCAGGAATGCCTGCAACGCCTGGTTGACCTTGGGGTGGTTGTGCCCGGTGTTCAGGCAGCCGTAGCCGGCGACGAAATCCAGGTAACGGCCACCGTCCAGGTCGGTCAGCCAGCAGCCTTCGCCTTGAGTGAAGACGCGCTCGATATGGTTGAACTGGTAGAACTCGCGCAGCACCGGGTTGATGTGCTGGCCGAAGCAGCGCAGGGCTTCGGCACGCAGGTCGGCGGGCGGCGCCACGTCCTGGCGGCGATGGAAGCGGCGCAATGGCTGGAAGTCTTCGTCGCGCAGGCGCTCGCCGTAGGAGGCCATGGGCGACGGCGAAAAGCCGTGCAGCTCGGCGATGCGGCCGATCTCCAGGACTTTTTCTTCGGGCAATTCACGGCCGATGGAGAACGCTTCGGCACGGCCTTCCAACGCCAGCACGAGCGTTTCGGCGAGGCAGCCGTTGAGAAATTTCTTTGGCGCCAGGCCCAGGTTTTCGGTGCCGAAACGCACCGCGTCGTTGGCCGACACCAGGCCGCCGTCGACGATCAGGATGTCGTTGCGGTCGTGGTTGAACGCCAGCACATCGCGGGGCAACGCAGCGTCGATTACCACCGCGCCGGGCGCCAGGCGATACGGGTCGATCACTCCACCGCTGGAAGTGGCGGCGACGTAGAAACGCACGTCGTCGTAGCAGCTTTCGATCTCGGCGGTGAGGCGCACCTGGGCGTGCATCTCCCCCGGCAGATAAGCCAGGCTTTCCAGGCCTTGCTCGACGCTGCCGCGATGCACCAGGCGCAAGCGGCAACCGTGGCGCGCGAGCAGTTTGGCAATCACCAGGGCGATGGAGCCGGGGTAACCGACCACTGCGACTTCGCTGTCGGCCGGTTCCACATCCAGGCGTTGCATGGCTTCCAGCACGTTCTTGTAGGCGGCGTACGCGGTCAGCGAATTACCGGTGGTGACCGCCACGCCGCTGCGCTCCTGGGTCTGCAAACCACGGTTGCCGACGATAGCCGTGAAGCCCCCGAGGCCGACCAGATGGGCGCCCTGCTCCTTGAGGCTGTTCACGCCTTCCAGTACCCGCGCGGCTATGCTGCGCGGCTGGCTGAGCATTTGCTCGGCGGTCAGTGGCAGGTAATGCAGGATGCCTTCACAGGTGGCGCCGGTGGCGCTGACGATGCGCCCGAAATCGGCAAACGGCACGAGGTTGCGTGGCTGCCACAGCTCCGGCTGATAGCCGCGATCCTGCTCGGCGAGGGTGCGGTCGAGCAGGTCGATGATCTTCACTTGGCGTTGCAGCGCGATGGACGTCGGGTGAGCGATAAAGCCGAATTTCATGGGAGCGTGTCCTCTGTGTTTCATTGACGGTTCCAGGCGGTTTCGGAGACCAGGCTCAAGCCGTCGCCTTCCGAGTTGTGGGCCAGCAAGACGTCGAAAATATTCAGTTGTCCGGGTTGGGTCAGGGCGTTGCGCAGGTGCGCTTCATCGAAACTCACCAGGCGCTCGCGGTGCAGGTTGATCGTGCCGATGCGCTGCACGGGCTGCGTCGCGGCGGCGCGGGTGCTGACCGCGACCTGTTGCGCGCCGTTGTGGGCGTAGCGTTTGTCGAGGTAAGTCTGGATCAGCGAGAGCACGCCGTTGCTGAGGTAGAACAAGGTCACGTTGCGCGCAGGGTCAGTCAGGCCTTGGGCCAGGCGCGCTTCGATGTCCGGCACCAACGCCCGGGCGCCGTCGCCGACAAACGCCAGCACATTACCGCTGCCGGTCATGGCGATGTACGGCAAGGCCATCAGGCCATCGCCCATCAACGCGCGGCCGTACCAGCCGGAGAATCCCGGGTCGGTGCGCGGCACATTGCGCAACGCCGAGATGGCGCCACGGCCGACGTCGTACACGCCGATGTAGCGGTAGTCGTGTTGCTCGATGAGTTCGCGCACCAGGTTGCCGAGGCGGCGGAAGAAGTAGTTGGAGGTCATCGGCAGGGTTTCGATATGGTCCGCCGCCACGCTTTCGCTGGTGGCGGCCACTTGCGCCAGCTTGGCGCGGCGCAGGGCGAGCACCACGGGTTCGACCTGCAAGCCGCGTTCGATGTGATCGAGGAATACGTCCAGCGGCACGTCCAGCGCCAGGTCGGTGAACGGCGACAAGTGCCGCGGCTCATGGTTGACCTGCACCACACGCAACTGGCGCTTGAGCTTGCCTTCGGAAAACGGCGTGGCGGCCTGATCGACCTTGCCCTTGAGGAAGAACACGCAGTGGCTGTGCGGCCCGTTGAGTTCGTGGTCGGTGTGCACGAACTGGTAGACCCGGCGACTGAAGCCATACAACGACAGCGGCCCGAGGTAGTTCGGCACCTTACGGCCCTGGTGATACGGGCCGACGCTGCCCGGTTGGGTGATGCTGTCGGACAGCGCAATCGCGCCGCGTTCGGCCAAGGCATGCACGCGCTGGCGCTGCTGTTCGTTGAGCTTGCCGCACTGCCAGAGCAGGTGCAGCGGCTGGCGGTTGATGAGGTCCAAGGCCTGGTCCAGCGCTTCGAGTTGCGCGCTGCTGAGCGTCACTTCGGCAGTCGACGGCAAGGCCGGCAACGCCACATTCAACGGCACTTGCGGACGCGATTCGAGCACGCCTTGGGTGGCCAGGATAAACACCGGCTCGGCGCGTTCGGCGAGCATGGCGAAGGCTTGCTCCAGGCAGGCGCCGATCTCTTCGACCTTGCGGATGAACACCTGGCGCAGGCCCTTGGCTTCAATGACCTGGCGCCCGTCGTTGTCGTTGTCGTGGGTGCCCTGGAACGCGTACCAGACGTTTTCCGGGCTATCGGCGCAGATGATCAGGCCCGGGGCGCCGATGCGCTTGAGGTTGGCCAGGGTGCCGCGAAACTCGTCGATCATGCCCGAGGTCACGGTGATCACATAGGCGCGGCCAAACAACTGCCAGCCGGCCATGGCGCCCACCGCCAGGCTGTGTTCGTTGCAGCCGCTGAGACAGCGCACGCCAGTGCCGGCGACGTTTTGCTGCATCGACTGGATCAGGCCCGCGACCATCGAACCGGTGTAGGCGTGGAAGTCCCAGCGCTCCTGCCAGCGGCTGTGCATAAAGCGAGTGACCTCGGTGGCCAGGCTTACCGAGAGCAACGGCCCGCTGATGGAACGGGCGAGCAAGCGGTTGAAGTGGGCGTGCTCCAGATGGTCGAGGATGATGCGCAACAGATCGGCACGGCGCGCAGCACGGTCGTCGTTGGCCACACGCAGGTGGCGGTTGCCGCCGACGCGGTTCATCCAGCCGGGCAAGGCCGACAAGGCGCAGTACAGCACGGCCGAATGGGGCGACAGGCGCGCATTCGGCGCGGCGGCGATCAGCGTGTCGAACGGATCGTCCACGCCCGCCTCGGCCTGTTCGCCGAGGTCGAGGATGAACAGCTCGTTGGACAACGGCGGGCTTTGCTGACGCAAGCGTGCCTGGGCGGCCGCCACCGAATCGAAGCTCATCAACCACATGTCCGGCAACGCCGCCGCATGCGCCGGGCTGCCTTGCAAGTAGCGCTGGGCCTGGACCATCAGGGTTTCCAGCACCGCCTCGCTGTGCGGTCGGGGGCCCAGGGCCTGGTGCATTTCTTCGCAATCGCCAGCGGTCACGGGCCAGTCAGCGGCATTCGGCAGCGGTTGCAAACCGGCCTGCAAATGCTCGATGACAAACGTCACGTCCTCAATCAGCGGCTGCGCCTGGGTAATCAAGCAGATTCCTAACGTGGCCTTCATGAACCTATCCCTATTCAAATCAAACTGAGGATCAAATGACCGGCCGCTGCTGATCGCCCGTCGCCAGCGCAATCGAGCGCCGCGCCAGCACGGCAACGCCGCACACCAGCGCCATCGCCAGCGACAGGCCGGCGAGCATGCCGACGTGGCCGCTGCGGTCGAGCAGCACGCCAGCAGCAATCGGCACCAACATGCGCGTCAACACGAACAGGCTGGCCTGCAAGCCGTAGTCGGCGGCCTGGCGATGCTCGCGGGAGAAAAACATCATCAAGGCGAAGACCAGGGTCGACACCGCGCCCATGGCCGTCGCAAGCAGGAACGCCGCCGCCACCAGCCAGAGCATGTCGGCGCGCAGGCCGACAGCGGCGGTCAGTGCTAATAACGAAATCAACGCCCACAACATAAACAGCGGAATGGCGCGACCCGGGCCGATGCGCTGGATCAGCCGCCCGCCGAGCAAGCTGGCCACGGCACCGACCACGCCGCCGCCGACGCCGGCGATCAGCGCGACTTTCGGCGCGACCATGCCCTGGTCCAGCAGCAGCGGCTTGAGGTACAGCCACGCTGCGCCGACAAACGGGAAACTGGTCAACAGCACCCAGGTCCACAGGCGTGCGCCGGGTTGGCGGAAGTAACCCGACCAGTCGGCCAGCGCCGGGTTGACCGGCTGGCTATTGGGCGCTTGCGCGTCGCCTTCACGCAGCCAGGCCAGGGGCAGCAATGCCAGCAGCAAACCGCCGGCCATCAACAGGAACGGCGCTTGCCAGCCCCAGCGGCTCTGCACCAGCAGCATCACGCCAGCGCCGACAATCGCGCCGAGAAACAGCGCGGCCGAACGGATGCTGCCGGCGCGCACTTGCTCCGATTGCGGCAGCAACTTGATCGCCAGGGCGTTGACCGGGATGTCGGCCCAGGTCGCCAGCACCGAGGCGGCGAACGCCAGACCGAACAGGTACAGCGGGTTGCCGGTGATCGACAGTTGGCTGGCCGCCACCAACAACACCGCCAACAACAGGCACAGCAGCATCGCCCAGTTGCGGTAATGCCCACGCTGGAAGCGATAGCGCTGCACGGGCAGCGCCAGCAGGAACTTGAACACCGCCGGCAAGCCGGCCAGTTGGAACAGGCCGATGTCGGTGCCCGACCAGCCGTGTTCGCGCATCACCAACGGCAGGCCGAGCAGCAGGTAGATGCTCGGCACCACCAAGACAAAACCGAGCCAGCCAAACAGCAATTGCAGACGCCACATGGAAGAGTTCATGAGGCGCTCCGACGGGCGACCAGCACCGAGACGGGCGCCACGGCAAAGGCCACTTCGGGGTAGCTGTCGATGTGGCTGAAGCCGGCCTGTTGCAAGGCATCACTCAGGCCGCCGGCCTCGGTGACATGGCGGCCGAGCATCTGCATCGACAGGTAATACGGCATCACGCGCTGGGCGTGTTCGGGGTCGGCGGGGATCTCGGCGTGGGCGCTGATCAGCACGCCGCCGGGGCGCAAGGCGGCGTGAATCTTGGCCAGTGTGGCCGGCAGGTCCGGGACGAAGTGCAGCACCGAGGAACACCAGATGACGTCGTAGCCGTCGCCAATCGGGTCGCTGGCCAGGTTGCCGCCGCGCACGCCGAGGCGTTGTTCGAGGCCGGCGCGCTGGATGTTGGCGGCGGCCACTTCGACGGTTTTTTCGAAGTCGAAGACTTCACCGCTGAGCAGCGGGTTGTCCCGTACCAGGGCAATCGCCACCAGGCCGGGGCCGCCGCCAAGGTCGAGCAGGCGGCGCGCCTGGCTGAACTCCGGGACCAGGGCCGTCAGGCGCAGGGCCACGTCGACGGTGACGGCGCGCTGCTCCTGGGCGATTTGCAGGCGCGCGGCGGCGGTCCAGTTATCGATGGTGGTGGTCATGTCGGTGGGTTGGCTGTCGGGCTGGCCAGCGCGCACTTGCTCGCCCAGTTGGCTGCCGAACCGGCGCATGCCGCGCAGGCGAAAGGTCCAGGCGTCGCCGCAATAATCCGTGGCATCGCTGCGCAGGTAATCGCTGGCCACCGGCGTGTTGCGGTACAGCGGCGGCTGGCGTTCTTCGCGTTGCAGCAGGTCCATGCTCCACAGGGCTTCGAGCCAGAAACCGGTGTTGGCCGGGTCGAGTTCCAGTTGCCGGGCGATCAGGTGGGCCGAGGTGGGCACTTGCAACAGGTCGAAGAGTTTCCATTCCAGCGCAATGCGCAGGGCGTCGGCGCGCACGGCGGACAGGGTCAGGTCCCAGAAAGGTTGCAGGGCATGTGGGGTGGACAGGTTCATAGGTTTATCGCTCACAGTTCATAGCTGAGCCGCAGGCCGACTTCGCGGCCCGGGCTGTACACGCGGGTGGTGCCATTCAGGTAGCCGACGGCGTCGTAGCGCTTGTCGGCGGCGTTGTTCACGTAGGCGCTGATGCCGTAGTGGCTGAAGTCGTAGCCGGCCGTCAGGTCGATCAGGCCGTAGCCACCACGGCTGTATTGGTTGGCGGCAGGCGCGTCGTAGCGCAGGCTGAGGTGGCCGGTGAGGTCCGGCGCGTAGGGGTTGTGATTGCCTTTGTAGTCGCTGCTGCCTTCAGTGAATTGCTTGAAGCGCGTGCGGTTCAGGCCCACGGAACTGACCACGCGCCAGTCGTCGGCGACGAGGTATTCGGCCTCCAATTCAAGCCCGGTGGAACGCGCGGTGGCGGCGTTGGTGATGTACACCACGCCGGGCTGGATGATCTGCTGCACCTGCATGTCGCGCACGTCCATCAGGTACACGGCGGCCGAGTAGCGCAGGCGTTTGTCGGCGAGCCAGCCCTTGGCACCGAGTTCGTAGGTTTTGACTTTTTCCGGGTCGTAGCCGGGGTAGTTGGCGGCGCTGGAGAAGGCGTTGAAGCCGCCGGCGCGGAAGCCTTCGGCGTAGCTGGCGTAGACGTAGGCGTCGGGCTGCCATTCATATTGCAGCGCGGCCTTGGGGGTGAAGCGTTGCCAACTGGCGCTTTGACGGCTGCCGATGGCGGGGTCGATATGCACTTTGTCTTGCTCGGCACGGGCGCCGAGGGTGAGGGTCCAGCGCTCGGCCAGGGGCATCAGCCATTGGCCGAACAGCGCGCTGGTGTTGCCGCCCAACTGGCTGGCGGTCTCGGTCAGGCGCAGGGGCAGTTTTTGCTGGTAGGACAGGTCATGGTCGTCGCGGTCGGCATAGGCGCCGAGCAGCCACTGGTTGTCGCGCCACTGGCCTTCAAGGCGGAATTCCTGGGACAAGGTGTTGAAGTGGTAGTCGCGGGCCAGGTGCAGTTGGTCGGCCGGTTGGAAGTCGGTGTCTTGTTGCAGGCGGTCGTAGAAGTCGTTGCGCGCGGTGATGGAGCGCAGTGTCACGCCGGAATCGAAGGTGTGTTGCACATCCAGCGACAGGCTGCGGCCGCTGGAGTGGTTCCAGCTGGGCGTGCCGGAGCGCACTTCACGCCGGGTCGAGGCCGCGGCGCCCCATTGTGAGCCGCCGTCGCGGTAGTCCTGGCGGCTGTAGCGCAGGTTGACGTCGGTGGCCAGGGTTGGCGTCCACCGCAGCACCATGCGTGCGCTGTGGCGTTCGCGGTCATCGGCTTGGCCACCTTTATAGGCGTTGTCGATAAAGCCGTCCTGCTCGCGCCATTGGCCGGACACGCCGGCATATAAGGTGCCGGGCACCAACGCCGTGCTGGCATCCGCGCTCAGCGTGCGCAGGTCGCGGCTGCCGGTGCCGGCTTCGAGGCGCGCGTAAGGGGTATCGCCGGGCTGGCGGGTGTGGATGCTCAGCACGCCCGCTTCGGCGTTGCGCCCGTACAGGGTGGACTGCGGGCCGCGCAGGATCTCGATGCGTTCGACGCCCAGCAGGTTGTGGTCGAAGCCCTGCCCCATCAGGGTCGGCACGCCGTCCACGAGCATCAGCATCGAGGAGGAAAACGCCGTGGCGCCAGAACTCAGGCCACGCACCACCGGCAGGTTGGTGCCGGACTGGCCGAACGGCTGGAAGGTGAAGCCTGGCGTGGTGCGGGCCAGGCGTTCCAGGTCGTCGATATTGCCCTTGCGCAGGTCTTCGCCGGTGATCACCGACAGGCTCGCCGGGACTTCTTCCTGTGCCTGCTTGATCTTGTTGGCCGTGACGGTGACCGGTGCCAGTTCGGTCTGTGCCACGGCAACGCTTGCGCCGCCCAGCCAACACACCAGCACACCGCTGAAAACACCTGTGTTCAAACGCTTTCCCCTTCAATGAATCGCCCCATGGCCGCGTCGTGGCGATGGCAGTTGATGGGGAAACATGCTATTCATTAATGCGAATGCTTATCATGTATGTCCGTATGGATTTCGGATCAATCCATATGCGAATCGGAGCCAAAACTAGGGAGGGCGTTGAACGTGTCGGCTTTACAAAGGATTTCCCAGTCGTATCGAGTCGCGTCAACGCACTCGCGGTTGGTCAGCACGCAAGACTGCGGCTGGATGCGCCAGCAGTTGCCGGAAGAGCTGGGCGAGTGCTATTCGGAACGCCTGAGCTTCGATGACGACCTGATGGTGGTGCGCTCGCGCTATCGCCCGACGCGCAATTTGATTGAAGAAACCGTGAGCCCGCACAACCGCCATATGCTGGTGATTACCTTTGGCATGCAGGGTGATTCCGGCTACAAAGGCGCGGATGGCGCGGCGGTGTCGTTCAGGGCCGGCTTCACCACCATCACCTCGTTCCAGCTAAGCCTCGGTGAGCGCTGCTATGAAGCCGGCGCGACGGTGTCGCAACTGCGGCTGTTGATTGGCGAGAGCATGCTCAACAAGTACATCGGCGAGCAGCGCACCCAGCAGATCCTCGGCAACGGCAACGTACGCCAGTTGGCCTTCCAGAAGACCTCTGCCGCCAGCGCCAGCCACGCCAGTGCCCTCACCCGCTACCTCAACCACGGCGTGACCGGCACGCTGGACATGCACATCCACACCCTGAGCCTGCTCTCCGAACAGCTCAAGTTGCTGAGCCCCGACACCCTCCCGGAAAGCCTGCAATTCAGCGCCACCGACATCGAAAAACTTGAGCGTGCGCGCGACATCATGATCGAGCAGATGGACCAACCGCTGACAATCCCTTATTTATGCGCTGCGGTTGGGCTCAACGAGTTCAAGCTCAAGGAAGGCCTGCACTACCGCTTCAACTCCACCCCGCACCGCATGCTCAACGAAATCCGCATGCGTAAAGCCTACACCCTGCTGGAAAGCGGCTGCCAGGTGGCGCAGGCGGCCTACCAGGTGGGGTACAAATTCCCGAACAACTTCAGCGCGGCGTTTACGCGTTTTTTTGGCAAGACGCCGAAGTCCGTGTTTGGCAAACGCCGCTGAGTGCATCACGGGTGCGTGGCGGGAGCCAGCTTGAAGGCCGCCTGGGCCTTGGCATTGGTGAGGATGCTGTAGCGCGTGGTGCGCGAGACTTTGTGGGTGAGGAAGCGTTCGAACACTGGGTCGAAGGTGGCGCGCTGCAGGTTCGGCTGCTCGTCCTCCAGGTAGCGCTCGCAGAGCACACGATAGGCGTCGAGGGTGACGAAGCGCTTGATCCAGAAGTGATAGAAGTAGCCCATCAGGAAACCCAGGCTGAAATCGTGGTCGATCACCGAATGCGCGCAGCATTCAAAATCGATCAGGCGTAGCTGGCCGTCCGGCGCGATCAAAATATTCTTGGGGTGCGGGTCCATGTGCACAAAGCCTTCGGCGAGCATCTGCGCAAACAATCGGAATACCCGTGTCAGCAGTTCATCGGCCTGTTCCGGGTGCGCGATAAGACGATCATCCACACTGCAATGATCATCAAAAAAACCCACCAGCAGGTATTCCTCTTTCAGGAACGGGAAGCGCGTTTTATAGCCGAACCCGGCAACACGCGGCACGCTGGCGGACTTGGCAGACACCACGGACAGGTTGATGAACTCGTTGGTCAGGTCGTGCAAGCCGAACGCGCGCTTAAGCCCCAGGTAGTTTTGCAGCTGTTTTTTCCAGTGCTCAAGCTTGTTGTGTTTCAACACCCATCGGCGCTCGCCCTCCAGTAGGAATACGCCGCGGGTGGCTTCGGGTATGTCGAGGGTGGCGTGCTGTTCGGGTGCGGCGAGGAAGCGCTGAACCAGAGTGGACAGTTCAGGCTGATGGCGTGGGTCGAAATGGAAGGTGATGTCGCCGATGGACTCGGGTTGAAATGCGCGGGTGATGTGGTTGAGGTGACGCATGGGGTCTTCCTGACATGGGGCTATCGTCTTTTGCGAAATGGCCCAGCCAGGTAGACCGCGCTAAATCGCGGGCAAAAAAAAACCCGGAAATCCTCACTTGCGTGGGCCTTCCGGATTTTCTAAACCGCCAAAAATGGTGGGTCGTGTGGGATTCGAACCTACGACC
>Ga0302347_1002492_pt1 | contig 18495 bp, 14 predicted proteins | sample PhyWR1_FD_202178 | JGI IMG/M metagenome (GOLD analysis project Ga0302347, IMG submission 202178) | Leaf surface microbial communities from wheat plants in UC Gill Tract Community Farm, Albany, California, United States - DLSL W.R1 (v2)... | ecosystem: Host-associated > Plants > Phyllosphere >...
ATCGTGATCCCATAAATAATTGCCGTCATCTATCCTCTTTTTAGGCAATAAATAGAACTTTTTACCATAATCTAAAATCAAATTTAAATTTAGAACTACATTTTGCTGTTCCTCTACGACATCCTCACTTTGATCAAAAACGATGAAATCTCCTTTCTCATTTAAAAATTTATATACTGGCAGTATTTGCCTTGCATCAGGTTCATAATCCCACTTTTTCTCTGAAATATTGTAAATACCCAGATGATGGTTTAATCTTTTTTCATTTCCATTCCTGTTGGAATAGCTAACTTGCAATTCAGGATTTTTCTTTGCATTCAATTTACTTTTTGAATAAAGAGGTAATATCAATCGACTGTTTTCTCTCATTTCGACATAGCTATTTAAGTTCGCAGTGAATTCAAATTCTTCAGGACTGCCTATGGTGTGTCTGGTCACTTTATTAGTAAGCAAGTCCAATACATAGAGTTTTATTTTTGATGCCTGAATATTGGCAGCATAAATCCTTTCAGCAGAGTAAGACATCCATTGAACAGCGCTTTCAAGTTTAAAAGTTCTTGACTTCTGATTTTTAAGATTCTTAATTCCTATATAATTTGCTGAAATGTAGATAAGTCGATGGTTTGTGTCATCAAACTGATATTTCTCAATATTGTACTCTTTCCATACCACGTTTCCGTCATTTGCAAGCAATAGTAGCTCTTTTTTACCAGTATCATAGAGTATCACCTGTTCCGATTGATGTAAAATAGCAAACACATAGTTACCTAATACCTCGTTATATTGCCCTGTTTTTAAGTTGGAAATCCTGCAACGGCTATCGTTTCGCATCAAAAGAAGATTATCATTTAAAAACTTGTATTTATTATGTTTATCCAACTTCATTCCCTTACCAATGCTTACATCAAATAGTTCATCTTCATCCTTTCCATAGGTATTATTATGATTTAACACAACATATTTCCCTGTAGGACTGACCGTCAGCAGTGCAGTTTCATAATATCGACCGTAGACTGAATTTAAACTATCGATATTTTGAGACAAACACAATCCATAAGTGAAAAGTAGTCCCAGCAGATAAACTCTAATAGCCTTCATTCTGTGGATTTAACTTAGGGTTTAGAAGCAGTTCTTTTTCAGGTAGCGGCAATAATCTGAAGTTTGGTTTCCAGCCTGCTTTCTTTAAAGGCATTACCGTCTCTAAAAGATCATGTTGTTTCAGATCGTAGAACCGATGCCCGAATTCTGTGAATAGTTCGGATCTTCTCTCCCTTACCAATGCATTTATTAATATTGTAGGGTCGGTAGTAGTTGTCAATGATAGCAGACCAGCCCGATTCCTTATTTTATTAAGGTCTGCAATAGCAAGATCATATTGACCCTTTTTAACATAGGCTTCAGACCTGATGAGATAAAGTTCCTCAACCCTTAAAACGACCGAATATTCCAACGAACTGGTACTCGTGGAGTACTGTTTGTATTTGAAGGGATAATAGTAGGTTTTGTTTTGAGAATCAGTTTTTTGTCCTACCCAAGCTGTTCTTCTGCCATCTCCAGGCTCAAAATCATTGACAAAATCCTGACGGAGTGCGACATTAGTTGGTGGAGCAGTGTTGAGAATAAATACATTACCTTGGTAGGTATTGTATATCGAACTGAAAGGCAGTAATTGCCATATACTTCCGGAACTATCTTTTAGAAATACTTTGTTCAGATCAGCCTCCATCTTATACTGTGTATTGTTAATAACGGAATTGGAATACTGAATCGCTGCATCCCAGTTTTTTTCGTAGTACGCAATCCTTGCTAATAGCGTGTATGCCGCCATTTTCGTTGGATAAATTCTATTCCCTGTTGCCAAGGTTTCTGGAAGCAATGAAAGTGCGGCATCCAGATCTGCCTTACATTGAGCATAAACTTGAGCTATAGTGCTTTTGCTGATGCTTTGGTTCACTTCGTAATTTGTAGAATTCACATAGGGCATAGAACCAAAGGTTTGTACTAAGTAAAGATGCAAGATCGCTCTTAGAAAAAGACCTTCTCCTTTTAATCTACTTCTAACTTCTGAACTTAGATTTTCAGAATTTTCAACACCTTCAATGACTGCATTGATATTGTAGATCTGAGAATAAGTGGTTGTCCATAAACTACTGATCTTTGATGAACTGGCCATGTGACTCAATTGATAAAAGACAGAAACATCACTTGTTGTAGGAGCATAGGATTGAAGTTCGTCCACATAGGCTCCCAGAACAACCTGTGCGCCAGATGACGAACCTGACAAAAACCCCGTCTCTTCCAAAGAGCGGTAGACGCCTGCCATTGCGGATTTGGCTAGCTGATCATCTTTGAATACAAGGTCTCTGGTAATTTGATTCTTAGGCAGACCGACATCGGTAAAGCTGTCACAGCTTTTGCAGAGAAGAAGTGTAAGAAGCAATAGGCTTAATAAAATGATATTTTTTATAATTGTACTTTTCATAATAATGCTGTTAATAGGTTAATGAAAATCCAAAGCTGAGAACCCGCAATGGACTGCTGTAGCCTGCCAAAGTAAATTCGGGATTTCCTTCTTTGTAGTTGGAGAATACAAACAGATTTTGTCCGCTAAAAAACACTTTGGCTCTTAACCTCCCTTTTTCTGCTGATGGGATTGTATAACTGAGTGTCGCATTTTTAACTCTGACCGTGAACATATCTGAAACTGTCGCATCACTGTTGTTAAAAAGAGAACTCGCTGTAGCCGCTGCTGTACTGTATCCTGCACTTGGTTTTTGGAATTGGGCATCGTGATTATCCGGTGTCCAGTAATCAGTGAAGACTGCGGGCATATTTGCCATGTAGCCGATGTTACCATACATTGAATAGATGTTGTATTGGCTCTGGCTGATGAACTGGAGCAGAACGTCCAAACTCCAGTTTTTATACTGAACACTGTTCTGTAATCCTCCGTACCAATACTCTTTGATCTCTTTGCTGATGACACGGTCTGCGGTATTGATGATGCCATCCTTATTAGCATCATAGAAGGTATACAAACTAGTAACGGGGTCGATACCTGTATATTGGTAAAGCTTGACAAGGGATGTTGACTTTCCGATCTCAAATCGGTTGGCATAGGTGGATTTGTCAAGGTTGGGAAACGCCAATAGCTTGTTTTCAGGTAAGGTGAAATTGAGGCCGGTGGTCCACTTCCAATTGTCACCTTGAATATTGGTTGATTGTAAAGACACTTCGAGACCCCTGTTTCTAACAGTCGCATCAAGATTCGCTTGGATACTGCTGAATCCTACGGTGGCGGGCATTGGGACACCAATTAATTGGTTGGAGCTGATGTTATGGTAATATCCGACAGTCAAATTCAACCTTTGTTTGAACAATCCCAGTTCTAAAGCAGCTTCAAACTTTCGAGTCAACTCCCATCCGAAATTTTTATTATAGAGCCGTTGTGGCACCAATCCTGAATAACCGCCATAGGATCCTCCTGTTGATTGGTAGGTATCATAGTACTGGTAATCACCAATCTGGTCATTTCCGGCAACGCCATAACTGGTTCTGAATTTTCCTAAACTTAGCCATGACTGACTCTTAAACATATTCTCTTCTGAGAATAACCATGCAGCACCAACTGCTCCGAAATTGGCGTATCTCCTTTCGGCCCCAAATCTACTGGACCCGTCCCGTCTGCCTGTTAAATTTAAAAAGTACCGTTTGTTAAATCCGTAATTAAACCTGGCATAGACGGCTTGGTAGCGATACAAGGATTCATAGGCACTTGGGATCGTTATGCTTGCTGCAGCCGCTATATTGGTTAGCATATCATCAGAAGGAAAATTTCTACCTAGGATGACCAAGTTATCAGATTTCTGTTCTTGCAACGATGCACCTAGCAATGCTGAAAACTGGTGTTTATTTAATCTCTTTTCATAGTTAAGCTGAGGTTCTACAATCCAGCTCTGATTCATCTTCTGTCCTTTTCTGATTGAAGAATTGCTGCTGCCTATATTGCTGGATGGATTGTAGGTGGTTTTAGGAAAGATCTTTTGGTCATAACTGTTGTACGTACTGTAACCACTGTTCAGATTGACGCTAAAGCCGTTACCTATGAGATAACTCGAAGTAACATTGGCATTCAGACTTTTTGTTCTTACCGTATAAGTTTGAGTAGCAGGACCCATCGGATTCGTAAATGTGTTATTCTCCCAGTTAATCATATTATTGGAAGTGTATAAGTCAGGGGCATTAGGAGCAAGAGAGGCATAGACCAGATTGAAATCTGTCGGTGGCAGAATATTATTCTGTAGCGCAGCAGTACCATTAAAACCTATTTGGAATTTCCGGTCCGCACTGCTATGGTTGAGGTTTACACCCAGGTTATTTCTTGTATAGCGATAGTCACCTGGGAACACTGTTGTTTCTTCGTTATGTCCACCAGTAATTGAGAATTGTGTATTGCCGCTTCCACCTGATACTCCTAGTTGCACATCTGAAAACTCCGCAGTATTACCCACAAAGTATTTTTGCCAGTCTGTAGTTTTTGTCGGACTCCACATCCCGTTAATATCATATGCGTTAGAAGGAACAGTAACACCATCATTGGCAAAAGCTAATTTTCGCATATCAATGTACTCTTCCAGGTTCATCATCTTTGGTAAATTCGTCATGGCTCCGAGACCATAACTTGTTCTCAGATTTACCTCTGTTTTTTCTTTCTTACCTTTTTTTGTTGTAATTAAAATTACTCCATTAGCTCCTTTACTACCATAAATTGCCGTCGCATCTGCATCTTTTAAAACTTCCAGTGACGCTATATCATCGGGATTAATGGAATTTAAGGGATTGGTTTCACTATATGGAAGTATATTGCCAGACATTCCCGTATTGAAATCATTGACTTGAGGCAAAGGAACACCATCAACAATATATAATGGCTTATTTCCGTCATAGCCTGTCGTAGCATAGCTTCTTAAACTACTTCTTCCCCTAATCTGCACATCGAAGCCTCCTCCGGGAACACTTGAATTCTGAGTGATACTTACCCCTGCCATTCGTCCTTGTAAAGAAGAAAGAACATTGGTCACCGGTTGATTCTCAATGTCCTTAGCAGATACTTTTGCAATACTACCTGTACTTTCTTTTTCTTTTACCTTGTAATATCCTGCATTAAGGACGACTTCCTCAATCTGTTTTTCTTTATTATTTAGAGAAATAGTAATAGTAGATTGTTTCCCAACTTCTATCCTCTGTTCAGAGTAGTCAGGATGTTTGAATATAAGCACCGGATTTTCACCAGAAACCTGAATCTGGTATTTTCCGGATGAATTTGTAACAGTTATTTCAGAGCTACCTTCCTGAAATACTGAAACGTTGTTAAGTGGATTTTGATTCTGTGTGACTGTGCCCGAGATGGTTCTCATTTGTCCCATTGCCATTCCCGAGACAAGCAGGGTTAAAGAAGCTGTCAATTGAAGACAACTTATCCTGCAAAAGTTTTTTTTCATACCTTTGATTAGGGTTTAATTCGTTAAACTTTGCTCTTTCCTGCGCAACTTCAACTTAGCGGAAAGGGCTTTTTGTTGGTCTTTGTGGTTAATTAATTTTTACTGTCTGTTTCTTGTGTTAATTGTTTTAAAGACCTTTCGGGAGGAAGTTTTACCAGTGCAGAAAACTCCCTGCCCATACAGGTCAAAAATTAATATGAATGAAAATTAACGTATCTTGAAAGCTGTAAGGCCGCAATGAGTTGTAAATTCAATGTAAGTGTCATCTAAATGAGAAAACATTTTATTGAAATCAAAAAAAGCCATAAACTTCTGCATTATACAGATCATTCACTTTTTTGTCTTCAGTAATAAATTCCCTTCGTGTTGAAAATAATTTGGAATATTAAAAGAAAGCGAGTACTTTTAAGGTGTGAGTTTAAAGCGTAGTCTGGCTTTCCTTTTACTATTAAAGGAATTTCGGAGTGTGTCGGTAATAAGTGAGTTATGCCAATTCCTCATTTAGTAGGTAAATGTGGCATAAAGCTGTTAGTTTTTTCTGTTTTGCTAGCGGACTACTCCGGTGGGCAAATAAGCAGAATGGTTGAAAATGTCGTCCTCATAAATATAGTTTTATATATGGAACGATGCCTTTAAAATATGAGAAGAATACTTGCCAAAAAAGCAAGGAGCGGTCTCACACTTTAGAACCAGGGCGACCAACCCACTTTAAACCTAAGATTAAAGTTTCCACCTAAAGTATACGTGAGAACCGCTCGCATGCCGTATGCAAAAGTAAGAAACTTTTAGACATGGAGCGATTTCACGAGGTTCTCGATGGAAAATTGGTCTTTTAAGTTCGAGATACATCGTTTTAAATATGCCTGTAGTTGGCTTATTATCAATTCGCTAAAGCAAATATACAAATTAGTTTCCTAATTACAAAATTTTAAAACAAAGAAATTAAAATAATATTATGATTCATAAAATTGATAGATATATCATAAAGAGATTAGCTGACCTTAATTGGCAAGACAAAGAATTGGTTGAGAAATCGGGACTGTCAAAAGGTCAAGTAAGTAAATTAAGGAATGGTTCTGTAGAAAAACTATCTGCTAAAACTTTTTATTTAATAATTACCGCTTTTGGAGATAATTTCTCTTTCGCTATACCGATAGTTTATCCTACTTTAAAGAATAATAATTTAAAAATATTTCATCCAAAGCGTAGAAATACTTTTGGTTCATTAATGAGAAAATATGAAATTTCCGAAAACTCAATTGAAGAATTATCGGCCAAAACTGGTATTGCTGAAGTTAGATTATCTGAATTGTATTTCCGACAAGGCGCTTTAGAGGCGTATGAATTAATTCTTATTGAAAAAGCAATAGGAAGAAAACCAGGAGAGCTTTTTGAACAACTTTATGGTGGAACATTATGATAGCAAATATTTGAACACTTGGAAATACTTGAATCAAAAATTAAATAACGACAATCAGACTTATAGTTAATTTTACAAAATCAATGAATATATATACATACAATGGAAATATTGAGCATCTAAAAGCTTTTGATAATGATTATCAATTAAAAAGTATGTATACTCCTCCAATAAATAATCAAAGACGTCCTCTAAAAAAAATTTCAGAAAGAACTTGTCGCTTCTGTGGTAAAAAATCTAATGAAACAACATTCAAAGGAAAGCCTCATATTATTTCAAGATTATTTGGAAATAATTCTGGGGTGTCAGATTTTGAGTGTGATAAATGTAACAATCATTTCTCCGGTTTCGAAAGTGATATGGCAAATTTTTTAGGTTTGAATAGAAGTGTTAATGCGTTAGGATTACAAACTCCTCCAACATTTAAATCATACGATGGTAATATTGTAGCTAAAAAAAATAGTTTTAATGGTTTTGAAGGCATTGAGATAGAATCAAATAAAGAAGGGGTAATTCAAAAATTAGATGGAGGCATTATTGAATTTAATGTTATACACAATCCTTATATACCGATTAACATTTTTAAATGCTTACTCAAAATTGCCTTGACAGTAATTCCTGCTGTTGAAGTAGACAACTATAAACTTTGCTTCGATTTTCTGATGGAAAATAAAAATGAGGCCTATTTTGCACAGCATGCCAAACAAATCCATAAGGGGTTATCTGGTTTCAATGTAAAATTTCCCTATGTTTTAATTTTCAAAAAAAGAAATTTAGAAAGTAAATTGCCTTCTCATTGGATTAAGCTGTATTACCAAGATTCTTACATTCAATTTTACATACCTTACCATAAAGATGATGAAGTTATAGTAAAAGGTGAAGAAATATCTTATCCACTGTGTCCTCCATTAATTTTCGCTGACACACAGCCACAAGGAATTGCAAAGAATTATGAAAAATTAGATTTATCCTCTAATATAATGACCAAGGGAAAGACTTCAAAACTTAATTTAACTTTTGATGAAAATCTTTTAAGGGAGGGGAGTAATAACAATCAGGAAAAACACAATTCTGATAATTTTAATTCAGATGAAATCATAAAAATCTTTCTTACCAAAAATTCAGGTTTATTAGGAGAATAAGACCTGCTCAGATTATTACTATGTGTTAACTTGCATATTTGTAAAAGACAATTCTTTCATTTTTTCAAATTTAAATTTCTGGTTGAATTATTGTCTCTGCAAGTTTTTTTCTTATTGACGGGAAACCGTAGTTTTCTAACAATATCTTTTCTATATTGAGGTGTAGTGTGATAAGAATGTCGATATCGAAAAACATAAGTCGATTGCTTAATTGTTATCTTTTTAGGTCATAAGATTAGCTTGCAAAATTCTAACATTCTACATTTTATAAACGAATATTTAAAAACATCCAAATTCGACTTAGATATATGAAAACATTAGCAATTATAATTGGCAATAACAACTACTTTAAAGGAAGTGAATTAACTAACGGAGAAAATGATGCAAATCAAATTGCTGAAATCTTTAAAGATTATAATTATGAAGTCAAACTATATCTAAATATCGATCAAAAAAACATAGTTGAAATTTTACAAGAATATAGCAACTTGCTGAAAGATTTTGATGCGTCCATTTTTTATTTCGCAGGTCACGGATTCGAAGTAGATGGAGAGAATTTTTTGGCGAGTATTGATTCGCAGATTCCTCCTGAAAATAGATATGTGGCAAAACAAAATTGTATTACTTTAAATGATTTATTTGATATATACAGGCAAAATCCTACCAAATTAAACATAGTGATATTAGATGCTTGCAGAAGATCCTTTGGTCGCGGGACTGCTCTTGGATTTAGTCCAATTATAGCTCCTAAAGGATCATTAATAGCATTTTCAACGTCTCCAAATGAAGGTGCTTTAGATGTTGGATATGAAAATAACAGTATTTATACGGGCTCACTAATAAAGCATCTCTCGTCCGAAAGGATAGCTGTCGAAGATCTATTTAAATCTGTAAGAAAAACAGTTTTTGCATTATCAGGAGGAAGGCAAACAACTTGGGAACACACCTCATTAATTGGTGATTTTTACTTTTACAAACATCAAAAACTAAATATTTTAAGCTTACCTTATAATCCGAATGTTTTGAAAGATGAAAATTATTATGAAGATTCAGAATTTTACAAAAAAATTAAAGAACTAAAAACCTACAATTGGTACAAACAAAATCCTGCAATTGATTATTTAACAACAATACCGGTAAGTCAATTAAATAAGGATCAAATGTTCATTTTAGGAAGAAATTTATTACAATGCGCTATAGGTGGAGCAAGTTCAGCTTCTACATTTTTTGAAAATCTTAATAGGTCACTACTAGAATTTCAAATAAGCTCCGAGAATCATATTCTAAATGGAATTCTGTTTGAAATGTATTACGACAGCAAAGGAGAATTTAGATTTAACAATTTTAAAGGAACTTATAGAGAAGAAATTTTTAAATTAAGAGATAATCCAGCATTTAATAAATCATTCGATTTCATAAATGGCATTTTAATTCAGCAGGATTACCCTGTATTATTTTTACCACATTCGCAAACAATAAATATTGAAATTAAATGCAGCCAAAAAACAACAAACGATGGTTTTGGAGATAGAGTAGTCCAAGTGATCGAATCAATAATCTTTAATGGAAATGATATTAAACAGGAAATATCGAAGTATTATATTGATGGTTATAATGAAAATGGATTAAAGACAGTTATATCCAAATATCTCAATGCGCCAGTTGAATCGATTAGAATTAATTCGAATTTTGAACTTAGTTACATTAGATTTATTATATAAAAAACACTAAGATCGTTTGAAATTTTTTAACCAAAGTCGTTGAAGATTTCTTAAAAACGGAAAAATAAAAAGCTAACCACCAGCATAAAATTAGAGTATGTATATTGAAAAATACAAAGAAAATGCCCTGAAAATATTATTTCCCATAAAGCCAGTCGATGCTAATACAAAAGCAAACGAAAAACTTTTATTTTTTGCTGAAAGAAGTGATGCAGGAAAGGAGATACAGGATTACTACTTAGTTTATTTTCTATTTGTAAATTTATTAGGTTTCAAAGACACAGGAAGATCTGAAAAGCTGGCTTGGTCTATTCCAATTGATTTTAATGGTAAAGCATTTCTGATTGAACACAGGAAAATGGGAGTTGGTGTTTTTATTCAAAATAAGGAAGATGAAGAAGATGCGAAAATAATTACTAGGAAAATTAACGGTGCGTTAAAATCTTCAAGACCATATTTTAACCACTTGGCAGCAGAGGCTATCAAGAGTTCTGAAATAAATATTGTAAATAATAATGGCTATTTATTTGAACGATTTAACTATTTTCTAAATCTATATAAATCAGAAAATAAGAAACTAGAAAAATTATCTAAAGAAAGGATTTCTATTGATGGTACTTTTGTTCTAGGTTCCAAAAATTACTACAAGATACGGCAAAGCACAAAATGGTTAGCAATTTCAACTATTGAATCATTTTTTAGCTGGACAGAACATTTATTTATTCATCTTGCTATCCTTACACAAAAAATAAAAACAGGAGAAGAAGTCACAAAATTAATCTACGCCGAATGGAAAACTAAATTTAATACAGCTATATCTGATGTCAATTTAAAGGGATATTATGATGAATTACTTTTAATTAGAAATCAAGTAAGGAACTTTGTGGCTCATGGTGCATTTGGAAAGGATGGTAGTGCTTTCCATTTTCATTCCGGAGCTGGTGCTGTACCGGTAATAATGGATTTTAATAAGAGCAGAAATAGGTTTTCATTTCACGGCACATTAGAGTTTAAAGATAATGAAGTGATAAGTTTGATAGAATCCTTTATCTCTGATATGAATAGCAGCAATTTAAAACCTGCACTCACATATACTCAAGGGCACGGTTTGATCACAATTTTACCTTATGCAAGCAATGGGATGTATGAATCTGCAATGCACGATAATGATACTATGGAAAAATTTTGTGATCATTTGCAGGGAATATTTGATAACTCAGCAAATATGGATTGGTAATCTAAATCTATAAATAAAATTACAAGCCAATGACAAAAATTGAAAGGGTAGAGCAGTACTTACACGAATTTTTTACATATAATATTTTTGAGTTCAATGATTTTTATAGGGCAGTTTATGATCAAAGAGATGTTGGAATCTATCTCCTACCAAAAGGAAATGAAATCCTGGACTTTCTAATAAATATTCATGCAAATATTGAAGAAAATCTCAATTTCGAACGATTAATACCTCATAGATTTGCTACGCCGCAAAACTTACTTTATTTTTTACAAGAATTTATAGATGATATTAATAGCAATAGGCATCTTATAGATAGTCTCTATGATGGGGAAGACACTGATTGGATTATTTCGTATTTTACTTCATATATAGAAAAGATCTTATCAGCTTTCGCATATGCAATTGAAATTTATGATCTAGAGGATGAAAATGTTTTATTGTACCAGCAATTGAGATATCATTTAATAAATCATGACATTGAAAACTTCATGGCGGACCTAAAATCTGTTTTTGCTAACGTTTCTTACGAGATTGTCAAGCAAACCGAAGGTTATTATCACGCTAATGTCTTCTTGATTTTGAAGTTACTGGGATTCAATATTGTTCCGGAGGAATCCACAAATATTGGGAGGATAGATGCGGTCATACGATTTAGCCGTAAAATCTATATAATGGAATTTAAATTTTCAGAAGATTCTGATGATTCTTAGGAAGCTTTGGACCAAATCATAGACAAAGATTATGCAGCAAAGTATAGGATTGACAATCTTAATATTTATGGAATTGGAATCAGCTTCAACAGTAAAATAAGGAACATCAGAACTTACAAAGATAGCAAATTGTGATATGTGCATTTTATATCAAAATTTAGTAATATGATTGAATTACATAAGTATTTACCGCAAATCTCTCAACTAAATCCTTTAGAGAATTCTAAGTTTGAATATAAAACTAAAACTTGGAGTAAATTAAACAATAACCTTAAAGCTCACCTTTTTCCCTTTGAAAATAACTTTATCAGTAGAAAAGACGTGGTAGACAGCTTTATAAAGTATTATGAGGGAAATTTAGACTTTATGGTTCCATTTGGACTTACAATGGTTTGGGGATTTGCCGATACAGGTTATGGCACTCATCGAACCAATAAATATTGTGAGTTAGAAAGCAATCGTATAAATGTTCAAAATTCTTTTGAGTACATAAAAAACAATGAAATTGAGAAAGCGTACCGGGAACTACAAAATATTAACGGATTAAATATAAGTTATATATCGAAACTGTTGTATTTTGCCACAAGAGCTATGGGAACTGAAAACTATTGCTTGATTTATGACATACGAGTAGCAAAATCACTTGTTAAATTAAGTTGTCCACCTGAGATCTACGAAATTTTAGATATTAAACCTTCCAAAAAGTTTCACCATTATCGGCAGTATAATGAATTAATGCACAGTTTATCTTTAGAACATAATGTGTCGGCTGAGTCCCTTGAAATCTTCTTGTTTAATCAGTATTTTTAAGAATTCTTCTATTGCATCGCTAGATTAAAGAGATGTGCAAGTTATTTTTTCTAATTTTTTTAATTAGATATACTGTTAGAAAGTAGTAAAACTATATATTTGCAGTGATTCTCGTTTAATTTGAGTTTCATGGTTATTAGTTTTTAGTCCCCGATTTATTCGAGGACTTTTTTATGTTGTATATACCGATAAAGTTAGATTTTAATCTTAACAAAAAATAAAATCAGATTTTATTCTTGCTTGAACCAATTAATATTTGTTTAGTATTTTTTTCTTAATATATTTGTAATCAATCAAAAAATCCAAATTATAAGGTAGGAATTCTGAGACACATATAAAAATTTTGCGTTAAGCAGTTCATTTTCTTCGTTCAAATACTCGAAATATAAATACTAAAGAAAATATGATTGTGAGATGCGCCCTTCCGGGGCGTGTTTTGCGTCATTTCTTTAGTGGGTTATTCGAGTAACCTGAACGGAGGGTGATGTCAATTCACGCTCTTTTTTATTTTTTCCTAATGACCAATAAAAAAACTAAACTATGAAAATATCCGTAAAAACACTGGAAACAAAATGGGGGAAAATACCCATATTATATTTCACAAAATTTTCTTATTATTATACAGTCAAAAGCACAAATTTCAAATGCAATGCGAAAAGTTTATTTCTCAGTTCTTTTTCTATGTGTTAATTCGATAGGATTTTCACAGATTCCGAATCTGCCGACCATCCAAAGTCCAGTACCCAATACTTTTCAGAACTATTCTGATAAGATGGTGCTGAATTCAAGTAAAAGTAATATTCCTGCTGTTCCGCAAAATTATATCAATTCGCGATCTTCTTCTATTGACAAACAGAATTGGGAAATGCAGCAACGTGATTTTAAAAAAGTCGAGGAAGAACAATTGGAAAACGAAAAGAAAGAATATTATGGAAGAATCAATGTTTTAGAATCTTCAGGATATAACCTGCCATCTCTTTCCTCGAAATCCGGGACTACCGCTTATTACGATGCATATAGCAAGCTGTCAGCTATTGATTCCGATAACTACTCCCTGACAGAAGCCAATTTCATTGTTGAAAATGCCTACTATGATAATAAACTAAATTTTTCACAATTCAAATCTGGTATCAGCAAAACCGCCAATCAATTATTGCAGAAAATGAAATCCGAGAAGTTAGATACTGGTGATAATACGATGAAAAACATCGCATTATTCAAGCATTTTTCCAAATCGTTCAAATATGATTTTAATGATTATATGGGAAAAAAGGATTGGAGTAAAATGTTTGCTTCTAAACTTTTAAAAACAGGAACCGGTCAATGTCATTCTATGCCTTTACTTTATCTGATGGTTGCCGAAGCTATGAATGCAGACGCCTCCTTGGCGATGGCTCCGAATCACACCTACATTCGTTTTATGGATGATGAAAACCAATGGCAGAATGTCGAACTTACTAACGGCATTTTCACTACCAATTCAATGATTTTGGAATCAGGTTACATTGGTTCTGAAGCTTTGCAGAGTAATGTCTATATGAACAGCCTTACAAAAAAAGAACTGATTTCTCAATTGTATGCGGATCTGGCAAACGGTTACATCCATAAATACGGAATGGATGAATTCGTAGGAAAAACGCTGGATAAAGCTTTAGAATTTTATCCAAATAATATGTATGCTAACCTGCTTAAATCTATGTATCAGCAGGCGAGATTTGAATACGTTGCTGAAACAATAGGAATCAAGAATGTTGAGAATCCAGAAGAACTTCAAAATATCCGATACTTTCCTAAAGCAGCAGAACTTTTGAAGGAGACTAAAGCGCAATTTGATAAAATTGATCAATTGGGCTTTAAGTTTATGCCTGACGGCGCTTATTCGGAGTGGCTCAACAATATGGGGAGGGAAGCCAACAGACAAGAGAGCGAGGCAATTGCTGAAAGGATAAAGCAAATGAACGCGGAAAGACAAAAAAAGAAAAAAGAGGAAAATTTAAAAAGATCTCAGGAGGAAAAACGAAAAGAACAGGAGAAAAAAAGAGAAGAGGAAGAAAAACGCAGACTTTTTTATCTAAAAACATAAATGAATATTTTAATATCTATGAAAGAAATAATTCAGAAAAAAATCTATCAAATACTGTTGTTTTTACTTTTAACAACAGTAACTGCTAAAGCTCAAAGCAATCAGTTTTACAATGAATCGTTCCAGACTATTGATAATATGCTGAATGACCGTCAGAAGTATAGTTTTAAAGATGCAGTGTTCAGTGTAGAAGAAGCATATTACCAAGGAAAGCTTGACACAACACAGATCAACAAGGAATTACGATTTCTAAAGGCTTTTGCAGAGAGTATAGTAGAGAGCAGAGTACTTACTTACAAAGGATCGGATAAAGAAAAAGTGAATAAATACGCTGCGTTATACTCAATAATCTGTCAGTCTTTGCCTGTTGCTGCAAAAGATACAGTAATCCAATATAAACCGTTCAGTTACGATTTTACTGATGTGTTCGGGCATTCCGATCTTCCAAATCTTTTTGTTTCAAAATTATTGGCGACTAAAAAAGGAAATTGTAATTCAATGCCATATCTCTATAAGATATTGGCTGAAGAACTAGGTGTGGAAGCTAATTTGGCATTAGCTCCTAATCATGTTTACATTAAGCATAACATTAAATCAATTGGTTGGTATAATACGGAATTGACAAGTGGGATTTTTCCTGAAGATGGGTGGCTGATGGCTTCCGGTTATATTCATTTGGACGCTATTAGGAATGGCGTTTTTATGAAAGCATTGGATAATAAAGAAAGCCTTGCTTTATGCCTCTTTGATCTGGCTCAGGCATACAATCGTAGTTTTCCAAACAATGATGGAGAATTTGTTTTAAAAACTCTTGACCGGGCGCTGGAAGTCTATCCTAATTTTGCAAAAGCTCTCATTCTGAAAGCAGAGTTCCACAAAACACAGTTTGAAAAATTAATGGAGCGAGAGAATCTTAAAACAGACAAACCTGAGAATATAAAATTGGTTCAACAAAATCCAAAAGCAAAGGAATTCTATGAGCTGATGCAAAAAGAATATGGACATATATATGATTTAGGCTACAGACAAATGCCAGAAGGAATGTATTTAGATTGGCTTGTATCTCTAAAAACGGAGAGAAATAAATACGAAAATAAAAAACTAATGAATAATTTTAAATAACCACAAATGAAAAAACTATTTTACTTTCTTTTTATATTGCTGATGGGATTTACCTTTGCTCAGCAAAAGAACAAAACCAATCTTAAAGTTGATAAACAGTATGTAAATCCTGTAAAATTAACCAAAGAGGAAAGGTTACGTCCATATATGGATGAAGTCTTAAAAACAAGGGATTCCTTAACAGCACAAGAAGCCGAGCGAAGAAGAAAGAATATTGAAGCGTCAAATCCTTTTAAGAAGTATGGCTTCTATCCAAAGATTGCCACTTTAAGCAAAGGAAAATATTTAGAAGCTCACGATATTGATAGTATTGTAAGTATTGGCTCTGTAAAATTTAACAGGAAAAGTAGAGAGATCGTTGAGTTTAGGGAAATAGATTTGAGTGATCCTGACGCGCAGCCTTATCTGGATACTGCAGGGCGGTGGTTTTCTCCCGATCCCTTAAGTGAAGAGTTTTCGAATTGGTCACCATATAACTATGCCCTTAACAATCCGTTAAGATTTGTTGATCCTGATGGTAGGGAGACTAAAGATTGGGTGCATAATAGGTCGACAAATAGTGTTTATTGGAACAATAATGCAACTAGCCAAGCTACGGCGGGAGCGAACGAAACTTATCTTGGAAAATCTGGAACATACACAACTCAGGATGGATCTACAACTGCATTAAACGCAGATCAATCATATACCAACAATTCTTTATTGGGTGGAATGGGGATAATGAATGACTTAAACCCTTTAATCCAAGCAGGCGATATGGGACCGGCAATGAGTTACGCAGCTTTTGGAGATCCTAATGCAGCAACGATAGGCCCAATTCCAGATTCTCGTGGAAAAACCGAAATACAAATGTTGGTTGCTGAAAATCCTTTGGTTCAGGGAGCTGCAATGGGATTATTAACCGGAGGAACTTTTAATTTAGCAAGTGGTTTATTCTCAAAAGCAACTGTAGGAACTGTAGATGCAATGGCAAATGCTCGAAGTTTAGGAGCTGCTGGGGAAGCTTCGGTTGGAATTACAGAAGCAAAAACAGGCATTCAGATAGGCGGAAAAATGAGATTTCCAGACCGTCTAACTGCAACAACCTTAGAAGAAGTTAAAAATGTGGGTTCTCAAAGTTTTACGAGACAATTGCGTGATTACTTAAATTATTCACAGCAAACAGGCAGACAAATGATTTTACATACACGTCCTACTACTACAATGACCGGACCTTTAAGAAAAGCTATTGAAGCTGGTCAGATAATTCATAAGACTATACCACAATAATTTATTTATTATGAATACATATTGGGAAGATAGGTTTATTTCTCTTTTAAATAAGAACCCAAAAACTTCATTAGAAGTGGAGGAAATGGAATATGCTAGAGAACAATTTGAAATAGAATTGACAAAAGAAACTGAAAAATTATTAGACGAAATTAAATCTAAAGGTTTAACTATTACTAATATTTGGGATTTAGTAAATACTAAAAAATCATATCCCGAAGCTATTGAAAGTTTAACAAATCATCTTTCATACCCTTATCATCATAAAAATAAAGAAGGAATTATAAGAGCATTAGGTGTTAAAGGAGCAGGAATAAAAACAATTTCAGCATTATTAGTTGAATATCCTAAGTGTAGTAATAAATATATTTCTGACGCAATAATTTTGTCTATTTTTAATATTATTAAACCTAACAACGCAAAAAAGCTTTACGATCAAACCAATGAAAGTGATATTCTATTGAGAGACATTTTACAAGTATTTATTGATAATAAAACCACAAATTTTAATCAATTCTATCGACTATTTACAGAAAATTTTGAACAAAGGCTCGTTTTTCAAACTTAAAATAATTAATATAATGAAAAAGTTATTATTTTTCGCAGCAATAATTCTATGTATTGGAATTTGCCTTAGTCATACATTTTGCTCACCAAAATCTAAATTAAATGATTTTAAATTAGTTTCTTATGGTGTGGAGAATAATGGAATTTTAATATCATCATATTCAACACTTGATGAAAAAGGAATACTTAAAGTTTTTTTAAAAAGATATAATGATTCTGCATACTATAAATATCAATTAACAAAAAATGAAATTGAGAGTGTAAATAAACTGTCCTCTAAAAAACTAAAAGATTTTATCGTTAAAAAGAAATTTGAACCAGGTACAGGATATTCTGGAAGTTCAAATTATTTGTCTTTTAAAATAGATAATAGAAATGAAAATTTATGCTTTATACTTCCTTTTATGGATACTCAGTTTAAGGAAAGCATACAAATGCTAGAAAATAAAATATATAGTCAAAATGATTCTTGTAGAATATCAGAATTTAACATCGATTTTGAAAACACAAAAAAGGAAATTTTAAAACAGGAACATATTGATAATTATCTTCCAAAAAAACAATCTTTGCCTCCTCCGATGAAAAGGTAATACATACTGTTGAATAATGAATAAAGATTATTTAGAAAAGCAACTAAAAATTTGCATGAAATATTCTCAAATTTCAGATTTGGTTGAATTAGATACATTAATTGCATTGGGTGAAAATTTTAATCCTAACGTTCAAATAAATGGATTAAGACACCCTCGAACTGAAACTTTAAATGGTTGGTATTTGTGGTCGGGAGAAGATTTTAACCCTGATGATATCAATTTTTTTCAACCGTCACACGCTTATCATTTATTGGAAAATGCTTCTTTTGTTATACCATATTTAGGACTTCCAGCAGGAAATCGATTTATAATAGACG